>Ga0306920_100007092_pt1 | contig 14721 bp, 11 predicted proteins | sample flu12Cox44000170_FD_204666 | JGI IMG/M metagenome (GOLD analysis project Ga0306920, IMG submission 204666) | Lab enrichment of tropical soil microbial communities from Luquillo Experimental Forest, Puerto Rico - flux4day.12C.oxic.44.000.170 (v2)... | ecosystem: Environmental > Terrestrial >... | reverse complement strand
CGGCAGAAACAGCGCGACAACGTTTCGGATGTGCTCTCGGTGGAACGAACGCATGGCAAGTAGTGGCGCAATCACGACGAAAGGCGCACCGAATGTGGCCCGCGAGAGCAAAGCCGCGCCGGCGCATAACGAAAACGCAAGCAGTGACCGCGTTAACGCTGCGCCCTCAGTAGTTCGGGATCGGTACGCAAAATACAGCGCAGCGACAGACCAAGCCAATCCCCAGATGATTGCTTCGTCGTAGATGGACAGATTACCAAGCAACAACAGCAACGGTGAGCCGAGCGCGAATCCTATCATGCAGGCATTACCGATCCAGCTCCGCGCGCGCGACGAAAGCGAGGATGAACGCAATGCGGTTTGCACCAGACCGGCAAACGCAAACAGCGCGATGACTCCCGCGCAAAATCCTGAGATCCGCGACCATTTTCCGTGCCCCGGTGGGTAAATGAAATTTAGCGGAATGCGAAAAAATGCGGGGAACGGCCCAAAGTACATCCGCACTTTGCCGTTCACGATCATCGTTTCATGTGCAATGGCGGCTGAATCGACTCCCACATCGCCTCGCAAAAAGTGTTCCCCCTGCGAATCGTAGGCGCCACTGAGCACTTCCTTAATAAAAATGTCTCGGCCTCCGGTCATGGTGAATAACCAGAGGACCACGCTGAGAACGAGAGTGACGGGCAAAAGATTCGGCGCCCGGTTGCCGTCAGTGATCTGCACAGGAAGTAAACTATGCCGACTGAAATGCGATCAGTCGAGGCCATGACCAGTTACGCTGGTGATGCTAGTCGGCGTCGTCCTTCCTGGCAGCTGCAAAGAGATTCAAGCCGAACTTGTGATACCGCAATCGGATCTGACTCGGCTTGAAGCCGGCCCTGACCAGCATGGGCCACAGATCGCGTTTGTCGTAGTACATTTTGTGATCGTCGATCTCTACTTTCGGACTGAATCCGAGCCGAAATGCGGATAACTCGAGGAATCGCTTTCCGCTCCACGTCGGAACATTTATAAGCAACAACCCTGAGCGTCTGAGCAATCGCCACGCAGATTGGATGACAAACTGCGGCTCAGCCAAGTGTTCCAACACCGAGATGAGCATGACGACGTCTACGCTTCCGCTTTCGAGGTTCGGCAGAGTTTGTTCGATTGTCCCTTGATGGAAGGTGAATTTTTCGAGTGTTTGTAATTCCGGCGCGATCTGGAAATCCACTCCGACGCCTCGTTTCAATTTTCGTTCCAAGGCGATCAACTGCATGGCGCGATAGCCGCAACCGAGTTCCAAGACCTCCAGATCGTTGCGGCTGCGCAGATGCCAGTGGATCGCACGCTTTGATAGCCACACTCCCAGGCGATCGACCGGAGTTAGTCCGTGCTGCCCATAAGTTTCGTGCGCGCGCAGACTCACTGCCGGCATGTTGAGATAACGCGTTTTGCCACTTCCATCAGCAGTGTAAAGCCGAATGTTTGGAATCCGAGGATAATCAGCAGGAGACCGAGAATTGCAGGATGCGAAATCGCTTCGAGTTGCAGTCCGTGTTTCAAGTAGTGATAAGTCAGATTCCCGAGAAGCACCAGGCCCGCGGTACTAAGCGCAGCCGACGCAATCATCCCACGGTCGTATGTCATGAATTTTTCTAGCCATTCAACGAACCGAGGTTTTAATCCGTGCATGATCCGCGCAAGAACTCCGATTTGAATTGAGCTGTAACCCAAAGTCGCACATGTCACTCCGAGGAGCATCCAATAGAGGCTAAATCCAATTCTCCCAATCCTCACGGGGCCTGCTGCGAGGCTCAGAGAAAGCACTAATCCAATTACCAAAAGCGCCGCACCGGCCTTAAGCAGGAATGAATCCGCCGCGTAAACCAGCATCACTTTAAGGTTGACCCACCCCGCGAGCCACGGCGACCGCCATCCCACGCGCAAGTGGTGACTCAATCGTCCTTCGCGGTCCTTGTAAAATTTGATCGGCACTTCCGAACTGATGAGTTTCAGTCGCGCCGCCTTCAGCACCATCTCGCTTGCGTATTCCCAGCCCCGCGACGTGATGTTGATTCTGTCCAATGCTTCACGAGTCACGCCGCGTATGCCGCAATGGATGTCGGAAAAGTTGCTGCAGTAAATCCGATTCAGAATCCAGTTCGTGAGAGGCGTGCCGAAGTAACGGTGCAATTTCGGCATCGCGCCTTTTTCGATGCTGCCTCGAAATCGGCTGCCCATGATGAACTCCGCGCCTTTGCGGAATTCCTCCACGAACGGAGCGATTTCGCGAAAATCGTAAGTTAAGTCGGCGTCGCCCATCAAAATCCATTTTCCGCGGATGTACGGAAGTGAGTCCATGTACGCGCTACCGACTCCCCGAGTCGGAACGCGTAAAACCTCGCCGCCGTGTTCAAGCACAATCTTCGGCGTGTTGTCAGTCGAACTGTCCACGATGAGGATCTGTCCGGAAACCCCAGCACGTTGAAGGCCTTCCTTGCACCACTCCATGAATTCCCCGACGGTGATTTCTTCGTTCATCGCCGGGATAACGATGCTTAGTTCTACGTCGTCGGGCATCGTGTGGTGCGGCAGGACGTGCTCGATAGCTCCAGCGTTGTTCCGGACGGATTGCTGCAATACGTGCATCACGGTAGGATGAAACGAATCCGAGGCCGCCGAGGCAAGGCTAGCGGCGTTATTTTCTAAAATCGAGTGCGCCTTTTTTGAGGGCGTACACGTAGCCAACCATCAGGATCGTAATAAAACTGAACATGCTCCAGAAGATCGCGCTGCCTTGCTTGATTGCGTCGCGGTAAACGACTGCCCATGGATACATAAACACGATCTCGAGGTCGAACAGGATAAAGAGCATCGCCACGATATAGAACTTCACGCTAAAGCGTGGCTGCCGTTCGCCCTGCGGAATCATCCCGCATTCATACGCGGTGTCTTTCGCCCGCGTGCGTCTTCCGCGTTTACCTACGAGGACGCTTACGAGCAGTGCTGAAACGGCAAACAGCGCGACAACAATGATTTGCAGGAGAACCGGCAAATAGTCGCGCAGCATCCGGGAATTTGGCCTGAAGCCACTTCGTCGTGAAAACCGGCTTACTTTACGCCGGCCAGATGACCATTCTGCTGTGCAATCGCCTGAGCCAGAGCCGAGGGCAAGCCCTTGTATTTCTTGCCATTCTTTTTGACCGCACCGCGCGCCACGAGGTTTTGCAACTTCTCGTAGGCCCGCAGCCGCAACATTTCCTCGCCGCCGCTGGCAGCATTTCGCGCCCGAAGGTTCTCGTGCACAATATCGAATAGCTGCTTGAACTCGAACTGAGACCGCCTGGAGAGGACAGCAACCAGCTCCTCAGTTACCAGATCGGGAACACGACGAGAGAATGCATTTTTCTTTAGAATAGCCATAGGGGCAGAACTTTAGCAGATTTTTGCGAAATTGCAGCAGTTTTCTTCACTTTCGTTAGGGAAAACTGAGGCCGTGCCGGAATGGCACAGCGGCGAGGTTTAAGCCCCTCTATTTTGGCCACTTCCCGAACAGCGGAACTGCAAAATGCCGCTACTTTACGGCGTCGGAGATGGACTCCGTGTCAATGGAGGCGTTGTGGCGGGAGCGCCCAAACCAGTCTGCCGCGCAGCCGCCGCACCGAAACTGCTAAAAATTGCAACACCTATTCCTAATTGGTCCAAGGTAATGGGTCCGATTGACTCAGCCATGTAACCGTCAACGTCGTACCGCTGCGAAGAGACAATCGGGCTCAGATGCTTCGTAATGACTTCTGGCGCTGGGAGTTTAGCGGGATCTATGGAGCCAGCCACCGCCGGGACGAACGCCGCAGCCATCAATAACATCGGCCGCAGCGACGCGTCGAGCCGCGAATACAATTGCGCCGTATCGATGTAGGCAAAAAAGTTTGTGGGAGCTGGCAGCAACCGGGCGGCTCCCTTGAAAGTTTGAGAATCTGCAAATTCAGACGAGCCATTGCGTCCGCGGTTAATTGCCTGTTCAACAGACGTCGGATCCAAACCGAAGATCAGAATCCTATCAGACAAAGCCATCGTAGGAGTGATCGCGACAAAGCTGGCAGCAGATTGCTTGGAAAAATAGCGAACACCATCTTTCTCGGTAGTTGTCCACGAACCATTTTCCTCTGCCCGCAAGAGAGCTTCTACGATTTTTCCCGCTTTCGTCGCGTCCGTCACCGGAACCGTCACGAGCAACGACGGCCAATGCGCATTGGAGGGCCAATCAGCCAACGATCCGAGCTCAATGCCGAATGCTGCTTTCCAATCAGCGGCGGTGATGCCGCTGTCGCTAAGCGCCTGAAAAATTTTCGTTCCCGCAAAGGCCGCCGCCTGGTTCAGAGTGTCCATTCTTTCCCCAAGATTGACTAGCATCGCGAGGTAAAAGAACGTCTCTTTCGTTCCGAGAGACAAAGACGAGCGCGCGAGCGTCGTGTTCTGCTCCAGCTTCGGCATACCCATGAAAAACACGTCGTGTATTTTTCCGTTCTCAAATCGCATCGAGCCGGTAACGCAGCGCATTTTCTCGAGCATCGTGCCCTCTCCGGGGGAGGGGGTTGATCCGACAGCAGCGCGCAACGCCGCCAGCCGTTGCGAGAATGTCTTTGGTTGCAGATAAAAGAATGCCACGTAATTGGAGGGCCGGCGGGAACTGGCTGCGCGATACGTGTCGTCCTTGTCGAGCCTGTTGTCTGGACTTGATGCACGGCGATCAGAGCGATCGAGTACTTCCTGCAGTTCCGGCACGTCCGTAGCCGCAAAAAACCAGGGAGGATCATACGCCGTCGCAACACTGAACGAATTCGTTTTGGTCACATCTATTTCGTGGCCTTGATGTTGCACCTTCTCACGCTTCAGACTCGAATTTTGCCCCATTAACACGGAGCGCCATTTGCCAATGATTCGTTCCGCTTCCTCCTGGCTGCCGCCAAAACGAAAGCCGCCCACAAATTTTGGATTGTTATTGTCGATAGAGGTCAGCGCGAAGAAGGAGTTCTTGGGTGCGAGCTGTTCGATTTCACTGAGCGTTTGAGATACCGCATCCGTTTTTGGGGCCTTGCCCAGCGGCTTGCTCAAAAAATCCTGCACTGCAGGCTCGCGATACAGTTGATAAATATCACAGTGCTGCCACTCATCGCGCGCCCGGTTAAAATCCGGGATTTGCGCCAAGAAAATCGTGTCGCGTGGCAGAAGCGCCGCGACGGGAGCGCTTGAGAGTTGTTGCGAAAATTGCCAGTAGTACCAACCAGCAAATGCAGCGACGGCCAATGCCATTAATAAGAGCAGAATTCGCTTCATAAAGATAGCTGCCTCACAACAAGCGGATGCTGGATACTCGATGGTCGATGGGCGTTCAACAGAAATCCCCGGGTCAAAACCCGGCGATAAGCATCGTTTCACCCGTTATGCGCGCGGATGAAATTGGCGATGCACAGCCTTCAGCCTTTGTTGATCGACATGGGTGTAGACTTGCGTCGTCGATATGTCCGCGTGGCCCAGCATCTCCTGGATGATTCGCAGATCCGCGCCGTTGCTGAGCAGGTGCGTTGCGAAGCTGTGCCGTAGAAGGTGAGGATAAATGTTCTTCTCCAGTCCGGCTTGCCGCGCGTGCTTCTTAACGATCTGCCAGATCCGTGCTGTGGTTAATTTCTTGCCGCGTTCGGAGAGAAAAATTTCACTGCTGCTGCGCGGTTTCACCAATTTTGGTCGCTCGGCGGAGAGATATGCTGCCAGGGCTTCGCATGCTTTTCGGCCGACAGGCACCAGACGGGTCTTGTTTCCTTTCCCGGTAACGCGCACCATGCGCTCTTCGAAACTGAAATTCTCCAAGCGCGCATTTGCCAGCTCCGAAATGCGCAGCCCGCTTGCGTAAAGCAGCTCGATCATGGCCCGGTCGCGTAGTCCATGAACGGCTTTGGTGTCGATTTTTTCCAGGAATTGCTCCACCTGCAATTCGTTCAGCGTTTCCGGGAGATACCGCTCTATCCTTGGCAGCGCCAATGCCTCGGTTGGATCGCGCTCTATGGTTCCTTTCGTGACGAGAAACCGGAAGAAAATTTTAAGCGCAACGACAAGCAGCTTGATCGAAGAAGCCGAAAGACCGCCGCGTTTGCGGTCGGCAAGATACTCACTCATCAACGGCAGAGTGACGCTGCGCGGGTGAGTGATTTTCTTCTTCGCACCGCACCATTGAGCGAATTCGCTCAGCGATCTGTGAGTGGAAAGCTGATAATTTTCGGAAAGACCACGCTCGACCGCAAGAAAACGAATGAACGTTTCGATCGAGTCTTCCATCGAGGCAATGTTAAATCAGCAGTGTGTAGTGACTAGTGGAAATTTGTGCCGCGGCTCGCTCGCGTCGAATCGCCGCCCAACCGCGAAGTAATTGACAAGCGAACATTGAATGTTGGATGTTTGGTAAGATGAGCTTGGATCTCAATACCATTCTGAACGACTGGCCCTATGAGAGCGGCACTGTTAAAGTGCGCAAAATCACTGGGCTGGACGGTCGCGAAAAATTGCAGCTGCGGGTCGATCTCGGCGTCCTGCAAATGGAAGTCACTGGACGACCCGATGGCCGGCGTCCGCACAATTGCGAATCGCTTCTGGAGTATCATCGCAAGCGCGCGGCCCGCGCCGCACTGAAAGGCGAGGCTTACGAGCTTACTCCGGAGCAATGCGCGGAGCTGCAACAGGAAGGCATCCAATATTATCATAGGTATCTGAGTCTGTTTCAGATTAACGATTTCGAAGGGGTTGTGCGCGATACGCAGCGAAATCTCGACCTTTTTACTTTTGTCAACGAACACACGGATCGCGAGGATTTCTCCTGGGGCCTGCAACAGTTCCGGCCTTACGTGCTCATGATGAATACGCGCGCCAAGGCCTCCATCTTACTTGCTCAAGGGAAATTTGCGGACGCCATAGCGGAAATTGAGCACGGTCGCGAAGCGATTGTGGATTTTTTGCAACAGTCGAACTTTCCGGAGCTGGTATCCAAAAGCGCGGAGATCGCATTTCTCGACGAATGGCTGGAGGAAGTAAAATCGAAACGCCCGCTATCGAAGCTGGAGATCATGCAGCGCGAAATGGAAACGGCGATCGCGAAGGAACTTTACGAGCGCGCCGCCGAGTTGCGCGACGCAATCAAACTGCTCAAGACGCAAAAGCAGGCGTAAGCGGTCGGCTCGAACGAGCCGAATGTTCAACGGCGCGCTTATCGATTCGCTAGGCCAACGGTCGAAACGACGAGCCGACCCGCTGCCAGCACGAGCAGCAAAATTGGGACTGCAAGGGTAATCCCGTTTAACACCAATCCGGCCATGGCAAATTTGCGCAGCCGCGTTGATATGCGCGTTGCTCTAAGACCTGCCAGCAGCCCGGGCATTGCTATCGCGAAAATGACCAATGCAAAAAACGGCAAAGCCCAAACAACATTGCTATCGCCTTTACGGAATGGAGGCATTTCCATTAGCGACAAACCGACAAAAACTTCGATTCCCAGCGCAAGGATGCCGCTGCCTAACGAGAAGTACGTCAAAGGATATGTTCGCGATTATCCGATCGAAGCCGGATCGTCTTTATCTGCAAATCGTGTCGGGCCCTAATAAAACGCACGGTCTTGCTTTTCGCCCGCATGAGGATTGAGTGCGTGATTGCCGTGACGCCGCCGCGCGCTCGCACACCGGCAAGAAGCGCGCTGTCACTGATCCCGGTCGCGCAGAAAATGATGTTCTGCCCATTCGCCAGATCGTCCGCCACATATATGCGGTCGAGATCTTTTTCGTAGCCCTCGGCGATCAGGCTTTTTCGCTCCTTTTCGTCGCGTGGCCACATTCTGCATTGCATGTATCCGCCGAGGCATTTGATCGCTGCCGCCGCGAGCACTGCTTCGGGTGAACCGCCGATGCCCATGTAAAGATCGACGTCCGGTTCGGGTAACGACGGCGCGATCGCCGCGGCGATATCGCCGTCGCCGATCATCCGCAACGAGGCGCCTGCCGCGCGAATCTGTTCCACAATTTCTTTGTGACGCGGCCGATCCAGCATCATCACCGCCACATCCTGCACGCGCTTGTTCACCGCGTGCGCAACAATTGCCAGCATTTCGGCGATCGGCATGTCGAGGTGAAGCGAATCGCCGCGTTTCTTCATGTAGTCGATCACACGCGGTCCGTATGCGAGCTTCGACATGTAAAACGAAGGGATGTCGCGTAGCGCCACCTTCACGCCTTCCTCCGGGCTTGCTGCCGCGATGCAACTGATCGAATTAGGCGCGCCCTTGGAAATGTTCGTGGTGCCGTCGATTGGATCGATGGCAATGTGAAATTCGGGCGAACCGGGATACCATGTGCCGAGCTGTTCGCCTTTGAAAATGCCCGGCGCTTTATCCTTAATTCCTTCGCCGATCACCACTTCACCGCAGATGTTCATGAGATCGAACATCCCGCGGATGGCGTCGCTGGCTGCCGCGTCGGCTGCTTCCTTATCGCCGCGACCGAGCCAGCGCAATGAGTTTAGCGCTGCTGCTTCCGTTGCACGCACAAAATCCAGCTCGATGACGCGCTCAATGTCTTGATAATCCTGTTTCGGCAGTCGCAGAGCCATGGATCGTTGATTTTCACGCAGTTCGCGCGCGATGACAAGGCAGCAGGGGTGATGGCTCTCCAGCCGTCACGCTAGGTTCGACGCTTGCCTAAACCGTTGTTCGTTGCGGGTCAGCGGCTCCCGAAACGATTGCCCTCAGCGACTTCCAAACGCGGAAGGCCGTCTTCAAGAATGACGGGGATTAAAGATACTGATGAAATTTTCGCGCCCTCGTTTAAACCGACCTCGAGTAACGCGCCGCGATTCCATGACGCGACCGTTGGCGCGCCGTCGAACACCAGATTGCCGAGCGAATACGCAATTGGACAGCCGTGATAAAAATCGAGCGGTTGCACGCAATGTGGGTGCGAGCCAACGACGAGATCAACGCCGCGATCAATCAGCCAACGGGCGAGTTCACGCTGTTCGTCAGTGATTCTTTCGCTGTTCTCAATTCCCCAGTGAACGAGGCAAACGATCAAATCCGCGTGCGACCGCGCACTCCCGATCGCAATGTTCAGCTTCGCGCGATCGGATGCGGTGCTGATCTCGGAGCCTTGATCAAAAGCGCTGATCGCGAGCAGAGCGACTTTTTTTCCATCGGATAGAGAGAAAAAACTCGGATCGCAAGCCTTCCTAGTTGGTGTTTCAACTCCGACTGGCTCAACTTTTTCCCAAAGCAAATGCGCTGCAGAATCGCGCAATGCAACAGGGCCAAAGTCGAGCGAATGGTTATTTGCCAGGCCCATTGCGTCAAAGCCGGCCTGGCGGAGCAATTGCGCGGATTGTGCCGGAGCGCGGAACGCGTATCGGTTCGTGGCCCCGCCGAGGTTCGAAATCGTGCATTCCAAGTTTGCGGCGGCGAATGACGCCTGACGAACGAGCGACGAGATACCTTCAAATGGGTCTGTGCGGTTTTGGATCTTTGCTGCGCAACTGCGACCAAGCATCACGTCGCCACCGAAAATCAATTTGTCCGCGGATTTTGCTGGCGGGACGTGATACAAATCGAAACGATTCTTTCCACGTTCCCTCAGAAGTTGGCCCAGCGTCAACAGTTCGGGGGCAACAGGGAGTTGGTGTGCCACGAGATCGTTTTCATCGAGAATGCCGACGGGAGCTCGATCCTCGATCACTGCTGCGACGTGTGTCCCGAGATGAACGATTGTGCCCCGCTGCAAATCCTCCGTTGTAATTCTCGCTGTGCCTGGCGTGGTTGATCGCGTGACAAGATCAAGACACCGGCGCAGTTGCTTCGGGTCCGACCATGGAATGCGCTGGCCCTGCCGGCGCAAAGCGTAAACGACAAAGTTTGCGCAATCGGCACCGAGATTGGTTTCCGGTCCGGTATCCCAAGCTTCTGACAATTCGCCGCTACCGAAAAGGTACGGTAGACCAAATTGCTCGGTAACGGCCGCGCGAAAACCGCTGCCGACGAATCTTCGTAATTCCATCAGGGGCGTTTCGCGAACTTTTCCCCCGACCACAGCCCGTGCTCGCAAACGCACCGAGCCGCAATGCAACTGTCGATCGAACAGATTCTCTATCTTTGTTATCGGCAGAACAGAATCGTGGCAATCAATCGCAAGTTCGTTCCATGCAGGACGTGGCGCGGCGCTCGCGACAAAGCCGACTTGATCGGTCGATAAATCGGTCAGGTTACAACGCCAAAATTTTGGCGTCAGTGCAAACCATTCGACTTTCTCCGGTTTCGCGGTCCAGGGGTCGACGACAAGTTGGACGTCGGCAGAATCATCGGCTGAAACGCGCCAAATATTGTCTGTCGAAGGCTGACGATTTTTAACTTCAAGATGCAATCGCGGCGCTTCGTCGTCCCAGGTATGCAACAGTTGCTGCCAACGCGCGCTATCCTGTCGCACGTCGATGCGTTCACGCGCGGACAAAATTCGCGCTCGAAGTTGTTGAGTTGATTGCGCAATATCGAATGCGGGGAGTTTTTCTCCTTTCAGCATCAATTTCTTGGCGAGATTCGAGTGATCGTTCGCAACAGTTAGGAACGGCTCGAATTCGATTTGGGCTGTGGGAAGCGAAAGCCCTGACGTTAACGCCAGCCGCAACAACCGATCCGCGTCGTCTTCGCTCTTCAAGTACGGACGCGAAATTGCGAATGTGATCGCGCAGAGATTAGGCCGCTCAATCACGAAATTCCAAATCCGCGCGAATGCTTGTTCCTGCTCCGCCGAAGCCAGTCCGGCGAAGTAATCGAGATCAATTGTAACAATCAGCCGCTGGGTGCGATCGATCTCTTTCTCCAGATTTTCGAAATCGGAAACAATATATGTCTCCCGCAGTGATCCCGATTTCCGCGGCGCTGCTTCAAGATGGCCGTCGAGCAACGCCGTCGCCTTCTGTCTGTGTTCCCGAACTCGAGACGGCGAAAGTTTCTCAGCCGGCACCCAAATGACTTTTTCAATCGGCGACGGCATGAGCGGCTCGATCCAGTTAAAGCATTGGACAGCCCCTATACGGCGCCAGCGATCGAGCAGCGTTTGGCGATCCTGCGTAAACGCAACGTTTCGAAGCGCGTAACGAATCTTATCGGAATCGAAAATGCCCGATGCGTCGCTGTGTGCATCGAAAAGAACAAGCGTGTACGATTGGTCGAGATCGATATTTTGTGCCAGCCAATAAAACGTGCCGGCGTGATTGTCCTCGATGTAGATTGGCAGACGGTTCGTGGCGAGAACGCCATGTCCGGCGGCAAGCAGCAGCGCCGCTATCCAGATGTTCCGCGCCAATTGACTGACGCACCTCACTAGGCGCAGCTTTTCTTGCCTCTCCCCTCGGAGGGGAGAGGGTTGCCTGCCGCGCCGTAGCGTTGCGAAGGCGGGAGGTGAGGGGTTTCGAAATTCCGTGCGTTCTCTTGTCGCTGCTCGACCCTCACCCTCCCCCTCACCCTGTCCAGGTAGAGGCGACCCGCTGTCGAACGCGGCATGCAGTTTGGACATCGAAGGCATGAGTGGACCTACACTTCATCGCGCTCCGTGAACTTCAGGTTTTTTGCTAAGCGGGGCGCGCAATTCAACAAGCGAGATACACGTGTCGCGAGATTGGGTGCCGCGGTGAACGCCCTTAATCACCATTTTGATTTTGGTAACCGGCTTTGTGTAATCGCGTACACGGATCAAATAGGGGTGTGGGAATGACTCGTCAGGAATGCTTTCAGTGAACGTTCGCTCGTCATTTAGTGTGATCTCGAGCGCGGCAACGCGATTATTCTTTTTCCATGCCTCGTCTCTGCCGGGATCCCAATATCCCGGCTGAATTAAGATCCCGTACAGCGGCAACGGCCGTTTCACGTTCAAGGTGATGCTCTCGCCGATGCCATCTCCCTCGACGCCTTCAGCCCACGGCGACCCCTCTTCCGAACGACCTTTGATGTTCTGGACCTCGTAATGGTGTTTGCCTTGTGGCGCCAGAGTCGAGCTGGCAGTCGCATCGTAATCTGTGTGATCAAGAAAGTACTGGTTGCCCCGAATGACGTACTCAGCGCGACGCTCAAGTTCCTCTTCGGAATAACCAGTCGGATACGAATCGTATTTTGAATGCGCAACAATCCGGACGTCGTCGTCCATCGTCGGCTTCAAATCTTCAAAATCCCATTCGTAACTCGTATCGCTAATTTTTTTGAACCGATCCTTAGGCTTCGCGATCGAGACGTCTTCGGGTTCAGGGTGCAGAATGTTGATCTTAATTTTGCCTTTACCAATTGGCCCTTTCCATGTTGCTGCAGGCGACAGCGAATATGCAAAGGTCGCGTTGCTGATGTGCGAATCATCCGAGACCGATTCGTCGTTCTCCGCGTATGGCGCATTGTAATGGATCGTGACGTCCCGCGTCTGATTTTGCGCGAAGGGAATGATCGATTTCTTCCATGACTTGATCGTAAACAGGTCTTGTTGCCAGAACGGGCCCGAAGTCGTTTCGTCATTTTCTTCCTCCGCTTCGCTGCCTTCTTCTTTCGCTCCGCTGCTATCTTGAGTCGCTTCGCTGGTTTTTTCCTTCGTTTCGCTGCTTTCCTGGTTGGTTTCGGCGGTTTCTTCTTTCGTTGCGCTGCTTTCTTGCTTCGGTCCGGCCACGCTAGTCCATTTCAATTCCTTTCCGTCAATGCTGATTTGGTAATGGTCGATATCGTCGCTCTTCCCGTGGTTATCGGAGTCTGGATTTGCTCCCCATCGCTCGACCGGGAAAAAGAAATCCTGCTGCACCTTGGGTCCCGTGTTGTGCATGCGATAATGCACAGTCACGTCCGCGTACCCTGGGTGCAGATCAATTTTCAGTGTTTCATTTTCGATCGTGACGTCGGTGTGCTGGTCGTTCTTCGACGCACTGGCGTTACCCGTTGCAGGAATTCCCGTCTGCCATGCGCCGCCGTTGCCAAGAAGAGTTGACCCGCTACTGACAACCAATGCGAGGGCGAGCCATAGATTTTTCATTGCGGCATGTTTTAGCATGTCGGGCCTCTGCCTGTCGAAACCAGAATGTCATTCGTAGGCTTGCCTTTGGCGCTTTTTCTTAGTTGGATCAGGTTGTGAGCGCTGCCCCCCATGAAGTGACGTCAACGACTGTGACTGGTGCCAGCGACCAACACGGCGCAGCGGCCTTTACAACCACGCACTGGAGCGTGGTACTTGAAGCGCAGGGTGAATCGCCCGCAGCTCAAGAGGCGCTGGAAAAACTTTGCCGTACGTATTGGCGGCCCATTTTTGCATTTTTGCGCCGCCAAGGCATTGGGCCAACCGAGGCGGAGGACATCACTCAGGGTTTCTTTACCGAGCTATTGGAGCGCCAAAGTCTGAGTGCCGTGCGCAAGGAGAAAGGACGACTTCGTTCCTTTCTGCTGGGGGGCCTAAAATATTTTCTCGCCAACGAAGAGCGTCGGGTGATGGCGATCAAGCGGGGAAAAGGACAGTCCCGAAAGCTTTCGGGATTGGAGGACCTACGCGCTCTCGAAGAGCAACCCGCCGACGTATTGACTCCCGAGCAGATTTACGAACGCAGGTGGGCTTTGACGGTTCTGGAGCGCGTGCTTAGTCGACTAAAAGATGAATATCATGCAGCAGGTAACGCGGCATTGTTTGATTCGTTAAAGGAATTGTTACCGGATGAGCCGGGTTCGCCGTCACAAGCAAAGATCGCCGCACGCCTGGGGATGACCGAGAATGCGGTCCGCCAGGCGTTTTACCGATTTCGGCAGCGCTACCAGTCGCTGTTGCGCGAGGAGATCGCCCATACCGTTGCAACACCCGGCGACATTGAAGACGAGCTGCGGCATCTCATCACCGTGCTTGAGGCGTAAAAGACACAAATTAGATGAAGGCTGGACACGAATTACACGAATTGTCACGAAATTTTGGGCGTCAACCAAAGGAGGGTTCCCAAACATTTGAAAACAGAGAGACACGGATTTACACGAATTATCACGAAGATTTATGAGGCCTGAGTCAACCTCCGGAACATTGGAGTCAATTCGTGAAATTCGTGTCTCGTAACGTATGCCGGAATTTTACGGAGTACTAAGGAGAGTCCAAGCGACTTTCAGAAAATGACGACTGTACGCAGAATTTGTCCAAAGTGCGGCGCGGAGATCCCGTCTGACGCACCAGAAGGAGTATGCCCGCGCTGCCTTCTTAAGGCCGGTCTAGGTCTGCAATGGGACGAGCTCGGAACCGTGCGCGACTCGTGCGCCGCTGCCGTAGCCTGGGCGAAAGCCGATAACAGCGGCTCCCTTGAAAATGTCGACCCGAAAACTACGGCTGCTGCTCATTATACTGCAAGGACATCGCGCGCTTCGCCGATGCTGGGAGAACTGGGTGACTACGAGTTGCTGGACGAGGTTGGTCGTGGTGGTCAGGGCGTGGTGTTTCGCGCTCGGCAAAAAAGTCTCAACCGCATAGTTGCATTAAAAGTCATCAGCCTTGGTCACTGGGCCAGTAAAGCTACGTTGAAACGTTTCCGTTTCGAGGCGGAAGCGGCAGCTCGCTTGGAGCATCCAGGCATCGTTCCGATCCATGAAGTTGGTGAGCGCGGTGGCTCATGCTACTTCAGCATGAAATTTGTAGAAGGCGGACAACTTGCCGAACTAGCCAGGTC
>Ga0306920_100007091_pt1 | contig 14723 bp, 6 predicted proteins | sample flu12Cox44000170_FD_204666 | JGI IMG/M metagenome (GOLD analysis project Ga0306920, IMG submission 204666) | Lab enrichment of tropical soil microbial communities from Luquillo Experimental Forest, Puerto Rico - flux4day.12C.oxic.44.000.170 (v2)... | ecosystem: Environmental > Terrestrial >... | reverse complement strand
GGCAGTTCACCTTCGACGGCGATCTCACCAAGGTCTCGGGCAAGTTGCACGAAATTCCTGATGTGCCGATCGTTGTGCTTGCCGACGATACGGTCGAGTTGCACGTGTTGCCGAAAGCAGTTCCGCCGCCTGCTCCAAAAGCTGTCGTCGAACGGGCGGATTGGCAGCGCTGGAACGACTATGGCATCGGGCTGTTCTTGCAGGGCGACTTCAAAGGCGCCACCACTGCGTGGGAGAAGCTCACGGAGGCCGATCCCAACAATCCTGACGGATGGGTGAACCTAGGTCGCGTGGCGGTACAGGAAGGCGACATGGAGCGTGCCCGCACCCTCCTCGAGAAAGCGCTGGCGATCAACCCGAACCTGGCGCGTGCCCATTACTTCTACGCGCGCGTGTTGCGTTCCGACGGCGACTACGACGGAGCCGCCAAGCATCTCGAGATCGTACTGAAGCAATATCCCAGGGATCGGGTGGCCCTGAATGATCTTGGGCGTGTAATGTTTCTCTCGCGCAACTATCCCCAGGCCATTGTGCAACTACAGCAGGCGATTGCTATCGACCCCGAGGACCTGCAGGCGAACTACAACCTAATGCTTTGCTACAAGGGGATGGGCGATGCCGGCAAGGCTGCCGAGTACGAGAAGCTCTACATGCGCTTCAAGGCCGATGAGTCAGCGCAGACGATCACCGGACCGTACCGCCGGCTGCATCCCGAGGACAATAACGAACGCCAGCTGATTCACGAGCACGTGTCGGTCCCGCTTGGTCCAGCGAAGAAGTTGGCAGCGGTGGCAGAGAAGCCAGTGGTGACGACGGCGGGCAAATAACCAATTCCATGAGAGTCATACAACGGTCATTTTTCTTCATTCTGGTGTCGACTGCGCTCGTCTCTACGGGATCGGCGCAGGTTACATTCCGCGATATCAGCAAACAGGCAGGCATCAACTTCGTGCACAACAACGCCGCAGCAGGGAAGAAGTGGCTGCCGGAGACCATGGGTGCGGGTTGCGCGTTCATCGACTACGACAATGACGGCTATCCCGACATTCTGCTGGTGAACGGTAAGGACTGGACTCCGCCCGGCAAGCCTTCGACGCTGAAGCTGTATCACAACAACCGCAACGGCACCTTCACTGACGTGACCGTGAAAGCCGGGTTGGCGATTTCGCTCTTCGGCATGGGCGCTGCGGTGGGCGACTACGACAATGATGGTTACGACGACATCTTTGTTTCGGCGCTCGGCCAGAGCCATCTATTTCACAACAACGGAAACGGAACGTTTACCGATGTCACCAGGACGGCAGGAATGTGGGGCCCGAACGAGTTCAGCACCAGCGCGGCTTGGGTCGATTACGATCGCGACGGGAAGCTCGACCTCATTGTTGTGAATTACGTGCAATGGAGTCCGCAGGGCGATATTTACTGCACTCTCGACGGCACTCACAAGTCCTACTGCACGCCGGAGTCGTACAAAGGCGCGTCGGTTCGGTTGTGGCATAACCTTGGCAACGGCAAATTTGAAGACGCGACGGCAAAGGCGGGTTTGTTCGACAACTCGTCGAAGTCGCTGGGTGTCGCGGTGCTCGATGTCAACAACGACGGTTGGCCCGACTTGGTAATTGCCAACGACACGCAGCCCAATAAGCTCTACATCAACAACACGAAGGGCGGCTTCACTGAGTCGGCCGTGTCGGCCGGGATCGCGTTCAGCGAAGACGGTGTTGCACGCGCTGGCATGGGAGTCGATGCCGCGGACTACGATCATAGCGGGCGTCCCAGCATCGTGATCGGCAACTTTGCCAATCAGATGCTGGCGCTTTACCACAATGAAGGCAACGGGTTGTTCGTGGACGAAGCTCCGCGCTCGGAGGTCGGCCGCCGCAGCCTGCTCACGCTGGGATTTGCAACGCTATTCTTCGACTACGACAACGACGGCTGGCTCGATATCTTCGTTACCAACGGACATATCGAGAACGAGATCGAGCGCATTCAGAAGCGCGTGAAGTACGCCGAGTCGCCGCACCTGTTTCGCAATCAGGGCAAGGGCAGCTTCGTCGAAGCCACACAGTCGGTCGGACCGGACCTGGGCACGCCGCGCGTCGGGAGAGCCGCGGCATACGCCGATATCGACAACGACGGCGATCTTGACTTGCTGCTGACTACCAATGGCGGACCAGCGGTGCTCTTCCGCAATGACGGCGGCAACGACAATCGCAGCCTGCGTCTCAAGCTCGTGGGCACACGCTCCAACCGCGACGGCATTGGAACCATGGCGGTCGTGAAAACGAATGGCGACCGCCAGACGCAAATGCTGCGCAGCGGCTCGGGCTATCTGTCGTCGAGCGAACTGGTGTTGACGTTTGGTTTGGGCAAAGCCGGTCAAGCGGACGAGATCGAACTTCGCTGGCCGAGCGGGCAAGTCGACAAGCTGTACAAGGTCGCCGCGGGACAGACCGTAACCGTGAAGGAAGGCGCGGGCATCATCGAGCAGCGTCCCTTTGGATCGAGGCACGCGCCGACGGTGTCGGCGGCGGCACAGCACAAGGCTGGTCAATGACGTCGAAGCCCGTCACCGAGCAGTCGGCCTGCGAACTGCTGGTTCTCCTACGAACAAAAAAGATTTCGGCGTTGGAATTGGCGGACGAATATATTCCCCAGATCGAGCGCCTAAATCCCCGGATCAATGCGCTCGTGGATTTCGATCCCGATCGCGTGCGCCAACAGGCGCGGGTCATCGATAGCAGCGCAGGACACAGCGAGCCGCTCGCCGGTCTACCGGTGACCGTAAAGTCGTCGATCTCGACAGCAGGCCACCGCTGCGAGATCGGCAGCCTGGTGAATCGCGGCGACATTCCTTCCAGAGATGCGACGGTCGTGTCTCGTCTGCGCAGCGCCGGCGCGGTCATTCTCGGCACCACCAACTGTCCCGAGTATTTGATGGCCTATGTCACCGAAAATGACCTGCACGGTCGTACCAACAATCCCTGGAACCTCGACTACACTCCCGGCGGCTCGAGCGGCGGAGAGTCCGCGGCCATCGCTGCCGGCATGTCCGCTGGCGGTTTGGGCAGCGACAGCGGAGGCTCGGTTCGCGTGCCTGCACACTTTACCGGTATCTGCTCCCTCAAACCGACACCGGGACGGATTCCCAGCGATGGTCACCTGCCCGCGTGTGTAGGTCCGTTCTCCTTCTTAGGAGCGATTGGCCCTATGGCACGCACGATTGACGACGTCGCGTTGATTTTTCGTGAGCTTTCGGGGCAAGATCCCATCGATCCCAGCAGTCCGCCGGTTGCGTTGCGCAAACTCGATCTCGACGAAAGCAAGCGGCTTACCGTCGGCTACTTTGAAGACGACGGCCTGATCCCTGTTACGCGCGAGACACAAAAAGCCATTCAGAATGCCGCAGAGGCGCTCCGTAAGCAGGGATTCGACGTTCGATCCTTTCGCCCGAATTGCCTCGAGCAGGCGCGCAAGCTATGGGAGCTCTTCTTCGTGCGTTGCGGCGCGATGTTCGAAGAGCCACTCGTCCGCGGACATGAAGCGAAACTCAGCCCCGTATTTCGCGATTTCCTCGCCCGCGCTCACGCGGCTCCTCCTCTTCGCGCCGAGGACGTGTTGACGGCCTGGGCTGAGGCCGACATCATCCGAGGCAAGCTGCTCGAGCAGATGCAGGAGTATCCGCTGCTACTCTGCCCGGTTTGTGCAGTACCCGCCTTCCGCCACGGCGAGCGAAGCTGGACCATTGCCGGCCGACAGGTCGAGTATCTCGACGCTATGCGCTACACGCAGTGGTTCAATCTTCTTGCAGCCCCGGCAGCGGTGATGCCCGTCGGCTGCTCACCGGAAGGACTTCCGATCGGCGTGCAGCTCGTCGGCCGCCCATTTGAAGATGAGGTTGTGCTGAAGGTCGCCTCAGTGATCGATCATGAATTCGGCTACACCCCGCCACCCATATCCTGAGATGTTGCCAAGCAAACGCCACAAATCATCTCGCCGCGACCAACATGGTCAGAGCGGGTTCAAAACTCCATCCCAATCAACCTGCGATAATAGAAAGCTTGGATCACCAACCTATGGCATTGTCCGTATCCCTGCGCACCGGTGTCGCCCTTTTGCTTACGGTGCTGATGGCCAACAACGCATTTTCACAAGCTCACGCGGTGGCTCCGCCTCCTCCCCCGGGGGCCAAGAACGTCGTCTGCAAAGACCGGCCGATCCCGCAACTGGTCGACGTCACCGCCAAGAGCGGGATCAAGTTCAGTCACGTTGCCGACCCCGACAAGAAATACATCGTCGAGTCGATGGGTGGAGGCGTGCTTGTCCTCGACTATGATCGCGACGGCTGGCCCGATATTTACTTCACCAACGCACCGACCGTCGCCATGGCGCTGAAGAACCAGCCTGCACGGAGCGCGCTTTACCACAATAATCACGACGGCACGTTCACTGACGTGACTGACAAGGCCGGCGTGGCGGCGCCATGTTTCGCCATGGGCGGGGCGGTGGGCGACTACAACAACGACGGCTGGCCGGACATGGTCATCACCTGCCTCGGCCACACCATTCTCTACCGCAACAACGGCGACGGAACCTTTACCGACGTGTCGAAGCAGGCGGGTATCGACGATCCGCGCTATGCCACCGGTGCGTCGTTTGGCGATTACGACAACGACGGCTTCGTCGACCTCATGGTCACTCGCTACGTGGATTTTCAGCTCTCCGATATGCCGGCTTTCGGAAGCAGTCCGACGTGCAAGTATCGCGGTCTCGACGTGCAGTGCGGTCCGCGCGGACTGCGTGGCGCGGGTGACTCGCTCTATCACAACAACGGCAATGGAACCTTCACCGACGTGTCGAAGCAGGCAGGAGTGGACGACGCACGCGGCTATTACGGCCTCGGCGTTCTGTGGGCCGACTTCGACAATAAAGGTCGCCCCGACATCTACGTCGCCGATGACTCTACGCCGAAATACCTCTACCGCAATGAGGGGAACGGCAAGTTCACCGACGTCGGACTCGAATCCGGCACCGCCGTCAGCGCCGACGGCTCCGAGCAAGGTTCGATGGGTATTGCCCTGGGCGACTACAACCACACCGGTTTGCAGTCGCTGTATGTGACCAACTTCGCCGACGAATACAACGTTCTCTACCTGAACCAGGGCGGCTATGATTTCCGCGACGTCTCCTACGACGCCGGGGTTGCGGTGGCTTCACTCCCTTGGGTGAAGTGGGGCACTGCGTTCGTCGATCTCGACAATGACGGCTGGCTGGACCTGATTTCCGTCAACGGGCAGGTCTATCCGCAGGTGGATCAACTGCCTTCGGGGGCGCGTTATCGCCAACCTAAGAATATATTTATGAACGAGCGCAACGGCAACTTCTGCGACGCTCGAGCGCAGGCTGGTGAGGCATTGCAAATTCCCAAGGCGAGCCGCGGATTAGCCATCGCCGATTTCGACAACGACGGCAATGTCGACGTAGTAGTGAACGATCTCGACGGCGAACCCATGCTCCTGCACAACCAGGGATTGGCGGGGAAGCATTGGGTGAGTCTCGAACTGGCTGGAACCAAGAGCAACCGCCTCGCGATCGGAGCGAAGCTGAAGCTGGTGGCGGGAGCTATGACGCAGACCGCCGAGATCTTCAGCGGCGGCAGCTATCTTTCCAACCACGATTTCCGGGTGCACTTCGGCCTCAATGAGGCCAGCAAGATCGATTCGCTGGAGATCAAATGGCCGTCGGGCAAGGTAGAGACCATCAAGGACCTCAAAGCCGACCAGTTTTATTCGGTGCTGGAAGGCAGCGGCATCGTCGACCGCGAAAAGATCGTACCGAAAAAGAAGTAACTGGTCAGCTAGCTGCTAGCTGCTAGCCGTCGGCTAGAGCACCGCGGCAGCGTCCGATGACCGAGATGTAGCCGAGCTCGGCTTCAGCCGCGGAGGTAATCCGCTAACGCAATCTCATTTCCACGTCCCGCTGCCCTCGACCAGCGTCACATAGCGGTCAATGGGCAGATTGGTGAAGCGTTCGATTCGACCGCTGGGCTGCGGCCATTTCACCTCCACCCAGTCAATTTTTAAGCGGTCGCCGATTCCCAGCACGACGCGCGGATCGTGCGACGATAGAAAGCTTCCGCCCGCGACTTTGAATCGGCTGCGCTTCAAGTCGCCCGCCTGATAGGTAATTAGCGCGCCGACCGCGTCGGCATTCGATTTCTTGCCGACCAGCTTTACGCCCAGCCAGTGGCTTAGCTTGCCGATCTCATTGCGCAGTAAAACCGGCGCCTCGTCGTTGACCGAAATCAGCACATCAAGACCGCCATCATTGTTGTAGTCACCCACTGCGAGGCCCCGCGCCGAGAACGTCTTGGCGAACACCGGTCCGCCCTGCGCACTGACGTCCTGGAACTTCTTCCCGTCGTTGTGGAACAGCAGGAGTTTCTCCTTGAACGTCACGCGGTTGGAAAACTGCTCCACCAGGTCGTCGGGAAAGCCGTTCGCCACAATGAGGTCGAGGTCTCCGTCGTTGTCGTAGTCGAAGAACTTCAGCCCCCAGCCGCTCATCCAGCGCGTCGGCATGCCTATGCCCAGCGGCATGGCTAGGTCTTCGAATGTCAGGTCACCGTTATTCTTGTAGAGCGAGAAAATCTCTTCGTCAATGTTGGCGACGAAGAGGTCCATCCACCCGTCCTGGTTGAAGTCGGCGGAATCGACTCCCATCCCGGAGCGCGCCTTGCCTTCGGCACTGTAAGCCACGTCGGCCGCTAGTCCAATCTCCTCAAAGCGGCCGTTGCCTTTGTTCAGGTACAGAAAATTAGCGATCGTGTCGTTCGACACAAAAATGTCCATCAGGCCGTCGTTGTTAATGTCGGCGGCAACCACGCCCCACGCCTTGCCCAGATGTTCCGCGATACCGGCTTCCTTGCTGACTTCGATAAACGTGCCATCGCCGTTATTGTGGAACAGCCTGCTCGCAGTCGGTTTGAAGATTCGCGGAATGCAATAGTGGTGCGCGCCGTCAGCGGTAACACCGCAGGTCTCTGATGGGTCCCAGGCAGCGAAGTTCGATACGAAAAGATCAAGCCGGCCGTCGTTGTCGTAGTCAAACCAGGCCGCGCTCGAAGCCCAGCCCGGCGCAGCTACGCCGGCCTTGTCGGTCACGTCGGTGAACGTTCCGTCACCATTGTTGTGATACAAGAGGCTGCGTCCGTATCGGGTTACGTAAATATCAGGAAATCCGTCGTTGTCGTAATCACCAACGGCGACGCCCATGCCGTAGATACCGCTGCCCACACCCGCCTTCTCAGTCACATCGGTGAAGGTGCCATCACGATTGTTGCGGTACAGCGCGTTCCATAGTGGCGTAGTGGGTGTGAAAAAGTCAGCCTTGCCGCTGTTGACCAGATAGATGTCCATCCATCCGTCGTTGTCGTAGTCGAGAAACGCGCAGCCCGCGCCGCTGATCTCGGGAAGGTACTTCAATGCCGACTTGCCGGCACTGTGGACCCAGGTGATTTTGCTGGACGACGGAGGAACCTCGACGAATGGATAAGTCGGTCCGGGAAGCGCTTGCGCCATGCGGGAAAGCCGACCAACCGCGAAGGAAGAAACCAGGCCTTGGAGAAAGAAGCGACGTGTAATCGCGGACGGCCGCCACGTCGGAACTGGAAACGATCTTTCCCTCCCCATGTTGGAAACATAACATGGACGGAGCAGCTTCGTTTGCGAGGGAAATGGGCAGATATCGTCAGCGAATTCGCGTGCTAACATCGAGCGTGAGTGCTACACGCAGGCCCCCGGGGATGCATAAGCGACCTTCGAGTCGTGTGCGGCCGCTCGCTGCTTTCACGGTTCTCCTTTTACTCGCTGTAGGGCAAGCGCTCTTCAGCCAAATCAATGCTCTCGGTGGGCAGTCGTCCGACTTCGAAAGCCTGGCGCGCCAGGCCACGGCGGCACGCGAGCAAGGCAATCCTGGCGATGCCATTCGCTTTTACCAGCAGGCACTAGAGGTCCAACCCAGCTGGGAAGAAGGATGGTGGTTCGTCGGAACTCTTCTTTACGACCAGAACCGCTTCGCCGAAGCACTGCCCGCGTTCGCCAAAGTGACCGAGGTAGACCCGAAGCTAGGTCCAGCTTGGAGCTTCCTGGGTCTGTGCGCCTTCGAAACCAAAGACTATCCCGCGGCGCTGGCTGCCTTGGGCAAAGGACACGAGTTGGGAACCGAGCAGGTTCCTTCGATCGGCAAAGTCGCTGACTACCATCTCGCACTGTTACTGATTGAGCACGGCGACTTTGATCGGGCCACGACGCTGCTCACATCCGGGTTCATCCACGGCCAAGTGGCGGATCAGGTGAAGGTGGCTCTCGGCCTGGCGCTGTTGCGCGTACCACTGCTGCCCGATCAGGTCGATCCTTCGAAAGACGGTGTGGTGGCCACTGCCGGGGACATCGCGGTGCTAAAGGCGCAGAATCAGTGGGCCGAAGCGCGATCGTCATGCCAGCAAGCCCTGAAAGACTACCCGCAGATTCCCAATTTCAAGTCCGCCTGTGGGTCGATTTCTGGACCGGCTTCGGCGGCACAGCAAAAAGCAAGCGCCACTGAACTGACAGAAACGACTCGCTTGTTCGCACGAGACACTGCGCAACTGGCAACGAACGCCGCGAAAGCAAGCGGTAGCTCCACAGCATTCGACGAGCTTAGGAGGAAGGCCGCAGCGGCGCGCGATGGCGGCAACATCAATGATGCCGTTCGTTTCTACGACCAGGCATTACAACTCAATCCCGACTGGCAAGAAGGGTGGAGGGAGCTGAGCCTCATCTATTTCGGCAGCGGGCAGTACTTCGATGCGATTGAATCCTTGAAGCACCTGGTCGGCCTACGGCCCGACTTCGGCACAGCCTGGGCCCTGCTCGGACTGAGCGAATATGAAACCAAGGACTATAAGAACGCTCTGATCCACCTGGAGAAGGCGCAGGGGCTCGGAATTCAGGAAAGTCCAGAAGCGATCAGAATCGCTCAATATCATCTTGGGGTGCTGCTGAACCGGAACGGCGAGTTCGATCGGTCGATTGAACTGCTGTCGGTTGGCCATCCGGAAGGGCCGCTCGTAGCACGATGGAATATGGCATTAGGGATGGGCCTGCTGCGCGTGGGGAAGCTTCCCGAAGAAATTCCAGCGGCGCAGCAGACCTTGTACACAACAGCGGGTCAGGCGGCATCGTTGCTTGCCAATAGTAAGTACGACGAGGCTTTTCCAATTTTTGAAAAGTTGCTGAAGGACTACCCCCACACCCCCTTCCTTCACTACGCTTATGGCGCCGCTTTGGCGTCGCTCTCTCAGTATGAGGAAGCGGAGGCGCAACTGCAGGAAGAGATCAAAATCTCCCCCTCCAGCGCGCTCCCCTACCTTCGCATGGCCTTCATCGATCTGAAGACGCATCGGGCCAGCGACGCGCTGGCTGCGGCGCAGAAAGCTGTGCAGTTGGCGCCAACGTCGCCGGAAGCGCACTACGTTTTAGGACGCGCGCTGTTGGGTTTGGGCGACACCACGCAGGCGATCCAAGAACTTACTGCCGCCGACGAGATGATGCCCAACAGCCCGGAAATTCACTTTCACCTTGCGCGTGCTTACAGCAAGGCGAAACAGCCGGAGAAGGCTGATCAGGAGCGTGACACCTTTGCCCGCTTGAACGCGATCGCCGAGCACCAGCGCAGCCTGCGCGGAAGCCAGGCCTACGGCGCATCCCACGAACAGGAAACCGATCTATCACTTCCGCCCGTCGCCGCAACTTCGGAAACAGCATCCACGCCCAAGTAAGGCGGGAATTGGGACCCTCTTTCCGCAACCAGAGATCGTTGATCAAATCATTGTTCGATTGTGTTTATTCGTGAGCGGATATGTTTATAACTGGCCGCTAGTAGTTCGAACTTGTTCGTTCTGACTAGAGGTCACGACTAGAGTGGCGGGGTTACGAACGAGCAGGGCGCGGGGCCGGTCGATTCGCGAATGACAAGTTCAGGATCGACCAGGATTTCAGACTGGTGTCCATTGCTGCCTTCAATGCGGTCAACGAGGGTTTGTGCCGCCAGCGCGCCGATCTTATGCAGCGGCTGGCGAACGGTAGTAAGGCTGGGCAGGTGGAACGCCGCCTCCCGAATATCGTCGAAGCCCACCACCGAAATGTCCTCGGGAACACGCATCCCGGTTTCCTTGATGGCGCGTATCGCTCCCACGGCGGAAATGTCGTTGTAGGCGAAAAGCGCCGTGAAAGGAATCTTTCGCGACAAAAGCTCTTTGGTGGTTTCGTAACCCATCTGCGGCGAAGGGTCGTCACCCGGCAGCTGGGTGACAAGTTCGGCGGGCAGTTCGATCCCGAGCGCCTTGGCTGCGTCTTGAATTCCTTCCCATCGTGCAGCGGAGTCGACGCTAAGCGGCTGCCCTCGAATGACTGCTACCTTGCGATGTCCCAGTCCGGAAAGGTGCCCCATTACCATCTGCGCGGCCTTGACATGGTCGAGCGTCATGTTGGTGACGCCGTCGATTTCCCGGTGTCCGGAGATCGCAACCGTGGGAACCAGAGGACTAGCCGACAAAGTCGTATCGATCGTGATAAATCCCTCCGCGCCCCGCACTTTCAGGATGTCGGAATACTGCCGGATCAGCTGACTATCGTGGTGGTGCACTACGGTGACGAAGATGTACTTGCGCTCGCTGAGCGCCGATTCAATCCCGCTGATAACCACGCTGCCGTAGGCATCCCCGATTTCGGCACAGATCACCCCCACGGTATAAGTGCGCTTCTTGCGGAGGGTTCGGGCAAAGTAATTGGGGTGGTAGTTCAGCTCCCGGGCAGCTGCAAAAATGCGGTCCTTGGTGTGCTGGGGTATGGCTTTAGCGTAGGGAGAGTCGTTCAGAACTGCCGAAACCGTGCCCTTGGTCAGTCCCAGGTGCGTGGCCAGTTCCTTGAGAGTGGTCCCTTGTTGCGTGGGTTGCTTGGTGCGTTCCGGCATGCGCGCGTCACACAAAATTGGAATGTAAGCACGAGTTTGCGCCCAACGCAATCGGTTTTCTTAAGAAAAAGTGGTAGATGCCGATCGGCACCCGGATATTCCCGTTTCGGTACTAAAGGGCACATGATGCGCCCGGAATCGAAAGGAACCTGTTTTTTTTTGTTGACAGCCCCATGGGTCAATAACATAAATTTACTAGTCGCGGGGTTGTGAGCAGAACCGGTTCTCTGTCGGGTTAGAGAATCGATATTTCTTGGTAGGACAATTGAGCGACCTTAATCGGTCAGGCGTGAGCTTGGAAGCGTGTGCGGTCGAAGCCCGGCACAAGGGATACATCGTCACACGTCGCAACGAAAAAAATGTTTCTGGTGGGGGAACAAATGAAACGTTTGGGTAGCTGGCTATTTTTAACCCTGCTGGTCGTAACGCTGATGTCAGCGCCGCTCTTGGCGCAGAAGACATCCGGTACGATCCGGGGTATCGTTACCGACCCGTCCGGCGCAGTTGTCGCCAACGCACCGGTAGTGATCAAGAACAACGCAACCGGTGCGGAGCGCACCGTTAACACGAATACGCAGGGCGAGTATGTCGCGCCCGAGCTCTTGGTCGGCGTATACACGGTGACCGTCCAGGCTGCGAACTTCAAGGAAGCGGTTTCGAGCAATGTCGACCTGCATACGTCGAGCACGCAGACGGTTAATATTCAGCTTCAGGTCGGTAGCGCCTCCGAGCAGGTAACCGTCGCTGCCAGCGAAGTTCAAGTCCAGACGGACAGCGCGGCGCTGGGCGAAGTCGTCACCGGCGAGCAGGTACGCGAACTGCCGCTGAACGGACGAAGTTTCGTGCAGTTGACGCAGTTGCAGCCTGGTGTCTCGGCGGCTGACAACTTCAGCGCCAATAACAAGGGACTGCTGGCCGGCGTCGACTTTTCGGTGAATGGAAACGCGACCACGAACAACCTGTTCCTGGTCGACGGCGCCAACAACAACGACGTAGGTTCGAACCGAACCATTCTGATCTATCCGTCGATTGAAGCGATCAGCGAATTCAAAATGCTGCGAAACTCCTACGGCCCGGAATACGGCCAGGCCTCTGGCGCGGTCATCAACATCGTGACCCGCAGCGGCTCGAACCAGTGGCACGGCGATGTTCTTTATTTCGGTCGTAACGACGCCCTGAACGCCGAGGATTGGTTCTCCCATGCTGCTGGCGTTTCGGCGGCTGCCAGCGGCACGCCGCTGCACAATAACGGGAAGAACGAATTACGGCGTAACGACTACGGATACTCGATTGGCGGTCCTATTAAGAAGGACAAACTGTTTGTGTTCTGGAGCCAGGAGTGGAACAAGGAAATCCGGGGAATCACCCGCCAGTCGTGCGTGCCCTCGCAAGCCGAACGGAACGGGGACTTCAGCAATCCCACCTGCGGTGAGACCAAGCCCACCGGTTTGGTGGGGTATGGAATGGCGAATCCGGCAACGCCGTATACCTTCATTCCCAGCATGATCAACCCATCAGCTACGACCCTGCTGCAGTGGCTTCCCTTGCCCAACTTAAGCGTACCCTTGACCAGCGGCGCGGACTGGAGCCAATCGCTCAACACGCCGATCGACTGGAGCCAATGGAACCTCCGCCTGGACTATAACATCAGCCATTCGCAGACCCTGATGTTCCGTATGACCAAGGACAGCTGGACTAACAACTCGCCCAATGGTGGATCCACGCTGGGCCTGTGGGGCGATGCCATCTACCCCGCACTGAACAGCAACTGGGCGCAGCCGTCGAAGCAGATCATCGCACGCTTGACGTCCACCATCGGAACCTCGATGGTCAACGATCTGGAGTTCGCCTATTCCGATAACCGCATCAACATTACCCCGGGTGGAACCGATCCAGGCCTGTTGGCACAGTTAACAGCAGCCTTCCCGACCAGCTATCCGGAAGCGCTGAAGACGTCGAAGCTCGGCACCCCTAATCTGTGGGGTGGTATAGGCGGGTACACCAGCGGTAATACCCTGTGGCTCATTTCTCCCTGGCAGAACAGCCTCGACATCTACACTGTTCGCGACGACTTTTCGAAGGTGATCGGCTCGCAGACGTTGCGATTCGGTGCGTTCCTCGGTTGGAACGGCAAGAACGAATACAACGGCTCGACCAGTTCGACGGAATACCCGCAGTTCACAACCGGAAACGGCGGAACCAACAGTCCGACCGGTAACGACTTGGCCAACCTCATGGTCGGCAACGCTATTTGGAACAACATGGGCGAGCAGTCCACTAACACCTACGTGCACCTGCGTTGGCGGGACTACGAGTTCTATGCGGCTGACAACTGGAAGGTGCGCCCGAATCTAACGGTGGATGCGGGAGTTCGCTACTCGATTCTGGCTCCTCCCTTCCAGCCCAACAACCAGTTCACCAGCTTCCGTGGCGACCTCTATAATCCCAGTCTGGGGGCCGGCGATGCCTGCAACGGCCTGATCACCGTGCCAGGTTACGCCCCTTGCCAGGCAGCCAACGCGCTCGTCGGCACCGCCTTCACCCCGGCCGGCTTCGGTCAGAACAAATATTTGAAAGAGGTCAACTACCACCTGTTTGCCCCTCGACTCGGCGTTTCGTGGGATCCCACCGGCAAAGGCAATATGGCAGTTCGCGCCGGGTTCGGTCAGTTTTTCCAGCGGGACCGCACCACGCCGGCCTACGTGAATGCCAATAACGCTCCGTTCTCGGTCAGCAACACCTTTACGCGTACTCTCAATGCTCCACCCGCCACTACGGGAGGCAACCCATGTGATGCTACTCTTAAAAAGTATTGCGCGCCGTCGGGTGGGTATGATCCGAGCAGCAACGTCTCCAACTCGCTGCAGTGGAACTTGGCGTTTGAAATGGCTATTCCGAAGATGGGCAAGAACACAACTCTGGAGGTGGGATACGTAGGCAACAACGCGGTTCATCAATTGAACGTCTACAATCTCAATTACGTTCCGCAGTCGCTGTGGGGGCCAGCTTCATTTATGGGCAATCCCAACAGCATCCGTACTTACCAGAACTGGGGAACGATGGCATGGTGGCTGAACAACGGCAGCGCGAACTACAACTCGTTGCAAGTGTTGTTCAAAACGCAAATCCAGAAGTTTCAATTGCAGGCGGCCTATACCTGGGGTCATTCCATTGGCGACATAACCCAGCAGAACTCGTCGGGCGGTCTGGGTTGGGACTCCTACACTTGGGGTCCGGATCCAAGGCTGGATCGAGGCAACACCTCGATCAACCGTCCGCAGGTGTTCGTAGCCAATGCTGTGTACTATCTCCCTGACTTGAAAGGCCAGAACGGGTTCGTGCAGGCGGTGGCCGGTGGATGGGAACTGGCGGGCATCACGCAGTACTCTTCCGGTGCGTCGCTGTCGTTCTATCAGAACGGCATCGGCGAGGACACGGCCTTAGACGTGTTGGGTTCCAATGGCAAGCCACTTCCTGGTCCAAATGGCTCACTGGCTCAGCTGGTTGGAATCGGCGGAAGCGGTAACCCGCCGCTACGACCCCTGCTGTCCGGCCAAAGCTGCTACACGGGAACGGGCGGGTCGCAGGTGCTCAATCCAGGAGTCGTAACGCTGATTGGTTATCCGATCGGGACCTATCCGGCCGGCGTACAGGGACGCGGCTTTTGCCACGGGCCTAATTACGTCAATACCGACTTCTCGGTGGACAAG
>Ga0306920_100007090_pt1 | contig 14723 bp, 6 predicted proteins | sample flu12Cox44000170_FD_204666 | JGI IMG/M metagenome (GOLD analysis project Ga0306920, IMG submission 204666) | Lab enrichment of tropical soil microbial communities from Luquillo Experimental Forest, Puerto Rico - flux4day.12C.oxic.44.000.170 (v2)... | ecosystem: Environmental > Terrestrial >... | reverse complement strand
CTGATGCTGGCAGTGATATTAAGCTGTTCGCCGACTTTCACGCTGTTCTTCGAAAGCGCCAGAGCTGTGCAACGGTACCCAGTCTGAATATTCCAGCCGCCGACTTCTAGTACCGGCTGACCACCGGCGTGGTTTGCAAAACGTGCGGCGACCTCGCGAGTCTCACCCGGTACCAGAGTGAAGTAGTTGTCCTCCCAAATGACGGGCAGAATCTCTGCTCCGCCGCGGCCTTGCGTCAGCGCCAATTGTACAAAGACCGCAATCTGGTGAGTGGGATTGCTGAGCTTCACGCGCGCCACCTGGTCCACACCATGCGTTTCAACCTTGTACGTCGCGTCGAGCTTTGCCTGCGACATCGAGTTCATTGCCGCATAGCCCGTCTCCTTCGCAGGAAGCCAGTAAAAGTTGTCGCACAACCGGCGGTTCTGCGCATCTTTTAATTCCAGCTTCACCAGGTAAACCGATGACCCATTACCCGGTTCGGGGACGGTGAAGGTTTCACGATAAGAGTTCGCTTCCACACTGGCCCTGTCAGTCTTCTCCCAAAGCAGCCGGCCACTTAAGTCGAACACGCGGGCGCGGACTTCCAAATCCGCCTGCGCTGTGAAGCGTGTATTAATGATGCTGACCATGTGGTCGGGTGCGTTTAACTGAACGTGCAGCGGTTCGCAAGCCTTCTTGATGTAATACCAACTGACCATCGGCTTGTGGTACCAGTCGAACATCTGCCATTGAATACTGGGTTCGCAGGAGTTGATTTTCCACTGGGTAAAGCCGCTGGTGATGTCCCACAAGCGGTGGTTCACCGCCTCGAACATGGCCCGATTCTGGTCGGCGGTGACGAAGTGCTGTTTCCAGCAATACTCCACCACGCTTTCCGGTTCGCCGTACTGCCGGCGCAAGGCCGCGTCGCACGGTTTGTAATAATGGTTGGCGCCATGGTGGGCCCACACCGGCTGCAGTGGAAACAGCTCTTCGCCGTGATTGCGCGTAGTGGCATTAGGCATGAACCTGCTCAGGCTGCTGATCGGCGGCACCGACGCCGTCCCGCTTTCCATCATAAACATCCAATTCCGGCAGTCGCGCACCCACTGGAAATAAGTGACAGGCTCCTCCCAACCGTAGGATTTCGGCCGCCAGTCATTCATCCCCGTGGGAAGGTCCTGTTTTGTCCACTCCGGCGCATCCTTGCGGTCACTGGGGAAATACTCCGAGGGAATAAACCAGCGCGTACCGTCCAGCCGCAGGATATTCCGCCGCCACATCACGTACACATCCTCGGGTGGGGTGCGCTCGACCATGCACAAATACATCACCAGGCTGGGATGATTGCGGTAGCGCTTGATGACGTCCACGGTGCATGACTCGAGCAACCCGAGATCGTCGGGCAGATGTGTGCACTCGCTGAAGTTGCACGCCTCTTTGGGGAAATCCGGATAATCATCGTAAAAACAATTGCCGAACATCACGCCGCGGCGGTCGCAGGACTCCAGGAAAGAGTCCGGCAGATTGGAAACGTCACAGCAGTAGATCAGGTTTAGATTCGCCTCGGCATAATAGCGAATTTCGTCGTCCATCCGCTGCGCATCCCAATCCATCAGCAGTTCCGGCTGCACCCATCCGCCGCGGCAAAGAACCTTCTGGCCGTTGATCATCACGCGCCGACCGTGCCACCCATTCACTTCGTGAAGCTCGGTAGTGATCTTGCGTACCCCGAAGGTGACCTTCTTCTCCACGGACAGCGCCCCGCCAGTCTCGAACTGCAGATTCATGTCGTATAGGTACTGTTCGCCGTAGTTCACCGGCCACCAAAGGCGCGGGTTCATGATGATGGGCCTTGGATCGATGGTTACGGTTTTCATTTCGCGGGAGCCCAGTTCCACCGTCTGCTCGAACATCACCTCGGTCGCAGGTATACTGCCTCGCAGCGTTCCTTTGACCGGTGCGTCAATGGCGTTCACCAATTCCGCGGATACCGTAAGGGTAGCGCGGTTCGCCTCTGGAAGGGGCAGGTCCGTGACAATGAAGGGGTTCCTTATATCGACAGGGCCGGTCCATTCGATCCACACATTCTGCCATATGCCCATATTCCGGTCAGGCACGGTCATCATGCAATCGTAGCCGATGGTGTAGTTCTCCGTGACATCGCGCGCATTCTCCTTGAATTGGCTGCGGGTGCGGCCCAGGACTTCAAGCTGAGTGTCAGGCGTGCCGGTGTGATCCACCGGATAGATCTTCACCGCCAGCCCATTCCGGCCGGGCTTCACCTGTCCGGTGACATCGAACTGAAAGCGCTGGAACATGCCAGCCATTTTCTTGCGGCCAGCGATTTGGCGGCCATTCAACCAGACGTCGGCACGATAATTGATGGCGTCGAAATGCAGCCACAAGCGGCGCCCTAAAGGAACTGAATCGAGGCTGAATTCCGTTCGGTACCACCAGGGGTCGCGCCAGGGATTGCGGTGATCGGGCAGGTGGCTGAACTTGGCAAGGTCATGCTGGGCGTTGAATTCGTCGGACGAGTCGGGAATCTGGTATGCGTTCAGGCTCAACCGGGGGTCAGGGTAAACTTTGTTCTTGACGAGCGCGCTTAAGACAGTTGAGGGTATCGCCGTGCGATACCAACCCTCGGGCTCGAAACCCGCATGCGATAGTGACTCCCCGCTTTCTTGCACGACCGCCGACGATTGGACCAGCCAACCGTCCTTCAGGTTTCTTGTATTCGAGCTGTGCTGGCATTCGACTGCTTCGATACCGTCCAGCGCGGTCACGCTGACCGCAGCCGCACTGGCGATCTGCAGGAATCCGCGCCGCGTAATGTTACTCATCGGGTACATCCTCCGCTAATTTGAGCACTCTTGGAATCGGAAATGTCTTCTTCGTGCGCCGCGGCTTGCTGCGGGACAACCTGTGGCTGGCGCGAGGTTCTTATTCTGCTGAGTCCCTGACGGGCGATGGCACCGGCGGACATCCACTTTGACTATCAGCTGATCGAGCGCGCCATCCAGGAAACACTGCGGTGAACACCACCGCGAGCTCGCTTTGCCCGATGGTTACTAGCGGCCTGAGCTAGCTACGGGAGTTCTCAGGGGCGAATGCCCGGGACCTTGAGGCGGACGCGGTAAACACTGCTCGTCGCCGTGATGTATAGAGTCTGTGCATCATTATCGCCCCAGGCACAATTGGCCGCCACCTCGGACACTTTGATCGTTCCTAAGTGCTTCCCCTCCGGGGACAGAATCAGGACCCCGCCCGGACCCGCAGCGTAAAGGTTACCCTGACGGTCTACTTTCATCCCGTCGGGGAGGCCAGGCTCTGTGCTCGCAGTCATGTCAAAGAAGACCTCGCCTGCACCGAGGAATCCTTCCGGATCGACTCCGTAGCGCATATACCTTTTCAACGGCTCGGAGTTGCTCACATAGAGATATTTCTCATCCGGCGAAAAAGCAAGGCCATTGGGTCGTGTGAGGTTCTTGACCAGCAACTCTACCTTTCCCTCGACCAGCCGATAGACTCCGTTGACAGTTTGCTCTTTCTTGGGATCGTTGTCTTCCTTGGCGAGTCCGTAAGGCGGGTCAGTGAAGTACAGCGAACCGTTTAGCTTGAAGACCAGGTCGTTAGGGCTGTTGAATCGCTTCCCTTCGTAACGGTCGGCTAGCACGGTTACTTTCCCATCCTTCTCAAGCCTCGAGATTACACGGTTGCCCTGGTCGCAGATGACGAGCCGGCCCTGTTTGTCGAGCGTCAGACCATTGGCGCCGGGAACACCAGCAACCGCCGCGTTGTTGTGGGTAAATTCGGTAGGGCCAAGAAAACGAACCACCTTGCCGCCAGGTGTCCACTTATTGATCACCGCCGCGTTGATGTCAGTGAAGAGCAGAGACCCAGAACGGCTCCAAACGGGCCCCTCCGTGAACCCCAGTCCTCTGGCGACCTCCTCCACCCGGGCGTCCGGAGATGCGATGGCGTCGAGACCCGGGTCCAAGCGGTTTACGTGGGCGAGACTATGTGTCTGGAAATTCGCGGCACGCGTGGCGATGAGAAGAACCGCACCGATCGGAAACACCATTCGAATACGCATTCCGTCGTAGAACCTCCCATCGCATTTGGGGCTGGTTCATTGCAACTGCAAGAGTCGCGTTACGTCCTCCGCCAGTTCCTGACCCTCCGCCTTTTCCGAAGTCTTCAGTTTTTGGAACTGGGCGAGCGCACTTTCAGCCTTCTCTGCCTGGCCCGCGCTTTCGTAGACGCGACTCAACTGGTAGTACGCCCCGGCCAAATCCGGTGCGAACTCCACGGCCTCTTCCAGTTCTCGCGCGGCCGCAACGAACTGTTTCTCTTTAGCAAGAAGCTTCCCCAGTTCGTAATGGGGCAGCGCGTAGTCCGGTTTCAGCTTCACCGCCGCCTCAAAGGCCTTCTCTGCCTCCTCCGGTCGATTCTCACGCAACAACGCGGCTCCCAGGTGGCACTGGAAACGTGCGTTCGCCGGCTCGATTGCGATAGCTCGCCGTAGGTAATACACTCCTTCGCGATTGTTCCCTTCGTTTACGAGGCTGATGCCGTAAAGAAAGAGGTACCGCGCCGAATCGGGTGCCAGTCGCAGGGCCTCGTCGAGACTGCGGCGCGCGTCCTCGTAGCGTCCTTCAAAGTAATAACTGACAGCCTTGCTGTAAAAGACCTCCGGCCAGCGAGGAGCCAGCTTTTCCGCCTGATCGAGCACCTTCAGCGCGGCTTCTTGGCGGCTCAGGTGCTGCTCGATTCGAGCGCGGAGCAGCAAATAGCGGGGATCGCGCTGTCGACCATCGATAGAGCGTTGAGATTCCTCATCGGCCTCTGGCAACTGGCCGAGCAGGAAGGCGGCACTCGCCCTGAGATAGTGGTCCTCGGGCGCGCTGGGCTCTGTAATCAAGGATAGCACTGCCTGTAGCTGGCCCGATTGCAGGTAAGCCGCAGCCAGCCCTCGACGAACTTCCGCACTGCCGGGCTTCAGGCGTAATGCCGTCTCAAGCTGGCGGATAGCCTCCGCCGGCAGTCCGTTCTCAAGAAACAGGGAGCCCATCGCCGCGCGCCAGTCGGCATCCTGCCCAAACGTGCCGGCCGCGCGGTTAGCCTCTTCGATGGCTTCCTGCGGCCGTCCCGCCTTCAACTGGGCGCGCACGAGGTTGTAGGTAAGATCCTGACGGTCGGAACCTAGCTGGCTCGCCTGCCCAAGGTAGTCAAGAGCCTCTTGGAGCTTGCCGTCATCTAGTAGAACGAGCCCCAGGTTGTAGACCGCGTCAGGATGGTGCGGATTAATCGCAACAGCGCGCCGCAACTCGCGCAGACCTTCCTCCGACCGCGCCTCTCGCAGGAATGCTAAGGCCAGGTTGTAATGTCCTGCAAACGAGTCCGGCTGCAGGAGCACGGCGTGTTCGTAGCACTCAATGGCTTGCTGCAAACGGCTGCTACTTAGTTCCAAATCACCCAGCATGAGATAGGCCGGCGCGGACTTCGGATCCACGCGGAGGGCGAGGGCCAACTGAGACCTCGCTCCGTCCGGGTCTCCCACCTCCAGAGCTTTCTGCGCCGCCCTCAAGTAAGGGAGCGCGGCTGAGCTCCCCCCCGGCGCCTGTGCCTGCGGAGGAGACTGCCCGAGCGAGGTGGCGGTGTGAGCCGGGCAAGACGGTCCCCAAACAGCGCCCAGAATCAAGAGTCGGGCAAACGCCTTAGCTTGTGGTTCCATCCGCATCAAGGCTGCACCAGAATACAGCGAACGTCGAGAGGCCCCACCTCCACCCGGACGCCGCCAGCAGCTACGGTCAGCTCCTGTCCGAGAAGATCCCTGGCCGACTGGAGTCCTTCCAAGGACATCGTTTCCTCCACCGTCTCTGCGGTGGAGTTAAAGAGGAACCAGGCAGCGTGCTTCCCCAGCACCCGGCGACGTCGGCGCAGCTTTCCGACAAGATCCGGCGCGACGCCCGCCTGGAGAAGGATGGCGCTGAGGAGCTGGGCATTGCGCCAATCGTCGTAGGCAGGGCCCGCGTGACCGAGCAGAGTGCCAAGCAGGTAGGCCTTGCCCCTGCCGTGTTCGTTAACACAGCCCGCCACCTCGGTACCGTACATCAGCACCGGCTTAGCGCTGGTTGGAGTGAGAGTCTGAAGATAGAACGCCGGAAACACGCTATGCTGGGCAAGAGGTCCGGATCCTTTCAGGTCGCGATACTCGCGCGTGTCCCGAGGACCGAATTCCCAGATCGTCCACTTGGCGCCCTTGCCTGGCTCACGAATCAGGAAGACTCCCTCGTGCTTCGCGCCAAACAACTCCGACACACCCGGCCCCATCGCCCCATCAAAGCCAATCCCGTAGTTACTGAACCGGCCAGGGCAGGCTTCGGATATCAGGGTTCCCCCGTTCCTGACGTAGGAGGTCATGGCCGCAGTCAACTGTGGGCTCAAGGTGAGCGGGAAAGGCATGATAAGAGCCTCGAACGTGCTCACGTCGCTCGGAAAGGAACTGGCGTCGACGAAGCCGGCGGCAATCCCTTGCCTCCAAAGTGACTTCCATAGTCCGATGATCGTGTATTCTAGGTGCTGGCTCACGTCGTGCAACGACCCCTGAGTGAAATGGAACAGATCCTCGTTCATGACGATGCCCACTGCGGGCTGGGGGTGTTCTCCTTTAGCAAAGATCTCAGCGTTGGTGCTGATGGCCCGCGCCAGCCGTCCCGCCTCTTCGGTGCGCTCTGAGGTGTCCGAACCCCAATCCAGCAGGCTGAACCCGTAGCCCTCCTCCCAGAAGATCTCGGGTCGATGGTTCCAGAAACAAATGCCGCGCGATCCTGCCGCCAAGCAACTCAGCACCCACCGCCGAATGTCCTCGGCGCTGGGCACACGGCGGCGATTCAAGCCTTCAGTGATGGGTCCGCCCTGTAATTCCGCTGTCCAGATATGCCCGTCAGGCTTGGACGATCGCAGTTGGTCAAAGTGCATAAGAATATCTTCCACTTCGTGGTTGGCCTGGACAGCCTCGGTCATGGGCTTTTCTGACGAGGGGTAATGGGCATCCCAGCGATTCAGCCCGGCCCATCCCGGATAGCAGGAAGAACCAAGGATATTCAGTTGTTGGGCGTACTGCCACTCGCGCGTGCTGCCCACGGTAACTCCACCCACATGGGCAAGAATGGGACGGTGCAGCGGATCGCTACGGCGGAAGGCGTCAGCCTTCCACTTCACAACGAAGGAAAGGTAGACGTCGTCCATGAAGTACCGCCAATCAATCGTGGGCGGGACCTTGGGCGAATTGCGTGGCGGAGCGATCTCCTCCCAAGCGCCATAGGCAGTCCTCCAAGTGGCGTTCAGCTCCTGCAAAGAGGCGTAACGCGTGCGGAGCCACTCTCGAAATGCCGTCAAGGTATTGGGGCAATAGCAAAGGCCGAGATGTCCGGGCCTTTCTGGCCAGAGTCCGATTTCCTGGAAGACGTTCCATACCTCGATGTTGTCATACTTGCCGATTTCGCTTCCTACCGCTTCCACAAAGTGCGTCGCCAATTGACGAGCTTGCGGATGGTACCAGCAGGGACCAGGCTTACCGTCGGCCGGCAAAACGTATTGCGTCGGGTCCAATTGCGGTTGGCCTGTTTCGTAAACCATCGTGGCGTCCGGATACTTCTTCCAGAACCAGGCAGGCGCGTTCTCCATGGTAATGCCGAAATAGACGCGCAGGCCGTTCTGGCGCGCGTCGGAAACCACTTGCGAAACGTTGGAAAGGTCGATCTGGCCTTCGCGCGGCTCGTCGTACGCCCACACTTCCTGGATCTTAATCATCGTGAAGCCCAGACGTCTTAGCACCGGGAAGTCGTGGCGAAACTGCTCCATCGGCAGATGCGGTTCACGATAAACATGGGTACTATAGGGAAAGAAGATCTGACCGTCGGGCTTCGCCGCCGCCGGTCCGCGGGCAGCGAACATCTCTTTCGCGAAGCCGAGACGGCCGAGAGCGGTTCCAGCCGTGATTTGGTGAAAGCCACGCCGGGATATTTTGTCCATAACGGTTCTCCGATTCCTGCAATTCCTTGGAAAGCAAGACGGTCCGCAACCCGCCTGGATCGCCCACCTGCCGGACGTGACCCCGAGTTAACCCGCGCCCGCCAACTCGGTCATTTCCTGCTTTCCTGCGTCCTATGGCTTTTGATAACGGCTTGACGGCTTCGTTTGGTCCTCCGGCCGGACGCATTTGGGTCAGCTCTCCGTCGCCCGATGGCCAGCGTGCGGATCGCCCTTTGCACTCGCGTATGGAGTGATGAATTCCCGGCCTTTGCCGCCGAGCAACTGCCATAGTGGCTTGTCCATCGCTTTGCTGTAGATGTCGCAAACAGCCATGTCGAGGGCGCCGCCATGACGAAGACACCTAGCGAGTCACTTCCTTAGCCTGAAAGCGATCAATTCGATAGTCTGAACGATCCCAAGTTGTCTGACCGCTGGAAACCAGTTCCGCCATCATTCTGCCGAGGCCCGGCCCGTGGGTGATCCCGCCTTCCTGACAACCCGCCATCACATAAATTCCCTTGCAATTCGGGAGCTGATCGAGAATGAAAAGGATGTCGCTGGTATAAGTAGGGAACCCACCGGTAACGTTAGCGATGTCGGCGCTTTTTAGGGTGGGCATGACAGATTCGATGTGTCGGATGGGCTCGCGCACTTCCTCGGCAAGCTCGTCGCCACCAATCAAAAGGCCTCCGCGTTCCTCACGAATATAGAGTCCGTGGTAGTCGGAAAAAATCAGCATGGGCATTTCTTTCGTGATTCCGGGAATGGGCCTTGTTGTGTATCGGGTTGCGGGCTTAGGCGTGGCCGGGCACGGACAGCAGCTCTTTTCCACCAAAGCCTGGCACCCAGCGCCGGCCGCTACAACAACGGCGGGCGCCCAGAACTCCCCTTGATTGGTTGCAATGCCTGCCATACCGTTGGAATCGCGAAGCAGAGAGTCGACCCGCGTGTTGAAACGAAACTGAACGCCCTTTTGAACCAGCAATTGCGCGAGATAGGAGATAGCATCTCCGGCTCGCACACGGACCGCATCAGGGTCGTAGAGTACCCCAGCGACGGAATCAAAGTGGATTTGCGGAAGAACGTTTGCTGCCCGGGTAGATGACAGGGTCTCGAGCTTGGTTCCGAAACCGCGAGCCTTTTCGGCTCTTGGCTGAACACCTTCCCAACCGGATTTCGTGAGGTAGATATAAGCAATTCCGGTAGCACCGAATCCGATTTCCTGAGAAGTGCCCTTTGCCAGGCGCGTGTAGAAATCAATCCCATACCGCTGCAAGTACCATTCATTCCGTCCCCATTCCTTGACGTGAACGGCGGACCAACTGGATACAAAGCCGGCCGCCCCGTGCGTCGTAAAGGTGGCGGGGGCTTCCGCCGATTCCACAACTAGAACCGACAGCCCCTTCTCACGCAAATGCCAAGCTGTATTGCAGCCAAACGAGCCAGATCCAATGACTATTACATCCCCGACTTTAGAACCCGTAGCGGCCAGACGAATTCCGCCGAACCCGAGCGAGGCTGCCAGACTTCCGCCCAGCTTCACAAATTCACGGCGAGAAGGATCTTTACCCCTGCGACTCATGTCGGCTCACTCCCGCGTTGCAACGTTGAAGAGACCAAGCTCCTGTTGTGACTTGCTAACGAACTCCCTGGCTGCCGCAGAAAATCGCTGCACGGCGTCCTCATTGAGTTCAATGCCCAGGCCAGGCCGCTCCGGCAGTTCAATCCGGCCATTACGAATCACCAATTCATCCCTTACGAGGTCGCGGCGAAGTTGCGAGTACGCCACATCCGCCGGGAGAAACTCAATGAAACGGCAGTTGGAGGAGGCCGCGGCGAGGTGCGCCGTCGCCGCCACGCCAATACCGGTCTTCCAGCAGTGTGGGACGATGAGCTTACCGCGATCCTGTGCCATCTGCACGACACGCATGGCTTCCGTGAGGCCTCCGACGCGTCCCACGTCGGGCTGGGCAACGTCCACCCGACCACGGTCCATGAGGTCGGCGAACTCGTAGCGGGTCTGTAACCATTCCCCGCAGGCGATGCGAATGTCGGTGGAGTCAGCGAGTCTCGCCAGGCCGTCGAGGTCATCCGAAGGCAGCGGAGTCTCCAGAAAGAAGAGATCATACTTCTCGAGGCTGCGACAGACCTTCAGTGCCTCCTTCCAATCCGGCCAGCAGTAGGCGACGTCCACCATGAGCGTCATTTCGAGACCTGCGGCCCCGCGGCATGCCCCAACCAGTTCGACGATGGCTTCATCTCCCTCGTGGAGCCGATTGTGAGCATAGGGTCCCTTGATGCAAATCTCCAGCTTGGCAGCCTTGAAGCCATAGTCATGCGCCCACTTCACCTTGGCGATCAGGTCTTCACGTTGAGCCACCAGGGTGCGGCCCTCGGGGATTAGACTCGCGTATGGGGTGATGAATTCCTGGCCTTTGCCGCCGAGCAAATGCCATACGGGCATATCCATCGCTTTGCCGTAGATGTCCCAGATGGCCATGTCGAGGGCGCCGATGGCGCAGATGCCCGCGCCGCGCCGTCCCGTCATGGCGGAGAAGGTATACAGGCGGTCCCAGATGGCGCGAGGCTCGCGCGGATCCTCGCCCCTGAGCAATTCGGTAAGGCCCAGGGCCATGATATGCGACCCCGGAGCTTCGATCAGCGCCTTGGCGACCCAGGGGTTAGTATCCACTTCCCCGATTCCGGTAAGACCCTCGTCCGTGTGAACGCGCACCACAATAGTGTCCTGGGAGGAATCGCAGGCGTCAGGATTACAGTTTGGAGCTAGCAGGACGGTACAATCAATCGAAGTAATCTTCATGGTCAGAGTGCCTCGATCAAGAGGGTGTAACAAGAACGAAGTAGTCTTTGTCGGTCATGCCGAGTTCAAAGCTGGCGTTCTTGGCGACCGGTCCTTGTTTCAAAACCTGCTTGCCGTTCAAGTCGTAGAGCCTGCACTTCAAGTCTCCGGCAGGGAGATTCTGTAGCTTCAACGTAAGGTCAGTTCGGCTTGGCATGCGGTGGAACCTGCCACTGATCCACAGTGACCGTTCCGTGTGGTGCGTCGTGTTGTAAATGTAAGCGAGCAGCGTCTTTCGGTCTTCGGACCAAAGATAACTGCCGCAATAGCCGTCGGATAGGAGAATAGGCATAAGTTCTTTCAGGTTGTCGGGAAGCGCGCCACCGGAGGACCGAAAACGCGGCTCCTGATAGGGCTTGCGGCCATCCAGCACGATTGCGGCATTCTCCGGCTTGGAAACCTCCGGCAAGATGAACCGATAGGCCAGTGGCATTCGAGCGAAAAAACTCTCATACTTGACCATGTCACCGCGTCCCTCACCAGCACTCCAATCATCGACGCAAATCGCCACTTCGGGCTCCATGAATCGCTGTCCCCAATCCACCTGTTCTCGCACTTGGCGGAGGATGATGTGCTCATCTTCGGCAATCGCTTCGTCCCAGGTATCGAGGATGGGCATGCGATGGACCAGGCCCAGGTAATAGGTGTCTCGCAATCTCGTTCGATAGCGCAGCGTGCCTGTCCAGGATTCTGGACCTGGGTCTTTGTGGTCGTTTTTCAGAAGCTCATAGTGAAGCGCGGTGTAAATGTTGGGGGTGGGCCAACTGCCTTCGGCAAGATAATCGTTGTCCGTCTGCAGGAGCTTGAAGAACACTCCAAGGTCGTACTCCGGAAGGAATTGGTCGGCGATGAAGTAAGTTCGGTCCCCGAACAGCTCTTCTTCAAAGCCTCGATTCTGAACCCTCGGTAGCTGCTTCAGGTTAAAGAGTGGCTCCGCGGGAAAGAAGTGATTCGGGTCATGCGACTTCACATAATGGAAGACGTCGTTGGTGAACACCGGACCGTTCTCGTGGTCGCCCTCACCCGAAGCTAACATGCCGGCGAGAGCCGTCTCTTCCTTGAAAAGACTCGTGAAGTCGCTGAGATACTGGTGGAACATCTTCTGAAATGTTGTGCCCTCAGGTTTGTACCAGTCCTCGTCCTTGAAACCTGCTTCGACGTAAACGCTCCAGGGAGCGGTGCCACCGATGAGCTTCTGGTTGCGGTGCACGGCATACTCGTAGGAGGACAGGGACTGGAGCAGGGCCAACCCATGCTTGCCCGCCGTCCGCATGTAAAGCGCAACCTGTTCAGCGCCGTGCGGCGAGATGCGGCCACCGCCGTCGAGCCGTTCCCAGATCCCCCAGTGTTGATGGAGGTGCAACAGGTCCCAGCCGCAACTGTTCAGATAGGAAAAACGCTGATTCAGTTCCTCTTCCGTCAGGGACTCCCAGTAATGCAAGTGCTCTCCCGGAGGCCGGGAGCGGTCCCAGGAATCCCACTCTTGCTGGTTGTTGATCAGCCTCTCGGTGGCCAGCCCGGCGTCGCGAAAGTAAAACGTTCCTTGATACGACCCCGTCAGTGGACCTGTCAGCTTGCCCCGGTGGGTCATCGACCGGTGCTCCTTCTCGTAGGCCAGGAACTCACCGTCGGTGACTCGAAGATGAACGCGGCCTGTGGCGCTGACGGCTCCTTCCGCCACCAAGGCGACGTCGTACTCACCGGGCTTGAGCCCCCTGACGGCACCTTTCCAGAACCCGTTACTCTCTTCGAGCGCGATGTTCTGGCCTTGCACCACGGCATGCATCTTCACCTTGCCGGCTCCAAGACGCTCGCCATGCTCATCAAGCGCGACGCCAACGATCGGGACACCGCTTGCGCGTGCGGTACGTTCCGTCCTGACCACGGGAAGACTCGGCACCGCGGCGGCCTGCGCGGGCATGCCAAGTCTGTAGGTAACAGCCGCAGGAACCGTCACCTCATCGGTCCAGAGCCCCATCACAAAGTGGACTTCGGCGAAATTGAGGTTGTAACCCCGTTTCCCAAGCTCCGCCGCGACATCAAAGGTGACCTTCGCCGGTCCGCTCCTCCAGCCGCTGGAAATGAAAGGAGGGCCGCTACGCCCCTTAATCGAGGCGCAGAACTGCCAAGGAGCCGACGCCTCGGAGACCGTCAGAGCAACACTCGGATTCTGGGCGATATGGAACTGGAAGGCTGGAACAACGGCGCAATCACGCCGCCGACCGGACTGTTTCTCAAACCGTGTGGAGTCCCCGATCTGCTTCAGGGTGTTTCGAGGGTCAGAATGCCACTTGGACACCTGATGTTCGCCCGTCAATGCCAAGTCCCCGCTGGAGTAACACACAATGCAGCCATCCAAACCCTCCCGGTGCCACTGCATGGCGCGGTTGAACAACCAGACCTGCCCCATGAACGCGAAAAACTCCGGTGCGGTCATCAGCTCTGGATCGGCGAACTCCAGGTCATGGTACATCCTGTCTTCATGGTTTTCCCAGACGTGCTGTGGGCGTGTCTTCTCGTCCCAGAAGCGCGGCACCCAGAGCTGCTGGGTCTCCGCAGTTTTTAACCGCTCCGGTGCTGACACCAGTGAGGCAGCGACGCCCGCCCCGAGCGTTTTCAGGAGCGTGCGGCGGTCCAAGCTGTTCCGAATCATTTCTCCCTCCGTCTTCAGCACCGAGAGCTCTTTCAGCTTCTCAAACCTTTGCCTGGACCCCTGCTTCTAAGTGGCCCCAAGTCACGGTGAACTTCTCCATGATGTCCTGATTCAGATCCACGCCCAGGCCGGGCTGTTCGGGCAGCGACAGTGTTCCGTTCTCGACCTTCAATTCCTCGAGCACCAGTTCCCGGCGGAGCTGGGAATCGGAGACAGGCGCCGGCAGGAACTCAATCAGCGGACAATTGGGAGAGGCCGCGGCGACATGGGCAGTGGCGGCGACACCAATGGCACTCTTCCAGCAATGCGGGACTACGAGCTTGCCGCGGTTGGCGGCCATTTCCACGATCTTCATGGCCTCGGTGATACCACCCACCCTCCCAACATCCGGCTGCAGCACGTCCACGGCGCCGAGAAGGTCTCCGAACTCAAAACGCGTGCTCAACAACTCCCCGGCCGCGATGCGCACGTCAGTCGCGCGGGACAGCCGGGCGTAACCCTCTAGATCGTCGGTAGGCAGCGGCGTCTCGATGAAGAACAGGTTGTGCCTCTCCATGCGGCGAATGGCCTTCAAAGCGTCTTTCCAATCACTCCAGCAGTAACCCACATCCACCATGAGTTCGATTGATGACCCGACCACGTGACGGCACTCGGCGACAAGTTCGGCGATGGCCTCGTCGCTCTCTTGAAGGCCCGGCTGAGCGTACGGTCCTTTGATCATCACTTCAGCCTTCACGGCTTTGAAGCCCGCATCACGCGCCCAAGTGGCCTTGGCGAGAAGGTTTTCCCGATAAGCGTCGAGCGTATTCCCGCAGGGCAGCAGGCTGGCATAAGGATTGACAACCCGGCGCTGAGATCCTCCCAACAGCTTCCAGATAGGTTGCTGGGCCGCCTTGCCATAGACGTCCCATATGGCAATATCGAGCGCGCCGATGGCGTTGATACCAGCTCCTCGCCTCCCTGCCATGAGGCTCTGGCGGTAGAGGAGTTCCCACACGATGGCGGGTTGAGTCGGATCCTGTCCGACAAGAATTTCCCCCAGCCCCAAGTCCATGGAGTGGTTGCCGGACGCGTCGATGAACGCCTTAATGACCCAGGGGTTGGATTCCACTTCACCGATACCGGTCAGGCCGACGTCTGTAAAAATCTGGACGACGGCGTTGTCGTGCGCAGTATTCAGGGAAT
>Ga0306920_100007088_pt1 | contig 14724 bp, 10 predicted proteins | sample flu12Cox44000170_FD_204666 | JGI IMG/M metagenome (GOLD analysis project Ga0306920, IMG submission 204666) | Lab enrichment of tropical soil microbial communities from Luquillo Experimental Forest, Puerto Rico - flux4day.12C.oxic.44.000.170 (v2)... | ecosystem: Environmental > Terrestrial >... | reverse complement strand
AAAACGATTTCCGCGCTGACCCATCCCAACATCTGCTCTCTCTTCGATGTCGGGTCGCAGGACGGCATCGACTTTCTCGTGATGGAGTGCATCGAGGGGGAGAGTCTGGTGCAACGTCTCGCAAGAGGTGCGCTCTCCATCGAGCAGGTTCTGAAAATCGGCGCGGAAATCGCCGACGCTCTCGACAAGGCGCACCGCAGTGGCGTGGTCCACCGCGACATCAAACCTGGCAATATCATGCTCACCAAGACCGGCGCCAAACTCCTCGACTTCGGCCTCGCCAAACCTGCCGTCTCTCCTGCCAGTTCGGTCACTCTGACCGTCGCCGCGGGGAGTTCGCCCGTCACCGAACAGGGCACGCTCGTCGGCACCTTTCAGTACATGTCCCCAGAACAGGTCGAAGGCAAGGACCTGGACGGGCGCAGCGACATCTTTTCCCTCGGCTCTGTCCTCTATGAAATGATCACGGGTCAACGCGCCTTCGCAGGCAAGAGCCAGCTCAGCGTGGCATCGGCCATCCTCGAAAAAGAGCCCGCTGCCATTAGTTCCATCAAGCCAGTCACTCCGCCGTCTGTGGACCGTTGCGTGAAGCGATGCCTGGCGAAGGATCCCGATCAGCGCTGGCAAAGCGCCGGCGACTTAGCGGATGAGTTGCGTTGGATCGCCAGCTCGTTCGATTCCGGAATCTCCCAGGTTGACGCGGCGCGGAGGCACGCGAACCTGCGTGACCGCATCGCCTGGGCCGTCACCGCCTCGGTGTTGCTCGCTTCGCTCGCTATCTGGCTTCTCCGCCCGAAAAGCGAATTCTCAACGCAGCCCACGTACTCTTCGATCGTTCCGCCCGCTGGCACGTCCTTTCAAATCGAGGGAGATCTGGGCACCCCACCGGCCCTGGCGCCGGATGGTAGCGCCATCGTCTTCGGCGCCGGCGACGAGGTTTGGTACCGCTCCCTTCGGCGCGGCACAGAGCGCGTGCTGCCTGGCGCGCACGGCGGAATGTATCCTTTCTGGTCGCCCGATAGCTCCGGCATCGGCTTTTTCGCCGACGGCAAGCTAAAGACTCTCGATATCAGCTCGGGTGTGGCGCGCATCCTGTGCGATGCCCCCACGCCCCGCGGCGGCACTTGGGGAGCCAACGGCATCATCCTTATTGCGCCTGGTACGCAAGACGGCATCTATCAGATCCCCGCGGGCGGCGGCTCCCCAACTCCCGTTACGCATCTGGATCCCAACCTCCACACAACGCACCGCTGGCCATTTTTTCTTCCCGACGGCCAGCATTTTCTCTATCTCGCCACCAATCACTTTCATCCACAAGCCGAGCAAAACGGGGTGTACCTGACTTCCCTCGATGGCAAGATCAATCGCCTTCTGGTTTCATCTCCCGCGGGCGCCGCCTATGTGAAGGGCAATCTACTCTATGTCAACCAATCCACTCTCTATGCCCAGCCTATCGACCTGAAGAAACGAGCCTTGACTGGAATCCCTGTTCAGCTAGTCGACGGGATCGTGGTTGACCAGGGGGTGTGGCACGCTACCTTCACCGCCTCTCAGAATAATGAGTTGAGCTATCAAACCGGTTCGGCGTCGGCGCAGTCCCGTTTGGAATGGGTCGATCGCCAAGGCAAGCATCTCAGCTATGCCAGTGACAAGGGCGACTTCTTTGGAGCACGCCTCTCGCGCGACGGCCGACGCCTGCTGGTCGCCCGCGGTGATCCGAGCGCGGACCTATGGGTTCTGGACGCCTCAGGCTCGAATAAAACTCGCCTCACCTTTGACAGCGGTGTCGTCACTGAAGCGGTTTGGTCGCCCGATGATTCCCGGTTCGCTTTTACCCGCAGCCTCCCCAACAATCGCTTCGATCTCATCGCGAAAGCCTCCAGCGGCTCCGGCCCGACCGCACTCCTCGGCGAACTCGGATATAATGATGCCCCCACCGACTGGTCTCCCGATGGCCGCTACTTGCTCACCGAGCGCTTTCTTCACGGCGACAGTGAAATCTGGTTGCAGCCCCTCATGCCCAGCGAAGGCCCCCGGCCTCTTTTAGATTCCCTCCCCGCCAAGGGCTTACAATCCAGTGGACAATTCTCTCCCGACGGGAAATTCGTGGCGTTCACTTTGGCGACCTCCGGTGGCCAACAAATCTTCATCGTCCCTTTTCCGAGCGGCAACGGCATCTGGCAAGCTTCCGTCGACAATGGCCACTGGCCCCGCTGGCGACGCGATGGCAAAGAACTCTACTTCGTTACTACGCGGAATGTGATCACCGCCGTGGAGATCCGCGAAAAAGCCGACAGCCTGGAGGTGGGCCAGCCCGTTCCTCTGTTTCCTTTCCGTCCTTCGCTCCGCACCTATCGCATCGGTATGATCAACTACGACGTCAGCCCGGATGGACAGCGCTTCCTGCTCAATGCCGCGGCCGATGAAAACACGCGCCCACTTACACTGGTCGTCAACTGGACGGCCGAGTTGGAGAAGAAGTGACTCTCGCTCCTGCACAAGTCTCGACGCGTATAATATTCTCCTTGCGTGGGACGCCGTAAACGAAGAGATGACCGACTTTGAGAGAGGACAGGAATGCGGGAGCCCCTCTCCCTTGTGACTTGGACCTCATCACCATCGGTCTTAAAATGAAGCGGTGATTTAGACATTCGCTGATCTCTGGTGACAGCCGAAAATTCGGTTCGGAAGCCTAAGATTCGATTCGAGAGCCTCAAAAACGACGATTAAAACAGCCGTAGGCGGCTATTTGCGGGTGCAGTGCGCGATTATTTCGGGGAGCATACGGGGGTAATAGGGGTTTTCCTGAAATTTCCTATGAGATTGCGCCATCGCAGCAACTCCACCTTACATCTCTCTGAAAGCGGTACGCTGCGAATGCCTGACGCTGTCTTGCTCTTCACGACGTGAATCACACTAGTACGACTTCATGTCGGATGTGAAAAGAATATTGCCAACGTTATCCACTCCTGCGGCACCCTTAAGCGCTTTGCGAAGTGTAATGATTACACTTTCGACGTGCCGTTCCGAGAGCGTATCTATTCTGTCGGGAAACCGATCTGCCGCACCAGTTCGGTGTAGCGCGGGTCGCTGCGAATCGAATCAAAATCCGGGTCCACACGGATTTGCAACAGTCCCGGATCGTGCACTGGAAGGGTATGGAACAGCGTGCGGATCGTTTCTTCCTTCTTGCCCACCGCCACGTACGCGTTTGCCAGGTCCCAAAGGTCTGGACGAGGTTGCTTGAGGATCTCGTCCAGTTCCTTTTTCGCGACGAGCAAACTCGCTGCTTCATACCCGTGCTTCCGGTATTCCTGCATGTATGGCCCGATCCAATCGGCGTGCCCCTCCAGCGCAAGAGTCTTGCTGCATTCCGCGAAAGACTCATCAAACTGCTTCAAGCGCCCAAGATTGGCGCAGAGAGTACCATGGGCGAATCGACTGTCATAATCATCCGCGAGCGCCAAGCGTGCAGCATCCACAGCGTTTTTGTAATCGCGAGCCAGCCAATATTCGAGCATGAGTTGTTCCGCGAGGTCCACGCGAAGCGGGTCCAGCGCAACCGCTTGCCTCCGGTGGCTCACCGCTTCAGGCATGTTGCCCTCGACCGTCAGATAACGGGCGTAAACGGTATGGGCCTCCGGCGAACTGAGATTCAACTGCAGCGCACGCTGCGCGTGTTCGCGGGTGGCCTGCCAATCCCAGTCGTGCAGCAGCTTGATCTGTGCAAGGGCGGCGTGTGCTTCGGCATTTTCCGGATCCAGCGAAAGTGCCTGCGTTGCGTTCCGCTCGGCCAAGGGCCAATCTTCCACCCCGTTTTCGTCATTACTCACTGCGCGCGAACGATAGAAATCCGCAAGACCCGCATACGCCGGGGCATAAGAAGAGTCCAGCGCAATGGCACGTTCGAAATTCACGCGGATCACGTCGGGAACGGGAATTCTGTGACGCGATAATTCGAACCGGCCACGCAGATAGGCTTCAACTGCGTCCGGATTCGTGGGCTTGTGAGTGGCGTGCCCGAGCACCTGAATCTGCAATTGGTGACCGACGCGCTGCGAGATCTCGGATTGCAGGGAAAGTACATCGCCCACTTGCCGGTCGAACGATTCTGTCCAGGACGTGGTGCCATCGGCCACGCGCACAAGCCGGATTGAGATGCGCGCCTGGTCATGCTCGCGCCGGACGCTCCCTTCAAGCAAATATTGCATTGCTGACTTCTCGCCAGCCGCTGACTGGGATCCCTGCTTGTTCTCCTGCGGCACGTATCTCACCACGCCCAGCCGTTTCGGATTGAGCTGCCCAAGCTGCGTCAGAATTTCGTCCGTTAGGCCTTCGGCAAAGAAGTCTTGGCCGACGTCCGGACTGAGATTCTGCAGCCGAGCAACCCCAATGATTATGCGGCCCGCATTGTCCTTGGAAACTGCAGAGGTGCGGTGCTTGCTCGCGAATTGTGCCAAGAGAAGGACAGCCACCACAACCAAAGCAAACACGCCTAGCCAAACCCACAGGCCGCCCCGTTCGCTAGGGGCCGCGGTGGCGCTTCTCACCGGCACTTCCGGATCTACCACCTCAATCGGCCCTACAAACCGGTAGCCCTTGCCCACCACCGTCTCCAGGTGGCGCGGGGAATCGGCAGTGTCTTCAAGCGCTTGCCGTATCTTGCGAATAGCTGTATTGATACCTGCGTCCACGTCCACGTGAACCGCGTCGCCCCAGATTGTCTGGACAATCTCCTCGCGGGTAACCAGCGATCCCCGCCTCCGCACCAGCAGGCCGAGCAACTCCATCGGCGTCTTCTCCAGCTTTATGGGCCGGCCTCCCCGGATTAACTGGAAAGACGATAGATCCAGCACGAGATCCTGCTCTGCTTTGTTATGGGGTGACATGAGAACTCGCTCGTTCTGCAGATATTATCTTCCTTCAGAAGAAATTCAGAGTACCTTCAGATCCCCTCCATTGACCCTCCGACCGTGCCGAGCGAGTCTGCCGCCTGCCCAAGATCGGGCCACGGAGGTGGATTATGAAACGAATGATATGGATTACCGCTCTCAGCCTGCTGTTCTGGGCGTCGACTGCGCATAGCGTAACCAATGGCTCTTCCGACAACAACCGTCATCCCAACGTCGGCACCATTGTGGCCGAGTACAAAACTCCCGGAGTAAAGGATTCTGCTTGCAGCGGCACACTTATCTCCCCAACTGTGTTCCTCACCGCCGGTCATTGCATTTTCGCGTTACAAAACTTGTTCGGTGTAACGCAGGTATGGGTTACGTTCGATCCCGTCTTCAGCAGCGATACTCCAAACCTGTACTCGGGAACCATGCATTTGAATCCTTTGTACCCCGGCCGCGGCGCCTCCGACCCCGAAGACTTGGGTGTGATCGTCCTTGATGCTCCGATTGTCGGCATCACCCCGGCTGCGCTTCCGTCGCTGGGTCTCCTTAACCGCATGTTCTCCGACGGCAGCTTGACGAGCACCTTGTTCACCATCGTGGGCTACGGCGCTACGGACACCGTGTTCGGCGGCGGCCCCCCAAATCCCACAGTGGGCGAGGGCACCCGCAGGTATGCGACAGAAGGATTCCAGGCCCTGAATCCGGACCTACTTCGGCTGAATCAAAACGCCATCTTTGGTTATGGCGGCAGCAATCATGGCGACTCCGGGGGGCCCAATTTCTTGGGAGCCGGCGCAAGAGAAACCAGCATCATTGCCGCAATAACCATCGCAGGAGACACCTGGGGTATCGAGCTCAACGTCGCCTACCGTCTCGACACACCCGAAGCTCGCGCCTTCCTCGGTCAGTACGTCATTCTGCCGTGAGGAGAGAGTATTTTCGTCTCGCTGAGTTTCGTACCGATCAGGTTGCATGTGTGGGCTTGGCATGGTGTGGGCCGCCAGAACAGTGTTTAGCTGTCGCTCAAGCTCTGTTAAAGCAGGCCAAAAAGGGTTCAATCTCGCACGTTCAAGAGGCGGCAAACCGACTTGAGGGGCGAGTGGAATCGAGCGACGAATCGGCCGGCGGTGTCACGTTCAATGTGATTATCTCGGCTCCCACGCCACATCGTCCAGCAATAGGCGATGGCAGCGGACACGATGAGCATTGTAGACGCTAGTTGTGTAGCCTTTGCAGTGAACTGTTCTTATGCCTGTCAGACCGTCCCCAGAGGGGCCCAGTGGCTTTCTGTTAGATAAGTTAACCGCCTTTGTTTCAGTTATTCACGCCTTCACCTCCCTTTTACCTACAAATGAGCTACATTTCATTGATCGTTTCTGCGAACAGGAGCAATGTGCACGGACCTTGAGACCCGAATCGAAAACGGACACTGTCGTGCTTAGGACGAGAAGTTAAGCTCGCGACACAGACATGTCGATAGAAGCACGATCGTTACGCATTCTCGTCGTGGATGATTTCGGACCTTGGTGTCGTTTCGTTAGGTCGAGACTTCAAGAGCAGATGGGTTGGGTTGTTGTCTGGGAAGCGCATGACGGGGTAGAAGCGGTTGAGAAAGCCCGAAAATTGCACCCCGATCTCATCATGCTGGATATCAGTCTTCCGAGAGTGAATGGAATTGAAGCCGCTCGACAAATCCGCCAACTCGCTCCGAGCTGTAAAATCCTATTCACAAGTGAGTATCGCTCCTGGGAGATCGCAGAGGAAGCATTGCGAAGTGGGGCGCTCGGCTACCTCGTGAAGTTGGACGCTGGTGGAGAGTTATTGCAAGCCGTGGAAGCCGTTCTACAGGGCAAGCAGTTTATCAGTGCGAGTCTGGCAGGTCATCATCTCAAGGAGAAATCGAGGGAGACTGCAGCCTTTCATCCTCGCCCCAAGACCATGGTCAAACCACCGGTGTCAGGGTCTGGAACTGGAACTGTCCCCTGCCATGAGGTCGAATTTTATTCCGACGATCAATGGCTTCTTGACCGCCTCACGCGATTCGTCGGGTCCGCTCTCAATATCGGAAATGTGGCCATCGTCATCGCAACTGCGTCACATCGACAGGAGCTTATCTTAAGATTGGAGACTTTCGGCTTGGACATCAGAACAGTCATTAAACAGGGTAGGTATATCGCGTTGGATGCTACTGACACACTTTTGCAGTTCATGGCGAATGGCAGGCCTGATCCAATCCGATTCATGGAAAAATTTGGCAATCTCATTCAGACAGCGTCGCGCGATGCGAGAGACAGCCAACGCCGCGTTGCAGTTTTCGGAGAAGGCGTTCAGATTTTATTGGAAAAAGGTAATGTAGAGGCGGCAATTGGGATAGAGAAGCTCTGCAATAGGCTCACCCAGTCATACAACGTGGATATTTTGTGTGGCTATTTTCTTGGTGACGTAGCAGTTCGGGTAAACGACCCAATCATACAGCGAATCAGTGCAGAGCATTCAGCCGTTTGTCGTCAATGAAGCGATCCAGCTTGTGTTACGGCAAAATGGCGGCGTGAAAGTCCGTCGAAAGGACACCTTCAACCACGAACACTTGTTTGCCAGCGATGACCACAGCTCCAAATGCACAGCAATGTTGCCGTGTGCCGCGCACGGGCAGCCCAGAATGGCCGCTGCGAAGTCCTTTGGGGGGCAGCTTTACAATGCGCATCTAGCGTGACAAGCTCAGCCTGCCATGGCACATCCTAAGCTTTTTTCACCTCGCGAAGCTGCGCAAGTACTCGGCATAAGTTATCCGACGCTCAAACAGTGGATTTATAAACGTAAGATCCGAACGGTGAAGACCGCGGGCGGTCACCATCGCGTTCCGGAAAAAGAAATCGACCGTTTTTTGTATCGAGTGGCCGAGCGCGGCGATGTGTCGACGCGGCGCAGCAATTTTCGCAGGGTCAGCGGTCGGAATCAGCTCATTGGTCGCGTTACCGACATTAAAGTGAGCGGGTTAATGGCCCAGGTCAGTCTTTCGATCGGCGGACAGCACATCACGTCTATCATCACGGCCGATGCGGTGCGCGAAATGCGTCTAAGGAAGGGTGAGACCGTCGCAGCTCTGATCAAATCTACCGAAGTGATGATCCTTAAACCCTGAGCCGGACCATCAGTTTGTTAATCTACCGTTATAGTTACATCGAATCACATTGACTTATCTGTTTTAATCGTATTAAATCGACTAGCCGCCTCAGAGTCCCAGGCGAACCTTTTGAATTCCTCAAGGAATCAGCCGATGCCATGCTCTCGTTGTGCTTTCAAGTCCCATTTCACGACTCGCTGTCGGGGGGCGAGTTCCAGATGGAGGTTATTTCCTGTCTTATTTGGCCTGACTCTCCTTCTGGCGCTGATACACCCCGTCCCAGCTTTTGCCCAGGTATCCGCGACTCTTTCTGGTGTGGTAACAGATCCGAGCGGCGCCGCGGTGGCAGGAGCCAATGTTGCAGTCTTGGATCTCGAAACGGGTGAATCGCACAACACACAGACCGATGCGGCCGGCCGATACCAGGTGTTTGCTCTGCCGATTGGCGAATATGAGGTCACCGCTACCAAGACAGGGTTTGCAGCACAGGTGCGAACTGGAATTCACTTAGTAGTGGGCCAGGTCGCCAGGGCAGACCTTCAATTGAGCGTCGGCCAACTCAGCCAGCGAATCAAGGTCGAATCCGATGCTTCCATGGTCAATGTCACGACGGCGGACATTTCCGGCCTCGTTGGCGAGCGACAAGTAAAAGACCTGCCGCTGAACGGACGAAGTTACGATCTCTTGCTAACACTCAATCCCGGTATCGTGAATTTTACCTCGCAGAAGACCGGCGGCACGGGCATCTCCAACTCAACGACCGCCAACAACTTCGCAGTCTCGGGCAACCGGCCGCAACAGAATCTTTTTCTATTAAACGGGGTGGAATATACCGGCGCGGCGGAAAATAACATGCAGCCGGGCGGCCCAAGCGGATTGCTTCTTGGAGTGGAATCAGTGCGTGAGTTCAATGTGTTGCGCGACTCCTATGGCGCGGAATTCGGAAAACATCCAGGAGGACAGGTCATTATCGCCACACAATCGGGCACGAATCAATGGCACGGCTCGGTGTATGAATTCGTCCGCAACAGCGCCCTCGATGCGCCGAATTTCTTCGATGTGGGCGGCCCGCCATCCTTCGAGCGCAACCAGTTTGGAGCCGCCATGGGAGCCCCGTTGCAAAAGGACAAGACTTTTATCTTTGGGAACTATGAAGGATTTCGGCAAGATCTCAACCAAACCTCCGTTGCCTTCGTTCCTTCTCTAGCTTCTCGAGCCACGGCGGCCATTCATGCCCCCAGCGTGGTGCCGCTGCTAAACCTATGGCCGACACCTTCAGCGAGCGCCCAGGACTTCAACGGAATTTCCGAAGTCGACGGGAGCGCACCACAAACGATTCGCGAAGACTTCGGAACGCTGCGTTTCGATCACATCTTCTCCACCCGCGACACCGGATCGGCCATCTATACAATCGATGACGGCGGCGACGTAACGGCTACGCCCGGGAATCCATTTAGCACGGACATCCTCACCCTGCGCGAGCAGGTATTGAGCTTGGAAGAGACTCACGTTTTTTCGCCGACACTTCTTAATACCGCTCGTTTCGGTTTCTCCCGCGCTGGTTATTTCTTTACTGGCGAGCCCACGCCAAGCACTCCGGCGGCCGACGTTCCAGGATTCCTTGTTGGCCATCAGGTGGGCGCGGTTGTGGTGGGAGGAAGCGCGGCATCGAACCCGCAGGCTTCGATTGGACTTGCGGGCAGCAACAACGGCAGCAACCTGCACATTCATCGGAATCTGTATACCTACGAAGATAAAGCCACCTGGACGCGCGGCCGCCATCAGTTCAGTTTCGGCGCGTGGCTTCAGCAGTTTCAATCCAACGAAACCATTGCGCTGAGCCAGTTTGGCCAAGCCACGTTCGCCAGTATCTCCAGCTTCGTGACGACCGGCGTTGCTTCTTCCTTTCTCTTCGATCCCGCTCCGACTGAAATGAACTGGCGGTCGCTCTTTGGCGCTTTCTACGCAGAGGACGTGGTGCGCGTGACCTCGAGCTTGACTCTTTCGCTCGGTTTTCGTGACGAGTTCTCGACTGGCTGGAATGAAGCGCACGGCCGCGCGGCGAATTACACGTTCACCGATGGAATCATTTCGACGGAGCCCCGTATCGCGCACTCGATCTTCACTACGAACAACGCCAAATTCCTGCCGCAACCGCGCGTCGGCGTAGCCTGGAGTCCTTTCCATCGTAAAACCGTGCTGCGTGCCGGATTCGGCATGTATAACGATTTACAGGACGCGCTGGGCTATCGCACGGATCAGAACGCCCCGTTCAATCCTACGTACAGCCTCAAGAACGAAAACATCGCCAACCTTCCCATCGATCCCAGCGCTCCAGTGCCAGCGGGCGCGAGACTGATTCCCGGCGGCGTGCAGCCAAACATGAAGACGCCAACGCTCATCTCTTGGTCGCTTCGCGTCGATCAGGAACTTTCCCCGAATACGCTTTTGACCGTGGGCTACGTGGGCTCGCATGGCTATCACGAACTGATCGGCATTGACGCAAATACGCCCATCCCGATGATCTGCCCGGCAGCGCCGTGCCCGGCGGCCTATCCAACATCACCTCCCGCAACGATCTCGAACGGCTTTCCTGTTAGCTCACCGCTCGCGGGTGCGCCGATACCCGCTGGCAGCTTTTTCATTCCAGTTGGGACGCCGAATGCGAATCCCAGCCCGGTCATCAACAATACGTGGACGTGGTTCTCGCTCGGCGACAGCTCTTACAATGCACTGCAAGTCGATGTGCGGCGACGGTTCAGCCATGGCCTCTCCTTCCGCGGCGTCTACACTTGGTCGAAAACCATCGACGATGGAGATTCACTGAATCAAACGACGGCGAACAATGCCCCGGGACTTGTCTCAAATCCGTTTGACATCAACGCCGACCGAGGGCTGGCGACGTTTGACGTTAGAAACATCGGCGTAGTGAATCTGATTTACGAGCTACCTATCGGACGCGACAAATCCTTTGCAAGCAACTTAGAAGGATTCGCCAATGCTGCTGTTAGCGGTTGGGCCGTGGCCAGTATCGTCACCGCGCAGTCCGGATTTCCCATTACGCCTCAGCTCAGCTACAACCCGTCAAATAATAATGACAACCGCAATCCAGTTCGCCCGTTTGTCAATCCCGATTTCTCCGGCCCCGTAATTCTGGGGAATCCGAAGCAATGGTTCAACCCAGCCGCCTTCATTGCGCCTCCGTCAACCATCGGTTTCTACGGCGATCTCGGCCGCAATACTTTTACAGGTCCCGGTTTGGCGACCTGGGATTTCTCTGTATTCAAAAACACGCGAATCAACGAACGCTTTAACGTCCAGTTTCGCGCCGAGCTTTTCAACCTGCTGAACCGAGCTAACTTCAATACGCCAAACCTCATCACCTTCACGCCTCCCACGGCTGCGAATCCATCGGGTTTGTCTGGCACCGCCGGCGCGATAACCAGCACATCTACAACCTCTAGACAGGTGCAGTTTGGCCTTAAGCTGCTTTGGTGAGGGGTAGAAATGACTCTCAAGAGCGAAACGCTCCAGCGCAGCTTCAGCATCCTACTGGGGACGATTGTCGCGTTTGCAGCGCTCGTGATCGCTTTAAGTCCAGTTAGAGCCGCAAACACTGACCTGACCGTCTCAGCCGCAGTTAGTCTGAAAGATGCGCTCGAGGAAATCGTTCATCTTTACGATGTAGAACATCCTGGAGTCACGGTTCACTTCAATCTCGGTAGCTCTGGCACATTGCAACGACAGGTCGAGCAGGGCGCTCCAGTCGATATTTTCATCTCCGCCTCTCCCAAAGAAATGGACTCGCTTGATTCCCAAGGATTGCTGTTGCCCGGTACGCGGAAGAATTTAGCTAAGAACAATGTCGTGCTTATTGTTCCAGCAGGTGCCTCGCAGATTTCAGGATTCTCAGACTTGGTAACGTCCGCTGTGAAATGGATAGCTATCGGTGAACCGCAAACCGTCCCCGCCGGAAGATATGCACAGGAAGTTCTCACGCATGTGAAACTTTACGACCAGCTGAAACCCAAGCTCGTCTTGGCAAAGGACGTTCGCCAGGTTCTTACATATGTTGAGACAGGGAACGCCGATGCTGGGATCGTCTACACTACGGACGCAAAAATATCGAAGAAGGTGTCGGTCGTTGCTATAGCTCCGGAGGATTCACACTCACCGGTCTTATATCCCGGTGCTGTTCTTAAGAATTCCGCGAATCCGGCGGTTGCAAAAACCTTTCTAGACTTTTTGGCCGGTGACAAAGCGCGGGGCGTCTTTGAAAAGTTCGGATTTGGCACAATTCGCGATTGAGATCACCTCGACCAGCCAGGAATTACTTTACAGATTTAAGTTCCACGGATACTAAGTTGCGCACCGCGCGAGCGGGACGCTTGTCTTCGGTGACAACAAGGCGGAAGGGACCAATGTCCGGAGCCAATGGCTGACCGTTGAGGGTGTCAGCAACGATCACATCCCCTGGATGAAATGCGGGATCGATTTCACCAATAGCAAGCGCGACTTTATAGCCATCAGAGCCGGTAGCCACCACACAGACTGCCAAGGCTTCGCCGCGCAAATCCTTTCCCAGAGGGACGCCTAACGGCCCGAAAATATCGGCCAGGCGCACACCAGAGTAGACCTCGTCGGCGTTCGAGTGGATGTTGTGATAGGTGATGGCTGTTCGTGGCATGGATTGCAAGTCGGAGAGTATATAGGAAACCTCGGCATGGTATGGACTTGCAGCTACGCGGAGAGAATCTTTGGTCGTAGCGGGACCCGATTTCGTTTGCGCTAAGGCGTATGGTAAAACACAGAAAAGCAGCAACGATAAAACGGGAAGAGTTTTTCGTGATTTCATGGAGAAAAGAATATTCCAGATTTGCGCCTGGACGAGCCAGTCGGAAGGCTTACACTCTTTGTAACACTTTGCGTGCGTGTTCAATATCAGCTTCGGACCACATACGCACTGCTGACTTGGTCCTAGGGTCAAATAAGATGGGCGGCGCTTTGATCTTCCTCTGGCGCAACAACAGCCGCAGACTTGACAGCTCAATTCGAAGAAGTTGGGCGACTTCCTGGGTATGAAATTTCATTGGACGGGGTCCCCCTTGCAATATGACTTTGTATCGCGGCATAAGTACCTCATCGTGTGCTGGCAGTTCAGTCTCATTGGATCAGGCCGCAAATCGTGGCTTTTGGGTCAAGCCCCGCAGAGCATCCTGGACCGAGACCAATACCTCCGCAACCAGGTTCACTTCATCCATGCTTTCGACGGAACACACAAGTTCGATTAGATAACCTTCGATGTTCCTCAGAAACCGTTCGTCGGTCATGTAATCTTCCTTTCAAACGCGACCCACTCGACTAGGAGGATGATATTGCTTTGCTGAACTTGAGTGTCGGACCGTTACGAGATTGAGGAGACCGCATGAGCATGGAGAAAAATGTTTGACTTTCGCTGGCATAAGCGGACTACCCAGAGCGTCACGAAATACCTCGACGCCGTTGATTTACGGAAGCCAACGATTTAATACGAATAGAATAGATAAGTCAAGCTGAATACCAACACTTTGAGGGTCAACATTTAGAACATCGTGAGCGTTAACTGCCTTAGATCACGGAATTGGCTAAGTCCTGATTAACGGCGTCACCGGACAAGTAGGATCGTATGAACTGGTAAGCGCGTAATCGGACAATCACTATCATCCGAAGCTCAAAAAAGGGTAATTAGTGATAGCCTCAAACTCCGAGGGCTAGAGTCCTTGGAGTTTTCACCCTGCAAGCCATCGTATTGTCTGCTAAAGGGGAAGAACATGAAAAATCGATTTCCTGCGCTGGCGCTCGTACTCCTCTTCGCCTTCGTTAGCCTAGCCGACGAGAAATCCACGCCAGGTACCATTGTTTCAATGCAAGCTGTCGATTGCGGCACAAAGAAGGACGGAGATAAATCTACCACTCTGACATGCCACCAATACGTGGTACACACGGCAACGACGGAGTACCAGATTCGTCAAAAGAAGCCGGAGGAGCAAGAAATTCTACATGCCAACACCCAAATCCAGTTCACTCTCGACAAAAACAAGATGAAAATTAAAGTGAATGGCAAGAAATATGAATATCTTATCGTGGGGACGTCAGCCCTAACCTCGAAATAGCAACGGACGGAAGCAAAATCTACTTCTCGATGAGAGGAATCCGGCGCAGTCTCTTGAAAATTAATGCAACTTAGCGAACTCCGCCTTGGCTTGCTTGAAGATAGGAATATCCGGGTCGGCGTCTTTCCACAGTGTCAGGAAATCCTGGTAATCGGCTCGGGCTTTGGCGGTGTCGCCTTGCAAGGCGTAGGCGCGGGCGAGTCCCAGGCGGGCCAGTGCGCCCCAAGGAAAGTTGGCCACCGCCCCGCGATGGTCAATGAATTTCTGAAATTCTGCTGCTGCGGAGCCACCGTTGGCCAGGCTAGATACGCTTCGCCGCGCACATAAACCGGGACGAGTGATACGAAAACATTGTGCCCACCAAGTTCGATGACGCTGGTCTCCTTGAGGTTTTCCACAGCACGGTTCGGGTTTGTGCCCTCCAGCGCAATTGTTCCACGAATCGTAGGCAGCCAATACCTCTGCACCAGCGTATCCAGAGGAAATTCTTTGTCGAGTTCAGTCGCCAGCTTCTCCGCTTCTGCTGTATCGCCCGCTCGCGCCAGAGCCA
>Ga0306920_100007087_pt1 | contig 14724 bp, 17 predicted proteins | sample flu12Cox44000170_FD_204666 | JGI IMG/M metagenome (GOLD analysis project Ga0306920, IMG submission 204666) | Lab enrichment of tropical soil microbial communities from Luquillo Experimental Forest, Puerto Rico - flux4day.12C.oxic.44.000.170 (v2)... | ecosystem: Environmental > Terrestrial >... | reverse complement strand
CCGGCCCCAGCCCGGTCGACCGCAGGAAACAGGGCATGAAACGGCCGCTGCTGGTCGAGGGGAAGGGCATCCCGCTCGGCCGGGTGCTCGCCCCCGCGAACCGGCACGACTCCCCGCTGCTGGCCCCCACGCTGGACAAACTCGACGACCTCGGCCCGCTCCCGGATGACATCACCGTCCACCTCGACGCCGGCTACGACTCGCAGAAGACCCGCGACGAGCTCACTGCCCGCGGCATCACCGGCGACATCGCTCATAAGGGGGATAAAGCGCCCATCCAGGCCGGCCAGCGCTGGCATGTCGAGCGGACCAACGCCTGGCACAACGGCTTCAATCGGCTGCAGCGCTGCTACGAGCGCAACGAGGATGTCATCGACGCGTTCTTCGACCTCGCCGACGCCATCATCACCGTCCGTAGGCTCATCCGCCAGGCATGGACCCTCTACCGGCGGGACGGCCGCCCGGCCAGGCGACCATTACGACCCACCTATCCGCGCGGCCTCTAAAGAAAAGGCAAGTAAAGACGACCGGATCATCCACGTCGCCGCCCGCTTCGGTTACATGGACCAGACCAGTGTCCCCGATCTCCTGCCGCTGATGCACGGCTCCGGCATGGGAGACCCCTCCACGACGACAGGCTGTCGCACTTCGTGTCGCGCATCGAACTCGTCCAAGGCCACGCACCGGGGATGAGCCGCTGGCGCAAGCGCCTGTTCATCGCGACATCACGAATCACCGCCGACGCCGCCGAATACTTCCAGCTTCCCCGCGAACGCACCGTCATCATGGGCTCGCGCATCGGACTCTAGCTGCCTGGCTGGCACTGATGATCGTCCCTGAAAGTACGCCTTACTGGCGGTTACGCTGGCCGATCTGGTCAGCCACGGTCCCTTGTCTTACGGGCGTGGCCTGTGATGAGGTCGGACTATCCAAAATACGGCCCAGACCTGCGCCTATACCGAGCCGTGTATCGGAATCGAACCGATGACCTACGCACCAGCGGCATCCCGGTTGAGTACGGAGGTCCGATCCGGCCTGCCAATTGGTGCGCGGTAGCCATGAACCTTTGACGGCATCCACGTAGTCGTGTTAGTGAACGCATCAAGCGGGCCGGAGGGGACGTGGACGCCGAGGCGGAGGGGTTCGCACAGTTCGTGCAGGCGCGCCAGCGCGCGCTGCAGCGGACCGCGTGGCTGCTGACCGGCGACTGGGCGGCGGCCGAGGACCTGGTGCAGACAGCACTCGTGCGGTCGTGGCCGCGGTGGGAGCGGATCCGGCGGCGCGATGACCCGGAGATTTACGTGCGCCGCGCGATGATCAATACCTGGGCTAGCTGGCGCCGTCGCCGGTGGTGGGGCGAACGGCCCTCCGAGGCCGTCCCCGACGCCCGGGCGCCGGGGGATCTGGCGGCCGAGGTGGCGGTGCGCCTCGCGGTCCACAGTGCGCTGCGGTCGCTGACCGCCCGGCAGCGGGCCGTGCTCGTGCTGCGGGTCTTCGATGACCTGTCCGAGGCGCAGGTGGCGCACGTGCTGGACTGCGCGGTCGGGACGGTCAAGAGCACGATGGCGCAGGCGGTGGCCAAGTTGCGGGAGGATTCCCGGCTGGCCGGGTTGATGGATCGGGAGCCGCAGTGAACGGGATGGACAGGCAGCTGCGGGATCTGCTGGACGCCGCGGTGGGCGAGCCGCCGCACCAGGTGACCGTCGCGGCGGTGCGCCACCGGGTGATCAGGCGGCGGGTAGCGGAGTACGCGGCCGTGGCCGCGGCGGTCATCGCGGTGCTCGTCCTGGTGGGCATCGGGACGCTCGGCCACGCCCTTCGGCATGCGCCGGCCCCGGCCACCAGGCCGCACCCCGCGCCCCGGATCATCACCTCCCGGTACTACGGCTACACCGAGGCGCTGCCCGCGGGCTGGCGGCCCCCCGGGCTGGCCACACAGCGGTGGGACGGGACGGGTTCCCCCGCCGACCTGGATCCCGTCACCGACCTCTACACGGGACCTGGCGGCGTCGAGGCCTGGGCGGTTGCCGCTCCCACAACGGAGAATCTGGCCACCTACACGAGAACGACTATCCAGGAGTCCGACGCCGTACATTCATGCCCGGTCCCGCAGACCAACCAGGCCATCACGATCAGCGGAGCACCCGCCCGGCTGCTGAGCCTGCAGTGCCCGGCAGGGAGCGGCTTCCTGGTGGAGATCGCGGTCACCGTCCACGACGGCACCGCCTTCGTGTTCGCCTCTCAGAACCCGACCGGGACCAAAGCCACCGACCGGGTCGCCTTCCGCGCATTCCTGGCCGGAATCCGGCTTCAGCGGTGAACGCTCCCCAAGGGACCAACCACGCGCAGCTAGTGGCGCCCAAGGCGGTCACCGCCGCCCCTATCAGCTGCCGATACCAGGCAGGCAACCTGCCAAGCCGGCCAGGCCACCGAGGAGATCATGATGAGCCAGAAACAGCCAACAGCAGATAAGAGTGGCCGCCAACCGCGCTGGCCGGTGGGACAACCGCGGCAAACTGCCGCGCCAGCCGGCCGCCCGGGCAGCGCCCCGGACAACCCAAAGGCCGTCCGGCTGGATTCGGGCCGCGGGCGATACACAGCCGCAAACCCTGCGGACCTTCATCGAAGCGAAGGATGCCCGGCGCGGCCCATCGTGCGAGCGACAACACCACAGAGAACATAGGAGGATGTCATGCGCAAGCTCATCATCTCGCTGGCCGCCTCGGCTGTCATCACCGCCGGGGCAGTAGCTGGCCTGCAGGCCAGCAGCCAGGCCAGCACCGACGGCAACAGGCTCCAGGCGACCTTCACCACCGGCCCCCCGGTCTCGGTCACGCCCAACCTCGGGATGGTCGAGCTGATCCTCAGCGGCACCGGGACAGTCGAGGGCTTCGGGGCCGCGACCGAGGTCGTCGGCCTGGTCGAGGACCGCGCGGTCACACCCTGCGGCGCCGGGAGCTACTCCGACACCGTGTCGCGGCGGGTGGTCGTGCACGGCGGCGTGCTCGTCCTGCACGAGGCGGGAATGACCTGCGTGACCGCCTCCGGCCTGCAGGCCAGTGGCACCTACGAGGTCGACGGGCAGGCGAGCACCGGGATCTTCGCCGGTGCCCGCGGGACCGGCGACGTCACGGTCAATTTGGCCACCCACACCGAAACGCTGTCCGGGAAGCTGATCCTCGCCCCGGCCGCCGCCTGACAGCCGACCTTGGTCCCGCGCAGACACCACGGCACCGGGTCGTTACGGACGCCTTCCCGCTCATCCCCTCCGCACATCACCAATCGCCGCCGCTGCGGTGGCCGCGCCCCGGGCGGCCTCAGCGTCCTCGCCGGCCAGGGACAAATCAAAGCGGATCATCCTGTCGAACTGACCCAGCATTCCCATCAGGCCATGAAGCGCTCCAGCATGACCGACGGGTACGGCATCCCGCTGGACCGGGTGCTGCCCGGGGCGAACCGGCATGACTCCCCGCTGGCGCCCACCTTGGACAAGCCCGGCGAGTTCGGCCCGCTGCCCGGCGACGTCCGGGTGCACCTCGACGCCGGGAACGACTCCCAGGCCACCCGCGACGATCTGGCCGCTCGCGGCATGAGCGGCACGATCGCTCATAAGGGAGAAAGGCGCCGACCCAGGCCGCCTGGCACAACGCCTTCAACCGGCCGCAGCGCTGCTACGAACGGCGCCAGGACGTGATCGACGCCTACCGCGACCTCGCCGATGCCATCATCACGGTGCGTAGCCAGATCCGCCGCGGGTGGACCACCTACCGGTGGGAGAACCGACCCGCGGGACGACCATGATCGCCACGCCTATCCGCGCGACCTCTTAGAAGGTCTGTTTGCGCAGCGGGTCAGGCTGCCCGTCCGCAGGTGAGTCAGCCTATTGGGCTGTCCGGGAGTGACCGTGAGTTCCCCGTATTGACCGGCCGATCGGGCACGCAGCGGGCACGCCGCATCCGCTCGGGTCCGTAATGCGCAGGCCACGTTCTCGGCGGGACGGCGTTATCGAATGACCTTCCGCTTCCGGCTGTCGTGAATACTCCTATGGCGGGTTCGAGGGGGACACCCGCACTTCAACCCGCACGCCGTCTTCGGGAATGCCAGCTGATGGCTTTCAAGAGCGGCTGTGGCGTGCGCAGGAAGATGGCGAAGGTGGCCGAGGCCCCGGTGTCGTGGTGGTCCTCGCCCAGGACGCGGCGGCGGCGGGCCAGTATGTCTTCGGTCAGCTCCCGTGCCGCCTGGTACTCGCCCAGCTCGAACAACGCGCCGGCGGGGATGAAGGCGGAGGTCAAGGTGTCGGGGTGGTCCTCGCCCAGCACGCGGCGGCGGCGGGCCAGGATGTCTTCGGCCAGCTCCCGTGCCGCCTGCTCCTCGCCGACCCGGCCCAGGATCATGACGAGGTTGTCGGCGGAGGCCAGGGTGCCGGGATGGTCCTCGCCCAGCACGCCGCGGCGGCGGGCCAGGGTGTCTTCGCCCAGCTCCCGGGCCGCCTGGTACTCCCCGTCCGCACGCAGGCTGACGGCGAGGTGGCTGGCGGCGGCCAGGGTGTCGGGATGGTCCTCGCCCAGGTCGCGGCGGCGGCGGGCCAGGATGTCTTCGTCGAGCTGCACCTGGGCCCTGCCGTCATCACCAGCCATCCCCGCACTGTCGCCCGGCGGCGCGTGCGTGCCAAGCTCCCGCCATCGACGAGCTGTTCGGAGTAATTCAGCGTTTACTGGTGCCCCAGCGCTGTTGTGCGGCCTGCCGGGTAATGCCGAGCCGGTAGCCAATCTCTGCCCAGGAGTAGCCATGAGCGGGCAGGCCCTTGACCGCCCCGGCCATCGCGGCGTCGATCTCCTCGGACAGGTCGACCAGGAGGGCCAGGGCCTCAACATCACCGTCTCCGACGCGGCGGCTGCAGGTGCGCAGGACGCGGCGGACGAAGGCACCGTACTCGTCGTTCTCGACCTGCCGTCGTGGCCGTTTCGCTGTCAACCCACTTTGACAGTTCCCGGCCTAGAAAGTTGTCAACGAAAGCCGAAATCTGACCAGCTGGCGGAACGGCCGCGCCCTGGTCAGTATTCAACTTCCGCCGACAGTCGTTTGTGGCGCCTTTGAGTGACTGCCAATGACCACAGTTGCCTCCTCATCGTGGCACGCATGTGGCACGCCTCCGCTGGTCAGCATCTGGCCGGGTGTGGACCATGAAACGAGCCGATCACCGCGAAGGTATGGGCGGTTCCTCACTCAATATCTCGTCGCACAACTCTAGGCACTCGTAGCAGATCCGCGGTTCGCCGGGTTCGCTCCCCTTGACTCCCGGCAGCCAGACGCCGGCCGCAGCTGCCATGGCCGCGACCTGGTGGCGGCGCTTCCCGCAGAAGCTGCATTGTTCTGCCCCGCCCTCATCACTTACCTGGTGGATCGTGGCGATGGGCGTGCTGACCGCCTGGCCGGATTCGGCTATCACCACGTGCGTGCCGCTTATACACCGGTCGCAGATGTACACGCCCGGCCCGACGATCAACTTCTTGACCTGCTTTTGGCTCTTGCCGCAGAACGAGCACGACAGCAGGTCTCCGGAATCGGGCACTCGCCCACCGTACCTGGGCAGCAGCACTGGCAGCAGGATGTCATCCACCGCAACATCTGACCTGGCCTGCTCCGAGATTCGCCGCGTTCGGGAACTGGTCCCGCCTGAGGACCGGCCCGATCCTCTCGATGCGAACTATCGGCAACGAGGTCAATGACGGTCGTTTGTGCAGGTGGGATCTGGTGCGTCGATCTGGAATCGATGAATGTCAGCCTGGTTGCCGCACTTTCGTGCTGCACTGCTTCAGGTCAATTGCGGGTGTAGCAGGCGGCTCCGTCTAGCTTCGGCTGTATGCCCTGGATGATGACGAATCTGGCGAAGCCGGTCGGCCGCGTCGGGCGGTGCCAGGCGTCCAGATTCCTGGCCGGCTGTGCTCGTTGGCGGCGCCTGCGGGACCTGCCTGGCGGAACCCTTCTCAAGGACCCATGAAAGAAGCGTCAGAAGTCCGGCTAGCAGCACGGCCATAAAGAGGCCGACCAAAGGCACGGCGACGTATGCGACATTCGGACTTCCGTAAACCGTCACCAACGTTGCGGTGAACGCCATGCTCACGCTCGCGCCTGCGGCGGTCCCGCGCTGAATCACCTTCTTGTTGTGTGATTGCCGGGGGACCTCCGCCGACTGGATTTCGGTCAGCGCGGCGGGAATGTCGGCGGTAAGGGTATCCAGTTCTGCGTAGCTGGCGAGTGCCTTGCTGACTCGCAAGTCAAACTCGTCTTTAGCCAGCCGTCCCTGTACGAACGCGTCCTTGAGCGCGGCGATCACCTGCTCGCGGCCGGCGTATGAGGCGCGCAGGCGGTGCTGGCCTACCGCGCCTGTTAGCATCTCGTCTCCCGGGCCTGCCATCCCTGCCACCTCCCGCCGGACGATGTACCGAAGCGTAGCAATGTGGGCCAGGTTGGTGTCGCGGAGGTTCGCCGCGCGCCTATCGGGCCTGGCCTCTGGCCTGGCCCGCACTGTCAGGTCCGCTGGGTTGGCAGAGGTCTCCAGCGCTCAAGGATGGGTCCTGGAGATCGTTTCTGCGAAGCGGTTAGAAACGATCTTCGGGTGCCCTTGACGCTGGAGGGGCCGACCCAGACAATGCGCGGCGTTGCGGCCCGGTGAGCTGTGATCTTTCATCCGGCGATCGGCGCACCTAGCGCGGGACGACCGGCCTGGCCGGCTTGTGGAGCGCATGATCACGGTGCGTTACGGCGGGTGCGTGCTGCGGCGCGGTGGGGGGCATCGGCGCGGCGGGTAGTGGCCCGCGACGATGCGCTATCGCGCAAGAGGAAGCGGGCCAGGCTGCCCGGCCGCTCGAACTCGGTCAAGTGCCAGCGCAGCCGCTGGTTACTGCGGACGACCCGGCCCCGGCGCGGGCGGACGATGACAAGTCCTTCGTGTTCGAGTGCTTGTAGGGCGCTGCGCGCGGTCTGTCGGCTGACGCCGTACTCGTGTGCTACTTCCGTCTCTGACAGCAGGAGCGCGCCGGGTCCGAGGATTCCTTCTTGGATCTGCCTGCGCAGATCGGCGGTGATTTTCTGTGTAATTGGCTCGTCGGCCATGTCTGTGGCCCTCGTAAGGCTCGGTGGGTTGACCTGAGCCTTCGTCTAGGGACTCACGGGGCGGACAGTCAGCGCTTGTGTCGGCTGGCGTAGGATCAACCGACTCTCCGCTAGCGCTCGGACTGCCTACAGAACGCTCGCGTTCGGGATCGCTATCGCTTATGAGTCCCCAGCCGGGCTCGTTCGTGGTCTGGCGCCATCTTGCTGCCACTTAGGGCAAGATCGGCTCCCATTTTGCTCCCAAAATCGGACACCTAAGCGTCAGAAGCCCCGGCCGGTATCCCTGCCTGGGCTTCTGACCTGTACCTTCTTCGGGGTGAGCGAGGGGACTCGAACCCCCGACACCCAGGACCACAACCCGGTGCGTCGGGAGCCCGCGTAGGCTGCTGCCAGTCGTGCCCAGGCACCCTGGGCGCCCGTCGCTTGGCCCGCGTCGCGCTCGGGCAGATTGCCACTCATGTCCGTGGGCTTGCCGGCGCAAAGCTTCATCGGAGCGGTCAGGCCGCGAGCAGTAGTTTCCCCGAGACGGTCCGGCTGGCGAGCCGGGCGTGTGCCTGCCCGGCCTGGCGGAGGGGAAAGCGTCCGGCGATCCGCGGGCTGAACCGTCCGGCGGCTACCTCATCAAGGACGACACGGAGGGCGCGGGCTCGGTCTTCTGGGCCGGTCAGGTAGTGGCTGGCGGCGACCCAGCGCAGGGTCAGCGAGCCCGCGCCGCGACCGGTGCCGGTGATGCCCGATAGCCGACCCGGGTCGAACGGGGCGACCGGGCCGCTGGACTGGCCGTAGAGCACCAGCGTGCCGCGGGTGGCGAGCATGTCCAGGCTCGCCTCGAACGTGTCGCGCCCGGTGGCATCGTAGACGACGTCCGCGCCGCGCCCGCCGGTGAGGGATAGCACGGCAGCGACCGGGTCGGCGGCATCCTGCACGGCGATGGCGTGCCGGGCGCCCAGTGCGGTCGCTGCCGCAGCCTTGCCGGGGGTGGAGGTAATGGCGATCACCTCGGCGCCGGCGGCCGCGGCGAGCTGGACTACCGCACCGCCGGCCGCTCCTGCGGCCGCGTGCACGACTACCACCTGCCCGGCGGCGACCGGGTAGGCGTGGCGGGTCAGGAGATGACCCGTGGTGCCGCTGATCGCTGTCGCCGCGGCGACGTCAAGCGCCGCGTCCCCGGGCAGCGGTACCACGAACTCCAGCGGCACCGCGGTCAGTTCCGCGTACACCCCGGTCAGGTGACCGAAATGCGCCACCGGCGCGTCGACCAGCGCGGGGTCGGCTCCTGGCCCGGCCGCCACGACCGTGCCCGCCGCCTCGGTGCCGGGGATCAGCGGCAGCGGCACGGGTACGGTCGGCCTTCGCGGTGCTGCAGGTCCACCAAGTTCACCCCGATCCAGCGGTTGCGGACCAGCACCTGGCCCGCCGCCGGGACGGGGTCGGGCCGCTCGACCACGACCAGTTCGTCCGGGCCGCCGTGCCGTGAGATCTCGACCGCGAGCACTACCGGCCCTGGCCGATCTGGTGTGCCGGGAACCGACGGCCGGCCGACGGGGCGACAGGTCGGCGATCCGGGGGCGCGGCTGACACCAGGATGGTCCAGGCGAGCAGGGCGAGCACCGTGACCGTCTCGATGGCTATCGACTGGATCACGAAGGACGCCGAGATCGATTCCTTGAAGCCGAACAGGCCCACGGTCAGGCTGATGAGCAGGGCGCCGAGGGTGCCAGTGGTGTAGCCCGCGGCCAGCAGCCCGGCCAGCGGCCGTGGCCAGACCAGCAGCACGCCGGCGAGGGCGAGCCCGGTGATGGCGTCGAGCAGGAACAGCGGCCCGTCGGTGGGAATCTGCCGGTAGCCTTCGGCCCACAGGTGCAGGTGGATGTACCCGATCCAGGCTAGCAGCGCCACGCACGCCAGGCGCAGCAGCACGGCGGCGACCCGCCGGCCGGGCGGGCCCAGCGGTTGGGGGCGGCGCGGGGAGGCCAGCCGGCGTAGCCGAGATGTGACGGGTTCAGTCATTTCATTTCCTTTCGCGGGCCTGGGGTTTCTGGTGCCGCGAACCGGCCGCTGCCAGGCTGAAGTGGTATCGGGATCTGTCTGGTGGTACACGGTCATGCTTGCTGGGCGTGGTCAGCGGACCAGGTAGGCGGCCACCGCCTGGAACAGCAGCGGATATGCCCGTGCCCAGCTAGCGGCGGGGGCTGCGGCGACGATGACGCTGGCGTTGGTCCGGCCCTGGACCAGGCAGGCGATCTCCTGGTAGTGGTGCGCGCCGATCCGGGTTACATAGGCGTCGATGACGCACGATCCTGTGCCGCCGCGGAACTTGACGCCTTCCGCGGCGGCCACCTCGCGGGCCGAGGTCGCGTCGTCGGAGCGCAGCAGCGCCAGCCGGAACGCGGCCCAGTGCGTGAGGCTCTCGGTGCCTTGCCGGGGCGTGGCGTTGAGGTAGAGCTGGATCACGTTGCCCGGGCCGAGCCTGGCCGCGGATACAGCGTCGGTGTCACCGTGGATCTGCCGCAGTGAAGGCGGGTAGGACAGCACCGCGGTCCCGCCGGGAAGCGTAACGCGCGGCCAGCTGCCCGGCGCCGCGGCCGGGACCAGCGGCGGGAACGACTGCGTCGGCGGGCGCCCGGGCCGGGCCAACGCGAGGATCGTGACGGTGATGACCGCCGCGGCCGCGAGGGCGACCAGCGCGTATCTGGCGTAGCGCAGGGCATGAACGGTCATGACACTCCATTCGTCTGCCGGCCGGGCCCGCGTCCCGCATCAGGAGCGGGACTCGCGCCCGCAGCTGCGCCGCGCAGCCGGTGCCTAGATGTTGCCGTCGCCATCGCTGGGACCGCCGTTGTTGTCGGCGTCTTGGTCGCCGCCGTTGCCCTGCGGGATGGGATTAGCGGTGTGGGCAGGTGCGGTGACCGACGGGGCAGCCGGCGCAGACGGCGGCGCGGTGACCGTAGCGGGCGCCGACGGGGACTGGTGGCGATTCGTCGGCGCGGTCGGCTGCGTCGTAGCGGAGTGTGCCGGCGCGGTCGGTTTGGCCGCTGGGGAGTGCGCCGCCGCTGCGGTGCCGCAGCCAGCGGCCAGCACCGCGAGCAGGGCGAACCCGGCCGCCGACCGGACGAGGGTGAATGACATGACCTGTCCTTTCCGGTCTGCGATGACTTGCGACCAGCAGGCCGAGATGGGTGGAGCGCTCGTGGTTGGCCCTCCTGCACACAGGTTTATCGATGACCGGCAGGGGGTTCGCGAGGGGCTCTGTGGGATATGCGAGGGGAAGCTAGGCTCCGGCCGCGCGGCGGGCTGGTGCCCTGCAGGTATCAGCTGCGTGCAGGGCCAGCGCGGGGTCCGCTCAAGTACCAGGCATCGGCGATGATGCGCCAGCTGCCGCCTTGCTGGCGTCTGACCATCGTGGCGCCCGCCCCGCTCAGCTGTACCGGCTCGCGGTCCGGGCCGGCGCCAGCGATCTGCCGCTCGCCAAGAACCAGGGCAAGACCACCGGCCGGCACGACCGCGCAGATCCGGACAGACAGCGGAAGGCGCAGATCCATTAGCTGGATCAGGGCGCCTGCGACATCATCGGCATTCCCGCCCGGGTCACGTGCCCAAGGCCGCAGCACCGCGCCGGCCTCGTACTGGGCGATCGCGGCTTCCAAGTCCCCGCCGCTGACCGCCTGGCACACCAGTTCCACTGCCTCGGCCGGCTGGCTGGCTGCTGGCGGCGCGATCGGATCGGCCACCTGCGCACCTCCGTTGGTGTTCTGGCACCTGCCCTTGGCAGGCGCGGCACTCCCGTCGCTGTCCCCAGAGTCGCAGCTACTTCAAGGTGGAACCCGATAGCGCTGTGGGAAACACCAGGGGGCTGAGGGTCAGTGGCCGCCCGTCAGCCGTCGGTACAGCGCGGTGGTTTCAGCCGCAGGGGGCACGCCCACCTGCTCCTGTAGCAGCTCAGCGAGCTCCCGGTAGTGCTGCACGGCGCGCGCGGTCTCGCCGAGGTGCGCCCAGGAGTTCATCAGCTCCCGGTGGGCGGTCTCGTTCAGCGGCTCGTGGGCGACCGCACGGCGGAACGCCGCCGCGGCCGGCTGGTAGCGGCCGGCCGCAGCATGGAGCCGGCCAACCGTGAGCAACGCCGACTCAAAGATGCGGGCTAGCTCATCACGGCGGCCCTGGGCCCACTCGCCGACGGCCAGCCCGGCGAGGAAGTCACCGCGATAAGCCGTGACTGCCCGCTGCAGATGGGGCAACGCGGCAGCCGCCGGGCGCGCGGCCCGAGCCGCGGCCAGAGCCTGCTCGAATGTCTCCAGGTCGCACTCGTGTTCCTGGTCTGTGCTGAAGCGGTAGCGGCCGTCGGAATACACGATCCAGCCGGGATCGCCGAGGGCGTGGCGCAACGCGCGGAGGGCGGTATGCAGCGCGTTTCCCAGCCGCTGGCCTGACAAGTCAGGCCACAGCGCCTCACCCAGCTGGTCCTTGGTCATCGGCGGTGACGCGACCAGCAGGAACAGCAGCTCGCGTGGCTTGGCATAACCCCAGTCCGCGGCCGTCACGGCGGCATCGCCGCGGTGGACGGTCGCCGCGCCCAGCGCCCTGATCCGGAGCACGCCGCCGGGGGCGGCGCTGGGCACCGGCTCCTGCTTCGCCGCAGCTGCCGTAGGCCTCCGGGGGGAGTCCGGGCGTGCAGCGGGCCGATCCGCCCCAGCCGCCTGGCCGGCTAGGTCCGTCTGCAGGTCGTCGATCGTGGCCTGCAGGCCCTGCTGCCATGCCGCGGCGAACGCCTCATCGTCCAGTGCTGCCCGGGCGCCGGTCATGGTCGCGGCATGCTGCGCATTTTCGCACGGGGCGATCACGGTGCCGATCGTGACGCGCATCGCCTCGGCCGCGGCCAGCAGGCGGGCGGCCTGCTGCGTACCGCCCTGCGCGAGCGCGGTCGCCGCCAGGTCTTCCAGCACGCTGCAGGTCCGCCACCGATCACGCAGATCGTGGTGGATCTGAAGGCTGTTGCGGAGCAGCGTCGCAGCGGACGGGTCGCCCTGATCGGCTGCCAGCAGGCCCAGCTGCTCTAGGGACCACGCGATGCCCTCGCGGAAGCCGATTCGCTCCGCCAGGGAGCGGCTCTCCTGCAACAGCGCGGCCGCCTGCTCGCGGGCTCCCTGGTAACGCGCCACCGTGCCCAGGCTCAGCAGCGACCATGCGATGCCCTCCACGTCACCGAGCTCGCGGAACATGCGTAGCGCTATCGTGCATTCCTGGGTAGCTCGCTCAAATTCGGCCTGCAGCCAGCAGGCGAAGCCTAGGTAGCCATGCGCGCTCGCGACAGCCCACTGGTCAGCGGCGGCTTCGGCGACGGACAAGCTCTCTCCGTGCAGCTGCATCGCGCGGGCATACCTGCCCTGTTCGCGGGCCACGCTGCCGAGCACCTGCAGCGCGCTGGCTACGCCCCTGGCGTCGCCCAGCTCCCGGTATTGCCGCAGCGCCGCTTCGACCCGGCGTACGGCCGGCAGGTAGTCGCACTGCAGCAGGGCCAGGCGGCCGCTGCCCAGCAGCGCCTTCGCCCGCAGCACAGCGGGAGCATCGGTGCCCGCCACCACCGCAGCGTCCATCCACTGGCGGATCTCGTGGTAGTGCCCGCGCAGGTAGGCAAAGCGCCCTAGCGAGCCGGCGATCCGCAGCGCGGCATCCACCTCACCGCTGCCGCGGGCAAACTCCAGCGCCACCCGAAGATTCGATATCTCGGCGTCCAGGCGGTCCAGCTCACGTTCCAGCCCGACGACGCCCGCGCGGCCACCCTCGATCCGCGGCGCGACCTCTTCCGTCAGGCCGACAGCCCACCAAAGGAGAGCGCCGCGCGCAGTCTTTTCCTCGGACGCCTCAGCCAGGCGCTCCAACGCGTACTCGCGGACAATGCTGAGAAGGTGGTAACGTGCGTCGCTGCCCCCTCGATCCACGCGCAGCAGCGACTTGTCGGCCAGCCGGACCAGCAGCTCTAGCACCCGCTGCGGGCCGATGCCGCACCCGGCGGCGACCTGCTCTGCCGCGGTCAGCACAAAGCCGCCGCAGAACACCGCCAGTCGGCGGAAAACCACCCGCTCGTCCTCATCCAGCAGGTCATGGCTCCAGTCGAGGGTCGCGCGCAGCGCCTGATGGCGACGCGGAGCCGTCCGAGCGCCACCGACCAGCACCGTGAACATGTCGTCCAGGCGCTCAGCCAGCTGGCCGACGGTCAGCACCCGCATCTGTGCTGCGGCCAGCTCGATCGCCAGCGGCAGGCCATCCAGGCGCCTGCATACCTGCACGACCGCCGCGGCGTTGTCATCGGCGAGCCGGAACGACGGAAGCACCAGCTGTGCGCGGTGCTCGAAGAACCTGACCGCGTCGGACTCCGCGAGGGCGACCGCCGCCGCAGGCGCGCCAGCGTCGGGTAGTGACAGCGGCGGTACCGGCCAGCTGCGCTCCCCGTCCACGCCGAGCACCTCGCGGCTGGTCGCCAGGATCGACAGGGCAGGACAAGCACCGAGCAGTTGCCCGGCAAGATCAGCCACCGCGTATGCCAGGTGCTCGCAGTTGTCCACCACGATCAGCATCGACCAGTCGCTTATGTGATCCGCGATCGCCGCGGCGGCGTCCTGGCCAGGGCTGTCCGGCACGCCAAGCTGGCGCGCAATCACCTCGGCGACGATGCCGGGATCATCCAGCGGCGCAAGGTCCACCCAGCACACGCCCCCCGGGTAGCACGCGCTCACGGCGCCCGCGGCGGAAAGCGCCAGGCGTGTCTTCCCGATCCCCCCAGGGCCGGTCAGGGTTAGCAGCCGACTGCCCGACAAGCTGTCAACTATGTCCTGCAGCTCGCGCTGGCGGCCCACCAGCGGGGTCAACCGGACCGGGAGCCGGCCCGTCACCAGCGACGGCATGCACCCGCCCCCCGCCTGCCCCGACGGGCCCCGGTCCCGAAAGAACTGCAGGCAGCGAGAAGGGCCAGAAGACAAACTTCACCCGGCGCCGCCGACATGCCCGGTCCACTCCCCTAGCCAGAGCGCGGATCTGGTGACCCACAGCCAGGATCGCCGATCGCGCCGGACGTCACAAGTCACAATCGTCCATGTCGCTAGCGCACCCAGCAGCCCGGGTAAAGCCCGCACAAGCCGGACACTGCAAATCGCAGTACGGCACCACACGCCACGAGACTCCATGTGACCGACGTCACACAGATGTCCTAACAAAATCCTAACAAGCCGGTTAGGAAAAACTTCGGGCTCCTGCCAAACCAGCAGGTCACCTGCCATACTCGATGGGGTGAGCGAGGGGACTCGAACCCCCGACACCCAGGACCACAACCTGGTGCTCTAACCAACTGAGCTACGCCCACCATCGTCGCTGAGTCATCCGCAGCGACAGCAGAACGCGCGTTGCCCCGAGGGACATCGCGCGGCCATTCAGCAGTATAGCGGTCTCAGGTGCCGGTGCGTCATGAGCCGGCCTCGCCGTCGGCCGCGCCCGGCTCGGTGTACCGGGCGGCGATCTCGCGGGCGGTCACCGAATCTGGCCCCGGCTGCGGCACGAAAACCGCCTCCCGGTAGTACCGCAGCTCCTGCACGCTCTCCTTGATGTCAGCCAGGGCCC
>Ga0306920_100007086_pt1 | contig 14725 bp, 13 predicted proteins | sample flu12Cox44000170_FD_204666 | JGI IMG/M metagenome (GOLD analysis project Ga0306920, IMG submission 204666) | Lab enrichment of tropical soil microbial communities from Luquillo Experimental Forest, Puerto Rico - flux4day.12C.oxic.44.000.170 (v2)... | ecosystem: Environmental > Terrestrial >... | reverse complement strand
ACCCCGGAGGGCCGGATGGGCTGTCTGATGGTCAACTCGACCGTGGAACTGGCGGCGGAGGACTCCGAGGTCGGCGCGATCGTCCGCAGCCACATGCAGCGGCTGGAGCGGAACGCCGAGCGAGCGCTGCGGAATGCCCGGCGACGGGGTGAGGTACCCGGGCGCGTGGATCCGCGCGCGAAGGCGGCCCAGCTGATGGCGACCGGGATGGGCCTGATGGTCGTCGGCAAGACCGGCCCCGGCCGGGAGGTACTGGAGACGATCGTCGAGGCGGCGTTCGCCGATCTGGCCTGAGCGCGGCAGGCCCGGTTGACAGGGTTCCCCTTCGCTGGTTAAGTTCTTGAGCGATCGTTCTTTTATGGTGCTGAGGAGGCACGCCGGCGGCCCGCGGGCCGCCTCTCTTCGGCGCGAGTTTTTGAGCGATCACTAAACAACATCGGCAAGGCGGCCGGTGGAAAGGAAGGCCAGGATGCGCGCGATCGTCATCACCGAGCCTGGCGGGCCAGAGGTCCTCCAGATCCAGGAGGTCGCCGACCCCGTCCCGGGCAACGCGGAGGTCCTGATCGCCGTCGAGGCGTTCGGGGTGAACCACGCGGAGACGCATATGCGCAAGGGCGAATGGCCCGAGGCCACGCAGATCAGCGGAATCGAGGCCGTGGGCACGGTCGTGACCGACCCGTCCGGGGTGCTGGCCGAGGGAACGAAGGTACTGACGATCATGGGCGGGCTCGGCCGCACCCGCAACGGCAGCTACGCCGAGTACACCGTGGCGCCGGCCAGCAACGTGGCCAGCATCGAGACCTCACTGGACTGGGCGGACCTGGCTGCGATCCCGGAGAGCTACGCCACCGCGTGGCTCGCCCTGCACGGCAACCTCGAACTGGAGGCCGGGCAGTCGTTGCTGGTCCGGGGCGCAACCTCGGCGCTCGGCCAGGCGGCGGTGAACATCGCGCGCGATCTCGGCGCCCGGGTGATCGCCACCACGCGACGCGAGGACCGCGCCGTCCTGCTGCGCTCGCTCGGCGCCGACGACGTGGTGATCGACACCGGCGAGATTGCGGGCGCGGTGCACGCGCTGCTGCCCGGCGGTGCCGACCGGGTGCTCGACCTGGTCGGGAACAGCGTCCTGCGCGACTCGCTGCGGGCGGCGGGGACCGCGGGGCGGGTCTGCCAGGCCGGCTTCCTGGGCGGCCTTGGCCCTGTTGCCGACTTCCTGCCGGCCTTTGACATGCCCAGCGGCGTGCAGTTCAGCTTCTTCGGCAGCTTCGAGGTGGGAACCGGGGCCTACCCCATCGCCGCGGTCCCATTCGAGGAGATTGTCACCAAGGCCGAGACGGGCGTCTACCGGGCCACACCCGCGCGGGTTTTCCCGTTCGAGGAGATCGCGGCGGCGCACCGGCTGATGGAAGCGGGCCAGGCGTCCGGCAAGCTGGTCGTCACGGGCGCGTGACGGCGCCGGGCATACCGCGGGGCGCGCGTGGCCGCGCCCCGCGGCCTGCCCCGGCGGTCCCGCGGCCTGGTGCTCAAGGGGATGACGGCGATGCCCGGGCCAGCCGCTCGGCCCGTTCCTTGATGGTGCGGAGCATCTTGCGCTCCATCACCCATGAGCCGGGCTCGACGAGCGGGTAGGCGAGCTTGTCCTTGACCGGCAAGGCGGCGGTGTCGAAGCGGTTGCGGCTGATCAGCCGGGTGTGGCCGCCCGCCGGCCGCAACTCGAACGACCACACCCAGGCGTGGTTGGTGGAGCGGACGACCATCGCCCGCTCGGGGTCGAGGCGCTCCACGCGCATCGCGTAGCCCGGCATCGGGATCTCGTCGCCGACCTTGAGGCCCTGGAACTCGGGGATGATGCGGTCGGTATTGCGGATGTCGATGCCCAGCCGGCGTTCGATCCAGTCGTAGGTGTAGGCGCCGCCGCGGCCCGGTCCCATCTGCACCAGCCACGGCCAGACCGCCGAGGGCGGTGCGTCGATCTCGACCGCGCGGGTCGCCACTATGTCCGGGTGGGGCATCAGGTCGTCGCCGGCGACCTCGCCGCGTGCCTCGGCGGGCGTCGCTCCCCAATGCAGGTGCCAGTCGCGCAAGAACCGGAAGTACACCAGCGCGGCCGCGCCCGCGACCACCGCGCCGGCCCTGAGCCACCTCGCCAGCATGGCTATCCCCGCCTTCCCGGATCCCAGATCAGCTTGCCCGCCGCCCGGGCCGGCCGCCAGTGCCGATGGCCCTGCCGATCCGGGGACCCTTGGCCCTGGTCCGGCCCGGGCCCGCCGGGCACCCTGACAGCTGGGGCACGGTACAAAGGAAGGGTTGCAAGCGTGATGAGCGCCGGCAGCAAGAACGGTGACCACCGCGCGGCCCGCACGGCCGTCGCGGCGGCCGTCGGCTGCGGCGGCCTGGCCGCGCTCCGGTTCGCCCGCCCCGCCACGACGCCGCGGATCCGTGCCCGCGGGCATCCAGGCCGGGACGGCATCGCTGTGCTAGAGAAGGTCCGCATCGGGGGGAGCGACCAGTGGGTGCTGGAGAGGTCTGAGGACACCGGCAACCCAGTCGTGCTGTTCCTGCACGGCGGTCCCGGGACATCGCAGTTGACGTCGAACCGGCGAGACACGCGGGATCTCGAGAGATTCTTTACCGTTGTCAACTGGGACCAGCGCGGGGCGGGAAAGTCCTACGCCGCCATCGGTGACCCCGACCGGATGAACATCGCCCAGTTCGTAGCGGATACCCGGGAGCTGACGCTGTATCTGCTGAAGAAGTTCCGCCAGCACCGCCTGGTCCTGGTCGGGCACTCCTGGGGGACGGTCATCGGCGCCCTGGCCGTCTCGAGATACCCGGGGCTGTACTCGTGTTACGTCGGGATCGGCCAGGTCGGCAACATGGCCGAGGGCGAGGCAGAGTCCTATCGGTGGACGTTGGCACAGGCCAGGAAACGCGGTAACCGCAGAGCCATCGAGACCCTTGTCGCGATGGGCCCGCCACCGTATCGGGGGGACTGGCAGAAGAAGACGATCAAGCAGCGGAGTTACCTGGCGCGGTTTGGCGGGGAGGCCTACCGGAATCAGTTCGGGGCGGCCGGCCGGGTGGTAAGTGGCCTGCTCTTCTCACCTGAGTACACGCTGGCCGACCGGCTCAACGTGGTCCGGGGGATCGGTGGCTCGATGCGGCTGCTATGGCCGGAGCTGCTTCATATCGACCTGTTCGAGAGCGTGCCGGAGATCAAGGTCCCGGTCTTCCTCATGGAGGGGAGGCATGACCACGAGAGCCCGTCGGAGATAGCCGAACGATACTTCAGCGCGCTCCGGGCGCCCGCAAAGGATCTGATCTGGTTCGACCGGTCGGCGCACCTTCCCAATGCCGAAGAACGGGACCTGTTCAACAAGATCATGGTGGAGAAGGTGCTGCCCATCGCCTCCCGTTAAGGCGACCCGGTCCCTGTGACTCTCACCGGCGATGGGAGCGAAGGAGAGGGCGATGCCCGCAAGTGACAGAAAGGGTTCCCTGACGACACGGTGGGCGCGCGCGAACCGGTGCGAGTGACCCCCAGCACCAAGGTGACCGTGGCGTTCCCCTTCTCGCAGATCAAGGTCCAGGAAGCGAGCGACCATCTCGTCGCGCTGGCCGCACTGGTGGGGGAACTCGCCGACCTGGTGGCCACTGCCGTGCCCGGCCCACAGGCCGCGATGCTGCGGCAGCGCGCCCACGAACTGGCCGGCAAGGTGCGCTGAGGCAGGGCCCGCTGGGATCGCTGTTGTTCCGGCCGGCTGGGGGACAGACTGCTAGGGCGCCGGGAGAATGGGCACCATGCCCCCGCCCGAGGCTGCGCCGTTCCGGGCCGAGCGGTTCCCGGTCGCCGTAGCCGCGGCGGTGATCGACGATCTGCGCGCCCGGATCCGGAACGCGCGCCTGCCCGAAGCGTCCCCCGGCAGGCCCTGGGACCAGGGCACCGACCGTGACTGGCTGGCGCGGCTGCTCGAATACTGGGCGGACGGCTTCGACTGGCGCGCGGCGGAACGCGCGCTGAACGGCTTCGCGCACTACCGGGCGCGGGTGGGCGGCGCCGAGATCCACTTCGTGCACGAACGGGCGCGCCGGGGCACGGGGATCCCGCTGATCCTCGGTCATGGCTGGCCCAGCTGCTTCGCCGAGCTGCTACCGCTGGTCCCGCTGCTCACCGACCCCGCCGCGCACGGGATCGCCGGCCCGGCCTTCGATGTGGTCATCCCGTCCCTTCCCGGCTACGGCTTCTCGCCGCGGCCTGCCGCGGGCGGGGTGACCTACCGGTATGCCGCCGGCCTGTGGCACCGGCTGATGCACGGCCTGGGCTATGCCCGCTATGGCGCCGGCGGCGGTGACTTCGGGGCCGGGATCGCGACGTTCATGGCCATCGACGATCCCGGGCCGCTGATCGGGCTGCACGTCACCAACCTCGAACTTGCCCCCTACACCGGCCCCGGATCCCGCCCGATGTCCGGCCGCGAGCGCGCGTACGCCGAGCAGTCCCGGCGCTGGGACCAGACCGAGCGGGGCTACACCGCGATCCAGTCGACCAAGCCGCAGACCCTTGGGTATGCGCTCAACGACTCCCCGGCCGGCCTCGCCGCGTGGATCCTGGAAAAGTGGCGCTCCTGGAGCGACTGCGGCGGCGACCTCGAATCCCGGTTCTCGCCTGACTTCCTGCTCACCGTGGTCACCCTGTACTGGGTGACCGGGACCATCACCTCCTCCATGCGCGATTACTTCGACAACCGCCGCTGGCAGGGCGAGCCGCGCCTGCACCCGGGCGACCTGGCCCGGGTGCCGACGGCCGTTGCGGTCTTCCCGCACATGCTTGTCCCCGAGGGCGAGCCGCCCCGGGAGTGGGCCGAGCGGCTCTACGACGTCCGGCGCTGGACCGTCATGCCGCGAGGCGGGCACTTCGCCCCGGCCGAGGAACCGGAACTCGTGGCCCGCGACATCGCGGCGTTCTACGCCGCCCTGGACCGGTGACGGCAGGATCGATTCCGCCCGGCGGACGGGCGCGGCTTTTGCCAGTATGGGCGTATGCAGCTGCGGATATTCACCGAACCACAGGAGGGCGCCGAGTACGGCACGCTGCTGGCGGTAGCCCAGGCCGCCGAGCAGCTCGGCTTCGACGCGTTCTTCCGCTCCGACCATTACCTGGCCATCGACGCCTCGGGCCTGCCCGGGCCTACCGATGCCTGGATCACCCTGGCGGGCCTGGCCCGCGAGACCTCGCGGATCCGGCTGGGCACCCTGGTGACCCCGGTCACGTTCCGCCTCCCCGGGCCGCTGGCGATCACGGTGGCGCAGGTGGACCGGATGAGCGGCGGCCGCGTGGAGCTCGGGCTCGGCACCGGCTGGTTCGATGCGGAGCACACCGCCTACGGGATACCGTTCCCTCCGCTTGCGGAGCGGTTCGACCGCCTCGAAGAGCAGCTGGAGGTCGTCACCGGGCTGTGGGGGACCGCCGAGGGGAAGACGTTCTCGTTCCGCGGCAGCTACTACACGCTCACCGATTCGCCGGCGCTGCCCAAGCCGGTCCAGCGGCCGCGCCCGCCGGTCCTGATCGGCGGCGGCGGCGAGCGCCGGACTCCCAGGCTCGCGGCGAGGTTCGCGGACGAGTACAACGTGCCGTTCGACACCGTCGAGGCCAGCGTCGCCGCGTTCGGGCGGGTGCGCCGGGCGTGCCAGGAGGCGGGCCGGGACCCCGGATCGCTGGTGTACTCCGCCGCGCAGACCGTGTGCTGTGGCCGGGACGAGGCCGAACTGGCCCGCCGCGCGGAGGCGACCGGCGAGCAGCTGGCCGAGCTGCGGCGAAGCGGCCTGGCCGGCTCGCCCGCCGAGATCGTGGACAAGCTGGGCCGGTTCGCGGCCGCCGGCGCGGAGCGGGTCTACCTCCAGGTCCTCGACCTGCACGACCTCGATCACCTGGAGCTGATCGCGGCCGAGGTCATGCCGCAGGTCCGGTGACGGTCCGGCGGGCCCGCCGCCCGGCCATCCGGAGTCGGCGGCCGCCCGCCGGGCACCCGTTGGCCGGGGACGAGGGTGCCCGGTCAGCTGCCGATGGGCCGGGCCGCGGCGGCGCCTTCCAGCATGGTCTCGGCGACGATGTTGTAGGCGAGGACCCAGGCCTCCCGGGTCTGCGCGTCGAACCTCTCGCCAAGGACGGCCGCGAGCGCGGCGATGAGGGCATCGCCGATGGTCTGGTAATCCGCGGCCCGCACCCCGTACCCGACGTGGCGGGCGCCGAGGGCACGGGTATGGGTGAGCAGTTCGGCGAGCTGGGGCATGGACCGGACGATCTCGGTGAGCTTCTGGGCGAACTTGACCCGCAGTTCGGCCATGTCGGAGGGGAACAAGGGCCGCAGCGCCGGGTCCCGCCGGAACACCTCCTGGTAGAACGCGGCCGTCAGGGCCGGCAGATCCGGGCCGAGGCGCTCGAACGACGACTGCACCAAGGTGATCTGCTCCGGCGTCATAGCGTGCTCCCGAGTGCTTGGGTCAGGCCGGCGCGGCTGGTGACACCGAGCTTGGCGTAGGCGTGCTGCAGGTGGTTGTTCACCGTCCGCACCGACAAGTAAAGGCGTTCGGCGATGTCCTTGCTGGCCATGCCGGTGGCGGCGAGCAGCACGACCTCCCTCTCCCGGCCCGAGAGCGGGTCCGCCGCGGCGGCATTGACCGTGGCGAGGTGGAGCAGTCCCGGGGTGTTAGCGCCCTCGCAGGCGGCCGCCAGCGCGGTGGAGCGGCGCAATGCCGCGGTGGCCGCCCGCCGGTCCCCGGCGCGGCCGAACGCGCCGGCCGCGCCCCCCGCGGCCTCGGCCGCGAGCAGCATCGCCCCCAGCGATTCGAGGTCGTCGGCGGCACCGGTAAGCGCCGCGCCGTCGCGGGCCCGGTCCGCGGCGGCATGCCGGGCGCGGGCGGACACCAGTTGCGAGTCGCACGCGTCGGCCAGTTCCTGCAGGCGCGCCGCAGCGTCCTCGCCGCTGGTGCGCATCAGGTCGTGCAGGAGCCATGACTCGGTGACCCGGTGGCCGGTCGCGGCCGCCTCCGCCGCCGCGGCGCGGAACGCCTCCGCCGCCTCGGCCGGCCGCCGCGCCGCGCTGGCGGCCCACGCATCGGCGAGCCGCTGCTCCGGCCCGAGGAAGCCAAACGGCGGCACGCCCGCGCGCTCGGCCAGTGCCTGCGCGGCGGCATCCGGCTCACCGAGCATGGCGTGCGCCAGGGCCAGGCCCGACAGGGCGACGCGCCGGGAGCCGGCGAAGCGGCTGGACTGCGCCAGCCCGGCCGCCTCGGCGTAAAAGCGGCGGGCGGTCGCCACCCGGCCCTGCAGGATGGTCACCCGCCCGAGGTTGATGGCGAACCAGATCTGGGCGATGGGCACTCGCTGGGAGGCGACGATCTCGGCGCCGGCCCGGGCCACCTGCTCGGCCTCGGCGAGCCGGCCTGCCTCGGTCAGGGCGAACACCTGGTTGACGACGTGCATGGCCGGGTGCGCGATGCCCGGCTCGTCGCCGAGCGCGACGTGGTCGGCGTGGCCGGCTCGCGCGAGAGCCAGCGCTTCGGCCGTCCGCCCCGCCGATGCCAGCGCGACCGCCCCGGCGATCGCCCGCACGGCCCGGGCGCGCTGGTCGCTGCCGGTGCTCCGCCCGAGCACCGCCAACGCCCGATCGGGCTGTCCCGAGAACGTCAAGACCGAGGCCTCATCGGCCACGAGTTCCTCCGCGAGCGGCGCTGAGGTGACCGCGGCGCGGGCGGCGGCGTTGATGGCCAGCGCCTTGTCGGGCTGGCACAGGCCCCACAGGGCGTTCTTGGCCCGGGTGACCGCCAGCAGAAGGGCGATGTGCTCGCTGCTGGGCAGTTCCTGCCCCCGGGCGAGCACCCGCTCGGAAGCGTCGAAGACGCCCAGCTCATACAGCGCCTCGCCCAGCAGCAGCGCGCCCACCGCGTCCAGCTCCTCGCCGGGCACCGCCTCCATCAGGCGGCGCACCATCCGGAAATCGTGGGCGTAACGGGCCAGGTGGGCGCCGCGGACCAGCACGGCCGGGTCCGGCTCCCCCCCGGCGTCCAGCCGCCACACCGCGATCTGCAGCTCCGCCGGGCCGGGAACGGAGCCTGCCGCCTCCAGCCGTTCCGCCTGGGCCAGCAGCAGCGCCCGCGCCCGCAGCCTCGGCATGGCGGCGCGAACCACCCTCGCGTGCATGGGGTGGGCCAGGCGCACCTGCCCCTCGGCGACCGCGATCGTCACCAGGCCGGCCCGTTCCAGCGACTCGAGCACCCCGGCCGGGGCGGCCGTCTCCAGGTAGCCGAGGTCCACCGGCTGGCACAGGGCGAGCAGTTCCACCACCGAGCGGGCCTCGGCCGACAGCCCCCCGATCCGCTGCTCGACCAGGTCGAGCAGCCGGCTTGTGGCCGGGAGGAAGTCCTCCAGGTGCCAGACCCCCGACCGCTCGACCAGCGCCCCCGAGTCCAGCGCGCCAAGGGTCAGTTCATGCAGGTAGAGCGGGTTGCCCCGGCTGGCTTCCCAGAACTCCCGCCCCGCCCCGGCCTCGATCGGGCCGCCCAGCGCCAGGTGCAGCAGCGTGTCGACGTGGGCGCGGCTGAGGTCGTGCAGGTCGACCCGCTCCAGCCTGCCGTCTCGCCACAGGTCGGTCAGCAGGTCCGGAACGGGCTCTCCGGTGCGCACGGTGGCGATCAAGAAGATCGCCTGTTGCGCGGCCAGGTACCCGAGCAGGGCCAGCGAGGCCGCGTCGAGCAGGGCCACGTCGTCGGCCACGGTCACCAGGGGCCGGCCGCGATGGCGTTCGCGGAGGGCCTGGCGGGTCTGTTCGAAGAGCGCCACCGCGTTGACCTGCCCGTCCGGGCCGAGCCCGCCGAGCCCCTCCGGGAGCAGGGCAGCCACCGCGCCAAGCGGCAACAGCGCGGTCGTCCGGCTGCCCGCCACGCGCTGCGTCGGATGCCCGCTCGCCGCCGCCTGGTCGGCGCACTCATCGGCCAGCCGGGTCTTGCCCACCCCGGCCCGGCCGTAAATCACCAGGCCCGCCCGCTCGCCCGAGCCGAGAGCCCGCTCGAACACCTCGAGCTCCGGCCGGCGGCCAACGATCGGCCATCGCGGCAGCGTCATCACCACACCGGACAGAATGCCAGCCCCGGCCGGGGGTGGCCAGGGCTGGCCGTTGCCGGTCACCGGACCCAGCGGCCCGCACCTAGGCGGTCACCAGGGCCGGCCGGAGCCCGGCCACGACCCCGACGATGTGATCGGCCAGGTGGCCGGGAACGCCCAGGCCGTCGAGCGTCCCGGCGAGATGCGCGGCGGTCCGGTCGAAGTCGGCGTCGCTAATGCCCAGCCGGCGGTGTGCCTTGACAAGGTCGGGTCCCCGGTAGCGCTCGGGACCGCCCAGCGCCTCACCGAGGATCGTGACCACGTAGGCGCGGTGCTTGGCGGCGACGCCGCCGGGGAAGAACCGGCCGAGCACCGGATCGGCGAGGAGCCGCCCGTAGAGGCCCTCGACGGCGGCGGCCACGGCCGCGCGGCCGCCGATCGCCTGGTAGACGTTGACCGCCGCGGCCTCGGCGGGCGCGACGGTATCTGAATAAGCGGTCATGGCAGGTCTCCTTGTTCGGGTAACTACCGTGACGATGCCTGGAGACCGGCCGCGCGCGCCTGAGCAACGATTGCTCATTTGCGCCGTGCTCAGGTGTGTGCCCAGGTCATGGGACTGGTTTGGTGCGGTCCGGGCTTAACCGCCGGGAACGTCGGTCGCCTCCGCGGCCGCGTAGCGCTGCTCGGCCGCGCGGACTTCGGGTAGGCCGATGAAGTCGGCGAACTCGCTGAAGGAAGGCAGATCGCCGAGCGCGGCGGCCGGGGTGCCGGCCCGCGCGATCTCCCGGAGTATCCGCCGCATCGCGGCGGTCGCCGCGAGCAGGGTGCCGATGGGGAAGATGACGATGCGATAGCCCATTTCCCGCAGGCGCGCGAGGCTGACCGGCGGGGTCTTGCCGCCCTCGGCCCAGTTGAACAGCAGCGGCACGCCGGGGAAGGCACGCGCCGCCTCCGCGGCCTCGGCCTCGCTGGTCAGTGCCTCGATGAACAGGACGTCGGCGCCCGCCCGCAGGTAGCGCCGGGCCCGCGCAAGGGCCTGCTCGAAGCCTTCCACGGCCCTCGCGTCGGTCCGGGCGATGATCACGAAGTCGGGGTCGCCGCGGGCCTCGGTCGCGGCGCGGATCTTGGCTGCCATCTCCTCGGCGGGGATGACCAGCTTGCCGTCCATGTGGCCGCACTTCTTGGGGGCCACCTGGTCCTCGATATGGATCGCGGCGACGCCGGCCGCCTCGTAGGCGCCGACCGTGCGGATCACGTTGAGGGGGTTGCCGTAGCCGGTGTCGGCGTCGGCGATCACCGGGATGTCCACGCAGGCCGCGATCCGCCCGGCGTTGCCCGCCATCTCGGTCATCGTGAGCAGCCCGACATCCGGCCGCCCGAGCAGGGCCGCCGAGGTCCCGAATCCCGTCATGTACACCGCCGGGAACCCGGCCTCCTCCACCAGCCGGGCGGCCAGCGGGTCGAACGCGCCCGGTGCGACGATCGTCTGCCCGGATTCCAGCAGGGCGCGCAGCCGGGCCGGACCGCCCGGACGGCGGGTCAGCCGGGCGGTCACCGGACGGCCCTCACCGGCGGGCCTTGCCTCGCCCGCCCGGTCACCGCGTTCACGACCATGATCACTCTCACCCCTCACCCAGCGGCCAGCCCGAGCATACGGGCACCGCGCGCGCCCCGCCGGCCGCGGCATCCGGTGCCGCCGGCGGGCCGGTGACTCCCGGTCCCCATTGCGCGGCACAGGCGGTCAACTCCTACTATGGCTGCCGTGACGCGCAGCGATTACCTTGAACGGTTCGCCGACCTGGTCGTCCGGGTCGGGGTCAACGTCCAGCCGGGCACCGGCGTGCTGCTTGGCGCCGACACCGCCCACCTGGAGATCGCGCGGGCGGTGGTGGAGCGCGCCTATGCCGTCGGCGCCGAATGGGTCGAGGTCGACTGGTCGGACGGCCCGATCAGGCACTCGCGGCTCAGCCACGCGAGCCTCGAGAGCCTGACGAAGCCCCGGCCCTGGGCGATCCAGCGGATCAAGGAACACGCCGCCGAGCGAGCCGTCCGGATCCGGCTGTCCGGCGACCCCGATCCGCACCTGTTCGACGACGTCGACCCGGCGAAGGCCGCCGCGTTCCCGGTGGCAGAGGCGATGGCCCGCCAGGAGGCGGTGTTCGGGCAGCAGCAGCGCTGGACCGTGGTCGCGGCGCCGAACCGGGGCTGGGCGCAGGAGATATTCGGCGAACCAGACGTCGAGCGGCTGTGGGAGGCGGTCGCCACGGCGATGCGCCTCGACGAGGCCGACCCGGTCGCCGCCTGGCAGGAGCGGGCCGCGGAGCTGGCCGCCCGCGGGCGCGCGCTGGACGCGCTGGACCTGACCGAGGTGCGCTATCACAGCCGGGACACCGATCTCACGGTCGGGCTGCCGCCGAACCCGCGGTGGGCCGGCGGAGGCGCGACCGACCCGGACGGCATCGCGTACATGCCGAACATCCCGACCGAGGAGGTCTTCAGCAGCCCCGACCGCCGCCGGGCCGACGGCACGATCACTCTGACCAAGCCGGTGATCGTCAACGGCCAGGTGGTCGAGGGGCTGCGGGTCACGTTCTCGGGCGGGCGCATCGCGGAGGTCACCGCCGCCACGGGGGCGGACGCGGTGCGGGCTCAGCTGGATACCGACGAGGGTGCCCGGAGCCTCGGCGAGGTCTCCCTCGTGGACCGCGACTCGCGGATCGCCAAGGCCGGCATCCTCTTCCACAACACGCTGTTCGACGAGAACGCGGGCTGCCATGTCGCCTGGGGGCAGAGTTTCCCGTTCGCGGTGGCGGGCGGCCCGGAGATGAGCGACGAGGAGCGGCTGGAGATCGGGCTCAACCGCTCGGCGGTGCACACCGACGTCGTCATCGGCGGCGCCGGGATGACCGTCACCGGCACCGGCCCGCGGGGCACCGTGGAGATCATCCGCGATGACGAGTGGGTGCTCGGGTCCTGACGATCATGCCTGGCACCGCTGCTGTCCCCGATCGCGCCCGGGTTGTCGTCGTCGGCGGCGGCGTCATCGGCGCGTCCGTCGCCTACCACCTCGCCCATCTGGGGGTGCCCGATGTGGTGCTGCTGGAGCGGGACCGGCTGACCTCGGGCACCACCTGGCATGCGGCGGGGCTGATGGCCACCTTCGGGTCGACCTCGCAGACCTCCACCGAGCTGCGGATGTACACCAGGGACCTGTACGCGCGGCTGGAGGCGGAGACCGGGCAGGCGACCGGGCTGAAGCAGGTAGGGCTGATCGAGCTGGCCATCGAGCCGGGGCGGCTGGAGGAGTACCGGCGGGTGGCCGCGTTCAACCGGCTGTGCGGCGTGGAGGTGGAGGAGATCTCACCGGGCGAGGTCGCGAAGTTGTTCCCGCTGGCCCGGGTCGACGATGTGCTGGCCGGCTTCCACATCCCGGGCGATGGGCGGGTGAACCCGGTCGATGTGACGATGGCACTGGCCAAGGGGGCCCGGATGCGCGGCGTGCGGGTCCTCGAGGGCGTGCCGGTCACCGGGTTCTCGACGCACCGCGGCGCGGTGACCGGGGTGCGCACGCCGCAGGGTGACATCGAGGCCGAGTTCGTGGTCAACTGCGCCGGGATGTGGGCCCGCCAGCTGGGCGAGCTGGCCGGGGTAAACATCCCGCTGCAGGCGGCCGAGCATTACTACCTGCTGACCGAGCCGATCGAGGGCGCGGACGGCGCCTGGCCGGTGCTGGAGGACCCGGCGAACTACGGGTACTACCGGGAAGAGGGCGGCGGGCTGATGCTGGGCCTGTTCGAGCCGGTCTGCGCGCCGTGGAACGTCGGGGGCGTCCCCGATGGCTTCTCCTTCGGCGAGCTGCCCCCGGACTGGGACCGGATGGCTCCCTACGTGGAGCGCACCATGTCCCGGGTGCCGGTTGTGGCCCAGGCCGGCATCAAGAAGTTCTTCTGCGGCCCGGAGAGCTTCACCCCCGACCTGCTCCCGATCGTCGGCGAGGCGCCGGAACTGAAGAACTACTTCGTCGCCGCCGGGCTGAACTCGATCGGGATCCTGACCGGCGGCGGGATCGGCCGGGTGGTCGCGCAGTGGATCGCCGACGGCCGGCCCGACATCGACGTGACCGGCATCAACATCGACCGGCTGCACCGCTACCAGGCCAACCCGGAGTACCGGGCGACCCGCACCGTGGAGTCGCTGGGCCTGGTCTACGCGACCCACTACCCGAACCGGTCCATGACGACCGCGCGCGGCGCCAAGGTGTCCCCGGTCCACCACCGGCTCGTCGCGCAGCGCGCCTGGTTCAGGGACGTCAGCGGCTGGGAGGGCGCCGACTGGTACGCCCCCGACGGCACCGAGCCGGAGCCCGGTGAGCTGTCTTGGGGGCGGCCGGACTGGTTCGGCTACTGGGAGGCCGAGCATCACGCCGCCCGCACCGGCGTGATCTTGATGGACATGGCCTTCATGGCCAAGTTCGACGTGCGGGGCCGCGAGGCCGGGCGGATCCTGGAGCAGGTCTCCGCCAATCACGTCAACGGCAAGCCCGGCCGGATCACCTACACCCAGTGGCTCAACCCGGCGGGCACGCTGGAAGCCGACCTGACCGTGACCAAGCTGGACGAGGACCGGTTCTGGGTCGTCGCCTCCGACACCGCGCACCGGCACGCGGAGACCTGGCTGCGCCGGCACATCGGCGACGCCCACGCGTTCGTCACCGACGTGACGTCCGGCTACGCGCAGATCAACATCCAGGGACCGCGGTCACGCGAGCTGCTGGCCTCGGTGACCGCCGCCGACGTGTCCAACGAGGCGTTCCCGTTCCGCGCGGCCGCCGAGATCGGCATCGGGTTCGCCCGGGTGCTCTGCATCCGCATCACCTACCTCGGCGAGCTCGGTTACGAGCTGTACATCCCGGCCGAGCAGGCGGTGCACGTGTACGACCGGCTGGTGCACGCCGGGCGCGCGGTCGGCCTGCGGCACGCCGGGCTCAAGGCGCTCGGCAGCCTCCGGATGGAGAAGGGCTACCGGGACTACGGCCATGACATCGACAACACCGACACCGTCCTGGAGGCCGGGCTCGGCTTCGCGGTGGCGCTGGACAAGCCGGGCGGCTTCGTCGGCCGGGAGGCGGTGCTCGCGCAGAAGGAGCGCGGGCCGCTGCGCCGGCGCCTGATCCAGGTGCTGCTGAAGGACCCCGCGCCGCTGATGTTCCACGCCGAGGTGGTGCTTCGCAACGGCCGGCCGGCCGGGTACGTCAGGTCCGCGTCGTACGGGTTCACCGTCGGCGGCGCCGTCGGGCTGGCGATGATCGACGCCGACGAGCCCATCGACCAGGCCTACCTGGATGTGGGGGAGTGGACGGTACAGATCGGCGCCGCGGTCTACCCGGCCGTCGCCTCCCTCCGCCCGCTGTATGACCCGGGGAACAAGCGCATCCGGGCTTGAGGGGGCAGCGGGCCGGCGCCCACCGGAGCCGGGCGTCGCGGGCGGCGGCGAGCGGGTCGCGACGCCGGGGCCACCGCCGGCTGCCGTCGGCCGCGGATTGTTTACAATCTTGTGAACGATGTGCTGGACGTCGGCACGGCACAGGAGGTCTGGGGCACGTGGCGATCCTGGCGGTGGCCCGTC
>Ga0306920_100007085_pt1 | contig 14725 bp, 10 predicted proteins | sample flu12Cox44000170_FD_204666 | JGI IMG/M metagenome (GOLD analysis project Ga0306920, IMG submission 204666) | Lab enrichment of tropical soil microbial communities from Luquillo Experimental Forest, Puerto Rico - flux4day.12C.oxic.44.000.170 (v2)... | ecosystem: Environmental > Terrestrial >... | reverse complement strand
CCGCCATCCGGCCCGCCCGCGAAGAAAACTCGGCGACCCACTTGACAACGACGACAACAAAGAGGATTCGATCTGGGACCGGAACTGCGCGTCGAAGACCTGGTTGTAGCTCAGCGAGTCGAGCTGGATCCAGGTAACGCCGCGATCGATGAGCCCTTCGATCTCTTTGACCTGGAGTGCGGCAAGATCGTGCACCAGGTCGGCCGGGGTCGGGTAGACGGAGGAGCTCAGCTCGGGGTCCCACATCAGCCTGCCCATGGACGAGCTGATCATTGTGATCTTGAACGGGCCGGGGGCGTGCCGGGCCAGGAACGCGGCCTCGGTGGCGGTGTGCTGAGCCTGCTGCGTCACGGCCGCGTTGGCCGCGACCGTGTCGAAGTGAGTCTCCTCGGTCGGCGGGGCGCCGCCGTCGCGGTGCCAGCCCACGTGCGGCCGTTCTACTCCGACCACCCCGCCGATCGACGCCAGCAGGCCGTCCATCCAGTTTTCCCGGCGTACCTCGCCGTCGGTGAACACCGGCATGCCCGCCTGGCGCTGCAGCTCGATCGCCTCCAGGGCCGCCCGGTCCTCGGCGTTGCGCAGCTCGGCGGGGCTCAGCTCCCCCCGCCGGCGGGCGGTCCTCGCGGCCAGCAGCCAGGACGGACGCAGCAGGCTGCCGACATGCTCAGCGTGGTACTCGGTGGACATCGCGCGACTCCTCGCCGGGGACGTGGCCGTCGCGACTAGCTTTGTCCCGATTGCGGGACCTAGTCCATGCCGGCTGCCGCCGTGCGGAAGCCGTCCCGGAGATCTCATCCGGCTGGCGGCAACCGGGCTTGTGCGCGGCGAGGCGGCCCACCAGTCTCGGAGGGTGACGTGATCCTCCGAATAGGGGGGTGGCCATGCCAGACAGCGCGGCGGCTCGGGTCATCGAGGTTCCCGCCCCGGAGCCCGGCCTGACGCCGCACGAGATCATCGCGCGGGCGCAGGCGCTGATTCCGCTCATCCGCGACCAGCAGGAGAAAGCCGAGAACCTCGGCCATCACACCGCCGCGCTGGACCGCGAGTTCGTAAAGGCGGGGTTCTACCGGATGCTCCAGCCCCGGCGATTCGGCGGCTACGAGTTCGACCTGCCGACGTTCTGGAAGGCGATGATCGCGATTTCGGCCGGCGATCCCGGCACCGGATGGGGCCTGACCCTCGGCACCCACCACGCCCTGGTCGTCGGCGCCTACTTCCCCGAGGACGGCCAGCGTGAGATCTTCGGGCCTTCGGGTGAGTTCCGGTGCCCGGCGCGCGCGGCGCCCATGGGCACGGCCGAGCCTGCCGACGGCGGCTTCGTGGTCAGCGGCACCTGGGACTACTGCTCCGGCATCGCTCACGCCACCCATTTCATGGGCAACGCGCTGGTCCCCGCCCGCGACGGCCGGGACGGGCCGGTCAACATCGTGGTGGTGATGCCGCGGGACCAGGTCACGGTCCTGGACGACTGGGGCGGCGGCGTCACGTTGGGGATGAATTCCAGTGGGTCCAACAGCGTGCGGGCAGACGGCGTGTTCGTCCCGGCCCGGTGCACCTCGGTCAGCAACTGGACGCGGATGACCGAGCCCGCGCCGGGCACGGAATGGCACGCCAACCCGCTGTTCTGCGGCCGGATCTACGCTGTCTACCACGCCGGGCTGGTGATCCCGGTCATCGGCGCGGCCCGGGCCGCGCTGGATGAGTACGAGCACATCATCACCACGAAGATGACCTACTTCCCGCCGCAGGTCCCCCGGTACACCCACCCCGACCACCAGCGGCCGTACGGCTACGCCCTGGCCCTCACCGACACGGCCGAGGGAATCATCATGAACGTGGGGGAGCAGTACTCCGAGCTCAGCCGGCGCTGGGCCCAGACCGGTGAGCCGTTCACCCGCGAGGCGGACGTTCGGCTCTACACGATGGTGCAGCAGGCGGGACAGCTAGCCGTGCAGGCCGTGCAGGTGATCTTCGCGGCGGCCAGTTCGTCCGCGGCCAAGCGCGGCCATCGGCTGCAGCGCTATTACCGTGACGTCGCCATGTACCAGGGCCACATCTCCGCCCAGTACCTGACCACAGCGGCCGAACTGGGCCGGGTGCATTTCGGCCTGCCGGACAGTTTGTTCTAGTCGGGCTTTGCCCGCCCGGGTAGGGTTGCGCGATGCCTGTCCTGGTGGCGCTGGGTTCGTTCATAACCACGCTGGCCGGCGGCTTCGTGGCGTTGCGGGCCGGGGACCGCCGTCATCTGGTTCTGGGCCTGGCGGCCGGGCTGATGCTGGGCGTCGCGATGTTCGACCTGCTGCCGGAGTCCCTGGCCCAGCAGCCCGAGTACCTGTTCGGGGTGCCCGCGGCGATGCTGGTTCTGGTGGCCGGATTCCTCACCCTGCACGTGATCGAGCGATCGGCCGCGATCCACCGCGGCCACGAGGTTGAGTACGCCGGTCACGCCCACCAGCATGGCGTCGGGCTCCTCGCCGCGTCCGGGCTGGTCGGCCACAGCCTGATGGACGGGTTCGCGATCGGCGCCGCGTTCCAGGCCGGCACCAGCGTCGGCGCCGTAGTGGCGATCGCCGTCATCAGCCATGACTTCGCGGACGGGTTCAACACCTACACGATCACCTCGCTGTACGGGAACGACCGCCGCCGCGCGCTGACTCTGCTGTTCTGCGACGCGATCGCGCCCGTCACCGGCGCCGCGATCACGCTGGCCTTCACCATCCCTCGGCATGCGCTGGGCCTGTACCTGGCCTTTTTCGCTGGGATCCTGCTCTACCTGGCCACCTCCGACATCCTTCCCGAGGCGCATGCGCACCACCCCAGCCGCCTGACCCTCGTCGCCACCGTGGCCGGATCGGCGTTCATGTGGCTGGTCATCGGCCTGGCCAGCTGACGCCCGGCTACGGTAAAGGGATGATCAGTGACCTCGGGCACTGCGCGGCGGCCTCGGTCACCGGGCAGGTGCGGGAGCGCAACGAAGACTCCGCCTACGTCGGCTGGCGGCTGCAGGCGGTGGCCGACGGGCTCGGCGGCCATCCCGGCGGTGACCTCGCCAGCGCCGCCGCCATCCGCGCGCTGGCCCGCTACGACGAGCCAGCCGCCGAGGGCCAGGACCCGGAACAGACCCTGCGGCAAGCGTTCGCCGCGGCGGCCGAGGCAGTGGCGAAGGCCGCCGGCGCCCAGCCCGACCTGGCCTCGATGGCCACCACGCTGACCGCGCTGCTGTGGTCGGACGGCCGCGTCGTGCTCGGCCATATCGGCGACTCGCGGGCCTACCGGCTACGGGACGGGAAGCTGATCCAGCTGAGCCGGGATCACGTGACCGAGATCCCCGTCTTCGGCAGCGTGATGACCAGGTGCATCGGCGCCGGGTCCGACGAGGGACCCGATATCACCGGGCACGATGCCCGGCCGGGCGACAGGTGGCTGCTGTGCAGCGACGGGCTGTACGGGGTGGTCAGCGACGCCGGTATCCGGAAGGTCCTGCGGGCCCGGGGCCCGGCGGCCGCCGTCGAACAGTTGCTGGAGCGGGCCGACGCGGCCGGGAGCCCGGACAACGTCACCGTGATCGTCATTGACGATCCGGTCGGCACCGGGACCGCGATCCTCGGTGCGGCGGGCAGCTGACCGGTCTGGAACCCAGGGCCCAGGTCACCCGCGACATCCGGCCGCCCGTCTCGCTCCTGACGTGGCCGGGAGGGCGGCGGTGAACCTCACCGCCACCGGCTCCCTGCCCCATGTCCAGTTAGGAGCCCTCCTGGACCTGGTAGATCTGGTCGGCGACCAGGCCGTGGGCCTGGCGGTGCACCTCGGCGGCGGCGTCGGCCGAGGGGGCCTCGACCAGGCAGAACACTCGCCCGGCCGTCTCGTCGACCCAGTACCTCAGGTAGTTGACGTCGTGGCCGGGCTGCGTCTGCAGGTCCGCCAGATGTGCCTTGGCGACGTCGTCCATCCCCACGCCGTCGGCGAACTCGTGAACATCCATGAAGAGCGGCATTGCCTGTCTCCTTCGGTCGTCGGATCTGTCAAAACGACCGTAGGTGGGGGGGCCAGCTGGCGAATCCGGGAAATTGCCCGGGTTGCCCAGCCGGGTTGCCCATATTGGCCGGGCCGATGCCTAGGCCGGCGCTCCGATGCCCATCCGGGCGGCCTGCCGGGCCGCGGCCGTCCGGGAGGAGACGCCGATCTTGGACAGGACCGCGGACACGTGGTGGTGCACGGTCCGCTCGGAGATGAACAGCCGCTGCGAGATCTCCCGGTCGGGCAGGCCCTCGGCCAGGAGGGCCAGGACCTCCTGCTCACGCGCGGTCAGCCCGGCCGGCGCGGCCCGGGTCGCCGGGCGGGGGCCGCGCGGGATCGCCGTCATGCCGAGCTGCTTCATCCGCCGCCGGGCCGCCGCGGCGGTCGCCCTGGCGCCCAGGCCGTCGAGGGCGGTGAGGGCGTGCCGCAGCCCGGTCTCGTCCGACGATGCCAGCCGGGCCAGCGCGGCGTCGTACGGTCGGCCGAGCCGCTCCCAGGCCTGGGCCGCGCCCGGCCAGTCACCGGCTATCTCCCGGGCATACGGCTCTGGCAGGTCGGCCGGCAGGTCTGCCCCGGCTTCGAGCCGCCACAGCCAGATCGCCAGCGACCCGAGGTTCCACGGATCGGCGCGGCCCGATGCCTGCCGATAGGCCTCGGCTGCCTCCTGGCGGGCCAGGTTACGCCGACCCGACAGCCACAGCAGTTCCGCCCGCGCAGCCCGGGCTTGCGCGAGCCATTTAGGCGAGTACCCCGCAGCCAGGGCCGCCGCCTCCTCGAGCAGCTCCGCGGAACCCGGTTCGGCCCGGCGGCCGCCGATGATGCCAAGGATCCGCAGCGGATCGAGCCGATTCGACGGCGACACACCGGGGATAGCCAGCAGCTCATGACACAGATCCACGGCCTCATCCCAGCGCCCCAGCAACAGCAACGTATCCGCCTGGGCACCGCGCATGCAGCGCGTGGGCCAGCGCAGCTCGCGCTGTTCGCAAAATGCCATCCCGGCCCGGTAACAGCGCTGGGCCTCCTCCAGCCGCTGCACGTTGACGAGGCCGTCCTGCAGGCAGACGTAGGCGTCGCTGACTACCAGGTCAAGCTCGGCATCCAGCGCCAGCTGAAGGGCTTGCTCGATGGAACCGATCCCATTCTGGCCAGTGCGGACGAGGAAGAGCCCCCCCGCGATCAGCGCCGGGCCCACCACATCATCGCGGCCCAGCCGCTGGCCCAGTTCCAGCGCCTGGGCGATGCCCTCGAAAGCCTCAGCGTGCCGTCCTGCGGTAAACATAGCGTCGGCCACACCGATCTGGGCCATCGCCAGCTCCGGGCCGGGCGGCAGCGACTGCAGCACTCGCAGGGACTCCTCGACGGCCTGCGTACCTTCTTCTCTCCGGCACAGCTGGCACAGGATGTCGTACAGCATGCCCAGATCCTTGCCCACGTGCAGGTTGTCGCCGAGCTCGCGGCGGTACCGCAGGGCGGTGCGCAGCGCCACCTCGGCTTCGTCCAGGCGGTCGAGCAGCGAGTACTCGTCCGCGAGGGCCTCGTGCAGGGCTGCCAGCGCAGGCCGGTCGTCAGCGTCGGCGAACCGCAGGGCCCGCTCGAACTGCGCCGCGGCCTCCCGGTGCGCTCCCAGCGCCGACGACCGCCTGGCCGCCTCCGGGGCATGCCGCCGGACCGCCTTCTCATCCCCGGCGCCTTCGGCGTGGTGGGCGAGCACGGCCGGGTCGGCGTCCTCGGCCCCTTCCAGCGCAGCCAGCAGCCGGGCGTGCAGCTCGGTCTTCCGGTGCGGGGCGATCGTCTCCGCCACCGTCATCCGGAACAGCTCGTGCCGGAACTGCAGGGTGGCCCCGTCGGCGACCAGGATGCCGGTGGCCAGGCCCTCATCCACCAGCGTGTCCGGGTCGGCCAGCACCGACGCCAGCCACCGCCGCTCCATCCGCGTCCCGATCACCGCCGCCGCCTGCAGCGCTTGGCGGATCGCCGGAGTGGACCGGGCCAGCCGCGCGCCCACGACGTCGCGCACGGTCGGCGGGATGGAAGGCCAGCCGGCCTCGATGATCTCGCGCACGTAGAACGGGTTGCCGCCGGTGACCCGGTGCAGCTCGGCGGGATCCACGTCGCGCTGCCCCACCAGCGCCCGGACGGCCTGGCCGGACAGCGGCGGCAAGCGCATCCGCCGGGTGGAGCGCTGGGTGGCCAGGTCACCCAGGACCATCCGCAGCGGATGATCGTCGCGCAGCTCATCGTCTCGGTAGCTGGCCAGCAGCATCGCCCGCACCCGGCTGAGCCGCCGTCCCAGGAACCTCAGCAGGTCAAGGGTGGCCTCGTCGGCCCAGTGCACGTCCTCGATGACCGCAACGGTCAGCGTCGCGGGCGAGTCAATCTCGGCCAGGAACGCCCCGAACAGCTGATCCCGCGAAGCCCCGCCGTGGCATAGCCGCGCCAGCTCGCCGCCGGCCTGTGCGCCGATGTCGAACAGCGGGCCGAGCGGGCGCGGGGTCAGCAGGCCGTCGCAGGCTCCCCACAGCCAGCGCCCCCCGCTGCGCTGCTGGAAGGCCTCCAGGAGCGCCGTCTTGCCGATGCCCGACTCCCCGGACAGCAAGACCAGCCGCCCGTCGCCCTGCTCGGCTTCGCCCGCATACTCGGCCAGCGCCTGCAAGAACGAAGCCCGCTCCAGGAGCTCCATGGCCCGCCCGCTCAGCCGGCCGGCTGCAAGATCGCCGCCCGGCGGAACTCCAGGTTCTGCTCGTCGATGGGCCCGCGGTACATCGTCGCGTCCTTGAAGTAGTGCTGGCGCAGCCGCCAGGGTGCCCGGTCGCCCTGCAGCGGCAGCGTGTGCCGGGACCGCTCGAAGTAGCCCGAGGTCATGTCGATGTACGGCGACGTGCTCAGCCTGTCCGCTGGTAGCCGGGGCGTGACCGTTGCGTATCCGTGGTCCCTCATGAAGCCGAGCATGCGGACCACGTAACGGGCGACGAGGTCGACCTTGAGCGTCCACGAGTTGTTCGTGTACCCAATTGCGAAGGCCATGTTGGGCACGCCGTCCAGCATCATGCCCTTGTAGGCGACGTGCTCCCGCATGACCACGGGAGCGCCATCGACCGTCATCGGGATCCCGCCGAGCGGGTTCAGGTTCAGCCCCGTCGCCGTGATGATCACATCGGCCTCCAGCCGGGCGCCGGAGCGCAGCCGGAGCCCGGTCGGGGTGAATTCCTCGATGTGATCGGTCACCACGTCGGCCCGGCCGGACTTGATGGGCGCGAAGAAGTCACCGTCGGGCACCAGGCACATGCGCTGGTCCCACGGCTCGTAGGCCGGGGTGAAGTGCGTGCCTATGTCGTAGCCCTCCGGCAGCCGTTTGGCCGCGCCCTTCTGCAGCATGGCCCGTGCCCGGGCCGGGTACCTGCGGCAGAAACCGTAGATCGCGGTCGACAGGCGCGCGTTCTTCCAGCGCACCGCCGCGTACGCCCGGCGCTCGGGCAGCACCTTGCGCAACAGGTCGGCGACGGGGTCGGCGTTGGGCATGGCCAGCACGTACGACGGCGAGCGCTGCAGCATCGTGACGTGGGCGGCAGTACCGGTGATGGCCGGCAGGATGGTGGCCGCGGTGGCGCCGCTGCCGATGAGCACGACCCGTTTCCCGGCCAGGTCCAGGTCCTGCGGCCAGTGCTGCGGGTGCACGATCGTCCCGGTGAAGCTCTCCTGGCCCGGCCAGTCCGGCGTGTACCCCTCGTCGTAGCGGTAGTAGCCAGGGCACAGGTACAGGAAGCCGCAGGTGCGCTGGGTGCGTTCGCCGGTTTCGGTGTGCTCGACCGTTACCGTCCATCGCGCGTCGCCGCTGGACCAGTCGGCGCCGGCCACCCGGGAGTGATAGCTGATCTGCTGGTCGACCCCGTAGGCCGCCGCGGTCTCCCGCAGGTAGCGCAGGATCTCGCCGCCGCCCGCGATCGAGTTGGACTGCTTCCAGGGACGGAACGGGTAGCTCAGCGTGAACATGTCGGAGTCGGAACGGACGCCGGGGAACCTGAACAGGTCCCAGGTTCCGCCGCTGGTGCCGCGGGCCTCGAGGATCTGATACGACAGCCCGGGGGCGTCGGCCTCCAGCCGGCAGGCGGCCCCGATGCCGGACAGCCCGGCGCCCACGATCAGCACGTCGACGTGCCCCACCGCCGTGGTATCCGCGGAACGGGCCGATTCGGTGCCCATGGTTTCCCCCCGTCGTAGTGAACTGGACGACTGGGTTGAGGATCGCATCGGGTCGCGGGCCATGCAACACTCTGCGGGTGGAGCCGGTCAGCCAGAAGATCGCCGACGAGCTCGGCGTCCGTACGGGGCAGGTGACGGCGGCCGTCGAGCTGCTGGACGGCGGGGCCACCGTGCCGTTCATCGCCCGCTACCGCAAGGAGGCGACCGGCGCGCTCGATGACGCGCAGCTGCGCAAGCTCCAGGAGCGGCTGCGGTACCTGCGGGAGCTGGCAGAGCGGCGCGCCGTGATCCTGGAGTCGGTCCGCTCCCAGGGCAAGCTGGACGACGCGCTCGAGGCGCAGATCATAGCGGCCGACTCCAAGGCGCGACTGGAGGATATCTACCTCCCCTACAAGCCCAAGCGCCGGACCAAGGCCCAGATCGCGCGGGAAGCCGGCCTGGAACCGCTGGCCGACGGCCTGCTCGCCGACCCGGGCCGCGATCCGCAGCAGGCGGCCGCGGGTTACGTGGACGCGGCGCGGGGCGTGGCCGACGCGGCGGCCGCCCTGGACGGGGCGCGGGCGATCCTGTCCGAGCGGTTCGCCGAGGACGCCGACCTGATCGGCGTGCTCAGGGAGCGGATGTGGGCGCGCGGCCGGATGGTCTCGCGGGTGCGGGACGGTCAGCAGGAGGCGGGCGCCAAGTTCGCGGACTACTTCGAGTTCGCCGAGCCGCTCACCCGGCTGCCGTCGCACCGGATCTTGGCCCTGCTGCGCGGGGAGAAGGAGGAGATCCTCGACCTGGAGCTGGATCCGGAGGAGGCGACCCCGCAGGCCAGCGGTGGGTTCAACGACTACGAGACGCAGGTCGCGGAGCACTTCGGCGTCGCCGGCCAGGGCCGTCCGGCTGACCGCTGGCTGGCCGACACGGTCCGCTGGGCGTGGCGGACCCGTATCCTGGTCCGCCTCGGCGTGGACCTGCGGATGCGGCTGTGGCAGAAGGCCGAGCAGGACGCGGTCGGGGTGTTCGCCGCCAACCTGCGCGACCTGCTGCTGGCCGCTCCCGCGGGAGCCCGGGCCACGATGGGCCTGGATCCCGGCTTCCGGACCGGGGTGAAGGTCGCGGTGGTGGACGCGACGGGCAAGGTGGTGGCGACCGAGACGATCTACCCGCACGAACTGAAACGGGGCGCGGCGGGCGGCCCGCGGCCCGCACGGCCCGGGGCAGGCTGGGAGGCGTCGATCGCCGTCCTGGCCCGGCTGGCCGCGGCCCACCAGGTCGAGCTGGTCGCGATCGGCAACGGCACCGCCTCGCGGGAGACCGACCGGCTGGCCGCCGACCTGATGCGGGCGCACCCGGAGCTGAAGCTCACCAAGATCATGGTTTCCGAGGCGGGCGCCTCGGTGTACTCGGCCTCCGAGTACGCCTCCCGGGAGCTGCCCGGCATGGACGTGTCGCTGCGCGGCGCCGTGTCGATCGCCCGCCGGCTGCAGGATCCGCTGGCCGAGCTGGTCAAGATCGACCCGAAGTCCATCGGGGTGGGCCAGTACCAGCACGACCTGTCCGAGGTCAGGCTGTCCCGCTCGCTGGACGCGGTGGTCGAGGACTGCGTGAACGCGGTCGGCGTGAACGTGAACACCGCGTCCGTCCCGCTGCTAGCCCGGGTGTCGGGCATCGGCGAGGGGCTGGCCGGCGCGATCGTGGCGCACCGGGACGCCGCCGGGCCGTTCCGCAGCCGCCGGACCCTCACGAAGGTCCCGCGGCTGGGCCCGAAGGCGTTCGAGCAGTGCGCGGGGTTCCTGCGTATCACCGGCGGCGACGACCCGCTGGACGCTTCGAGCGTGCACCCGGAGGCCTATCCGGTCGTCCGGCGCATCCTGGCCACGGCGGGTCTCAGCGTGCCGGAGCTGATCGGGAACACCGCGGTGCTGCGGTCGCTGCGCCCGCAGGAGTTCACCGATGAGCGGTTCGGCCTGCCGACCGTCAGCGACATCCTCGGGGAGCTGGAGAAGCCCGGCCGTGACCCGCGCCCGGCGTTCACGACGGCCGCATTCGCCGAGGGCGTGCAGACGCTGGAGGACCTGGCGCCCGGCATGGTCTTGGAGGGAGTCGTCACCAACGTCGCCGCGTTCGGCGCGTTCGTCGACATCGGCGTGCACCAGGACGGCCTCGTCCACGTGTCCGCGCTGTCGCGGAAGTTCGTCTCCGACCCGCGCGAGGTGGTCAGGCCCGGCGACGTGGTGCGAGTGAAGGTGCTCGGGGTCGACGTGGCCAGGAAGCGGATCTCGCTGACCCTGCGCCTCGACGACGAGCCCGGCCGGGACCAGCACAAGCGCGGCCGGTCGCCGGCGGCCTCGGAGCGCGGCCGCGGCCAGCGCCGGGGAAGCGGGGAGCGGGGCGATAAGGGCGGCGGGGAGGATCGGAGCGAGGGGAGCGGCGACGGGGCCATGGCCGAGGCGCTGCGCCGCGCCGGGCTGGTCGGTGATCCCGGAGGTCCGGGTGACCGGTGACAGCGCCGGCGGGGGACCCGCTCTGGTGCTGCGCGCGGACCGGCTGCGGGCGGCCCGCCGGGTGCTGGTCGCCCGGCAGGTGATGCTGTCGGCCGCGGCGGGCGACGTAGTGGCTGTCGAGGGGGCGAACGGCTCGGGGAAGAGCACCCTGCTCGCGGCCGCCGCCGGGGTGCTGCCGACCGGCCAGGCGGGCCGGCGCCCGGCCAGCGTGGGCTACGCCCCGGAACGGGCCGACGTCCTGCCGCGCCTGGCCCTGTGGCGCTGGCTGACGGGCCTGGGCCGGACGGCCGGGTTGTCCCGCGCCGAAGCGGTCGGCCAGGCGGCCGAGCTGCTGACCCGGATCGGGCTGGCCAGCGCCGGGCACCGGCCGCTCAGCGAGCTGTCCCGGGGCAATGTGCAGCGGGCTCTGGTGGCGCAGGCCCTGGTCGGCCCGCCAGGGCTGGTGGTGCTCGACGAGCCGTCCGGCGGGCTCGACCGCGACGGGATCGGCCGGCTGACCGCGGAGATCCGCAGGGCGTCGGGCCGGTCATCGGTGGTGCTGGTCGCCCGGCATCCCACCGCGCCGCTGCCGCTGCCGGCCGGGCCGGCCTGGCGCATCGCGGGCGGCGTCGTGCGTACCGAGGACCGCGCCGCCGACGCGGTGTCGGTCATGGAGGTGGAGACCGGCGACGGCCAGGTCCGTCAGGTCGGCGAGTTTGAACTGACGGACGTGCTGCGCGCGGCGCTCGACGCCGGCCTGGCCATCCGCCGCGTGCAGCCGGTGGCCGCCGCCCCGGTGGCGGACCCCGTGGCTGGCCTAGACGCCGGCCAGGCGGCCGACCCGCTGGCTGACCCCGCGGCTGACGCGCTGCGCCGCGCCGGGAGCCTGCACCGGATCTACCACGGTGCCGGGCACCGGGCTCGCCTGCTCACCGTGTCGCAGTGGTTCGCCGCGCCCGCGCTCCTGTTCTTGATCGTCCTGGGCATCTTCTACGCGAAACCGGTCGGCCCGCTGCTGCCCGCCGCGGCCTTTACCGCCGTGCTGCTGGTCCCGGTCATGATCTGGATCAGCGTGCAGGCCCACCTCGCGGACGGACGGCTGATGGCCCGGGCCTTTGCCGCGCACGTGGGCGGCACGGAGCGGGCGCACCTGGCGGCGTGCCTGGCCACGGTGCCGTTCGCGGCCGCGGCGACGGTCATCGCCGTGGGGTGGTCGGCGCTCAGTCAGCCGCATCCCCCGCACTACCCGGGCCTGCTGCTCGACATGATCACGCTGCACCTGGCGGCTGCGCTGTTCGGCGTGGCCGTCGGGGGGCTCCTGGTGCCTCCGCTGGTGGAACGGGCCGGCTGGCGGATCTGCCTCGCCGTGGGCCTGTTCCTGGCCCTGCTCCTGGTCCCGGTCAGCCCCATGCACCCGTTGCTGCTACTGGCCACCCATCCCGCGGGGTCAGTCGGCGCGGCCGCGGGACTGCTCGCCGTGACCGGCGCGGCCCTCGTCGGCGTGACCACGTTCCTGGCCGGCCCTCTTCCCTGACCGGGCTCGAATTTGTCCCCGCCGCGCGATACCGTGACAGCGGTGCGGGAGGGCGCCCCCGGGTCCGCGGGAAGGACTGAGTCCACCTCCGGTCAGCACGCGCCTGGAACGCTGGACGACGACCGTCTTCGCCCGGGCCCGGAACGCGGACCCCGGGCTTACGAGGAGACCGTCATGTCCCAGCTTCCCGACCGCCCCGACCCCGACCAGCTCCGCCGCCAGGCCCGTGAGCTGCACCGCGCCGCGCAAGGCGGTGACGCGGCGGCGCTGCGCCGCCTGCAGGCGGCCTCGGACAAGGTCACGCTGTCCACCGCGCAACTGGCCCTGGCCCGCGAGTACGGCTTCCCGAGCTGGCGCCGGCTCGTCGGCGAAGTGGAGCGGCGCCGCACCGCTTTGAATGATCCGCAACGGTCCGCCACGGCCCCGGTCGCGGCCGCGCGCGAACCGGTCCCGCCCCCTCCCGGCCCCGGGCCGGTCCCGCCCGCTCCCGTGCGGTCGTGGCGCGAGGTCCGGGAGTGGTCGGCCCGGATGCTGGCCGACCGCACCGGCGAGGATGTCGCGGCCTGGAACCGCCGCGTCGCCGAGACCGGGCTCGCCGACGAGCCGTCGCTGCGGGCGTGGCTGGCCGGCCAGGGCGTGACCGGATACGCCCAGGCGCTGCTGGTCTGGGAACGGTTCGGCTACCCGGACTTCCTGACCGCCGACGCGGACGAGCTGATCAACGGCCAGTACGCCGACCGGGCGGCGCTGCGGCCGGTGCTCGACGCGGTGCTCGCGGTGGCGCCCGCGCTCGGCCCGGTGACCGTGCAGGCCCGCAAGACCTGCGTGTCCCTCGTTTCGCCGCGCCGCACGTTCGCCGCGGTCCAGGCCACGACCAAGAGCCGGGTGGACCTCGGCCTGCGGCTCGACCACACCGAGCCCGCGGGCCGCCTGCTCGCGGCCAAGAACCTTAACGTCGGCGCGATGAACCTGCGGATCGGCCTGGCCGGCCCCGGCGAGGTCGACGAGGAGGTGCGTGGCTGGCTGCGGCGCGCGTACGACGAGAGCGTGGCCCCGCCTGCCCCGCGCCGCCCGGCCCGGCGGCCGGCGCCGGTACTCGGCCCGATGACCGTGCTGATCGACGGGTTCGACCTGCCCGGGCTGACCTGCAATCCGGCACCCGACGGCACGGTCCAGCAGAACGTGCACGTCGCGCTGGGCGGCCCCGCCGGAGACCGGCCCGCCCTGGAGATACCCGGGCGCGGCGGGGGGATGGCCGTTGAGCCGGTGCCCGGCGACGCGCCGTCGGCGCGCTGGGAGGTCCCGGTGACCGTGCGGCGCGATGATGACGGCCTCGACTTCAGCGGCCCGTTCGTGCGCGGGGCTCGTGACGACCGCCACCTCGGCCTGGCCTGGGGCGATGCACCCGGCGACGGAACGTTGCGGATATTCCGCGGGGCCAAGCTCCGGCTCGTCGACGTGGACCCAGGAGTTATTGAGGCGGCCATGCGCCCAGGTCAGCGTCTCGTCGCCCGGATCCGGCTGACCGACGCGAGGGGCAACCCGATCTGCGCACGCGTCCACCCCCCGTATCTGACGTGGTCGGCCGAGCCGTGCGGGTGACCAGCCGCAACGCCCGGTTCCAGCAGTGGGCCGCGCTGCTGGAGAACCGGTCGAAGCGCCAGCGCAGCGGCGAGTTCATCGTCCAGGGCGTCCGGCCGATCACGCTGGCGTTGCGTAACGGGTGGCCGATCAGGGCGGTGCTGTACGACGCCGACGGCGCGGCCTCGCAGTGGGCGCGGGAGACGCTCGACGCGGTCGTTGCGCCCAAGGTCGCGGTGGCGCCCGAGCTGATGCACGAGCTCGGCGGGAAGGCCGAGGCCGCCCCGGAACTGCTGGTCGTCGCCGCGCTGCCCGCCGATGACCTGGCCCGGATCCCGGCCAGCCCCGGGATGCTGACCGTGGTGTTCGACCGCCCGGCGAGCCCGGGAAACCTCGGCACGCTGATCCGGTCGGCGGACGCCTTCGGCGCGTCCGGCGTCATCGTCACCGGGCACGCGGCCGACGTGTACGACCCCCGGTCGGTGCGGGCCAGCACCGGCTCGCTGTTCAGCCTGCCGGTGGTGCGGGTGCCGTCGCATCGGCCGGTCCTCGGCTGGGCCGGGGCCCTCCGGGCCGGGGGTCTGGACGTGAACGTCGTGGGAACCGACGAGCACGGCGCCCTGGACGTGGCCGACGTCGATTTCACCCGGCCGACGCTGCTGGTGGTCGGGAACGAGACGGCCGGGCTCAGCGCGGCCTGGCGCGACGCTTGCGACCACCTGGCCCGGATCCCCATGCTCGGCACGGCCAGCTCGCTGAACGCCGCCATGGCCGCGTCGATCGCGTTGTACGAATCGGCGCGGCAGCGGATCGCGGCGTCGGCCCGCCGGTGACCGCGCCAGACCCCGCTACCAGGGCCGCGTGCGCGACGCCGTGATCGCGGCAGGCCCGTTATGGCGTCCCTTCTCCGGTCGTCAAAGCT
>Ga0306920_100007084_pt1 | contig 14725 bp, 14 predicted proteins | sample flu12Cox44000170_FD_204666 | JGI IMG/M metagenome (GOLD analysis project Ga0306920, IMG submission 204666) | Lab enrichment of tropical soil microbial communities from Luquillo Experimental Forest, Puerto Rico - flux4day.12C.oxic.44.000.170 (v2)... | ecosystem: Environmental > Terrestrial >... | reverse complement strand
CATGATCGAGGTCCAGCGCATGGTGGGCGCGCTCAGCGGCGAGATTGACCTCGCCGGGATGATCGATACCCGCTTCCTGCCCGACGACATCAGGACGCCGATCGAGAAGTGACGCGCGTTGCGCTCTACCGCGCGCTCGTGATCGCAGCTGCGGTGCTGCTCCTGGAGGTGCTGTGCCTGGCTGGCGTCATCGACCGCCTCACCATGCCGCCGCCGCACCGCATTCTCTATGACCTCGCGCGCATCCTCGTCTCGGGGTCGCAGAACGCCGCCATCTTCAAGACCTTGACCAATGCCTCGATCGCGCTCGCGCTTGCGCTCGTGGTCGGCGTGCTCGCTGCGCTTGCACTGCACGGCCAGCGCGCCGTGCGCGAGACCCTCGAACCGTTGTTTGCAACCTACTACGCGGTCCCGATCTTCGCGTTCTATCCGCTGCTCATCGTGCTCATGGGGCTCGGCGATGCCCCGCAGATCGGCATCGGCTTCATGCTCGGCGTGGTGGCGGTCATCGTGAACACGCTCAACGGGCTCGACCGGGTGCCGCGCGTGCTGCGCCAGGCCGCCCGAGTCGCGCGCCTTGGCGCCATCGAGACTGCGCTCGCCGTCACGCTTCCTTGCGCCGCTCCCCACGTGCTCACGGGCGCCAAGCTGGCGGTCGCCTACTCGCTGATCGGCGTAATCGGCGCGGAGTTCATCATGTCGCGCGGCGGCATGGGCTACGAGATCAGCTTCGCCTATACCAACTTCGACAATGCGACCATGTACCCGCTGATCCTGCTCGTGCTCGCGGTGTCGATCGCGGTCAACGCAGCGCTCGCGCGCTGGGAGAAGGCGCTGCTGGCAAGGCGCGGGCAATGAGTGCGCGCCTGTTGCGAGGCGCGCGCAATACCGCCGTGCTGATCGCAGGCCTGCTGGCGGGCTGGCAGCTCCTTTATGCCTTTGCGGGGCCGGCTGCGCTTGCGCCGCCGCTTGCGACCTTGCGCTACACCGCGGGGCTTCTGGCGACCGAGGCTTTCCGGGTGCATCTCTCGGAGACCATGCGCGCTTTCGCCGCCGCGCTGGCGATCGCGGCCGCGAGCGGCCTTGCCATCGGGTTCTGGCTCGGCTTCCAAAGATTTGCAGGCGAGGTATGCGAGCCGATGCTGGTTGCGCTCTATTCCATCCCAAAAATTACGCTCTATCCACTCCTGCTGCTCGCCTTCGGACTGGGCATGCCGGCGAAGATCGCTTTCGGCGCGCTGCACGGCATCATCCCGGTCGCGCTGTTCACCATCAATGCGGTGCGCAACGTGCGGCCGATCCTGATCAAGACCGGCCGCGTGCACCGGCTGACACCGGTCGAGATGGTATGGCGCGTGCTGTTTCCCGCGGCGCTGCCGGAGATCTTCACCGGCCTGCGCGTGGGGTTCTCGCTCACCCTGATCGGTACGCTCCTGGGCGAGATGTTCGCCGCCCAGCGCGGGTTGGGCTATCTCCTGATGACCGCAATCGGCCTGCACAACGTCGAGCTGATCATGGCGGTGACGGTGATCCTGTTCGTCCTCGCGGGCGCGGCGAGCAGCGTGCTGCTTGCCGTCGATCACCGCCTGCACGCACGCGTGTAAGCAGCAGACTCTCCTCCTGGTGAACTCACCGTCCTCATCCTGAGGAACGAGCGAAGCGAGTGTCTCGAAGGATGGAGGCTGGCGCGATCTCGATTGCCGCCGTCCTTCGAGACGCCCGCTGCGCGGGCTCCTCAGGACGAGGAGGTTGGGAGGGCCCTATGCACCGCGCAGCTTTGCGGCGACCCGGCGCAGCAGCCCGGCAGCATGCTCATCGTGGTGCGGCTCCGCGGGCAGGATGGAAGGCGCCGCATGGGTCGGCGCGGGCTCGACCTCGGGCTCGACTTCGTCCTGCCCGATGCTCCTGAAAGCAAGACGCTGCTCCACATCGCCGCAGGCCGGGCAGGCGAAGGTCCGCCGCTCGAAGCCGGCGACTGGCATGGTGTCGTCCTCGATGGTCTTCACGAGGTTCATATTCTCTCCGCACGCAAAACAACGCATACGCTCCTCCTGAACAGCGAGCCGCAACGAGCGGCCGCAGAAGGAGCATACGCGCAGGCACACCCAAGCCGGTGGTACATGGCTGCACCTGCGGGCGCGGTATCATGGCATGGCCGCTGTGTGGGCCTCATTGCGGTTGCTGCCTCGCATGGGAGCGTCCTACCCACCGTGGCAGGGGCCTGCGCCCAACACCAACGCGACCTGGCGTGGCTGCCCGTCACGGTATGTATAGAGGTAAACCATCGTGCCGGGCGCCATGGCCGCGATGATCCCGGCAAAATCGGTCGCCTGCTGCAGCGGCGCGCCGTTGACCGTGGTGAGCACGTCGCCCTCCTCGATAAGCGCGTGTGCGGCGGGGCTGTCAGACTCCGGGCGATCGAAGATCGCGCCATAGGGCTGCGCCATGCCGAGGCTCTGCGCGAAGGCCGCGGTCATCGGGCTTACGCCAACGCCGATCCAGCCGCAGCGGTCATTCTCCTCGCTCCTCTCCTGCGCCAGCCTCGCCTCCGCTGCACGGGCCGGCGCGATGCAGCGCGCCGCATGGCTTGCGTGAAATGCCAGCACCGCGGCAATCGCGACGCTGCGAGCTCCGATCATTGCGGCCATTAACCCGCCGGCGAAGGCGGATGTCCGCGGGTCCGATTGTCGCGCCAGAGGAACGGAGCGATCACCGCCGCCAGCACGACGAGGATCAACAGGATGAGCAGAGTGGACTGCTCGAGCCAGGCGATGGACGGAACGCCCAGCGCTAGCAGAATGCCCACCAGGCAGATGCGCCAGGAGGCGATATGGACGCCGGCGATAAATGTGCCCAGCGCCAGCACGGTCAGGGCGGAAAGCGCGCTCGCATCGGCGTTCATCATGCGCCGCACGTCAGCCACGTACATGAGACGCATGGCGATCAGGACCGCAGCCCAATGCAGCGCCTGCGTCCAGATGAGCCGCATGCGCTGGTCGCCGCGCTCGGCCTCGCGCCAGCGCTCGACCACGCAGATGATGCCGATGAGGGGCGCCAGCAGGACCCAATACGTGGTGATCGGCGTGCGCGCGAAGCTCGTATAGGCAACCCCGAACAGCGCCAGAATCAGCACCAGGAGGTAAGGCCACTCGCGGGCGAGAAACTTGCGCGGGCTGAAGCTCCAGGCAGGTGTGGGCTTGTCAGGTTGCGGGTCTACCATGTTGAGCCTTTCTATCCTCCGTCGTGCCGAGGAGCGTCGCACCGGGCACTTTCAAACCCGCCCGCACAATTATTCGAATGCGAAGATGCGCTTCCAGTCGTTCTTCATACTGATCACCGTCCAGCCGTCCTTCGTGGCCTCATCGAACAGCGCCTGCGTGAAGGTGCCGACGGCGCTGTCGGGCAGCCCAAGCGCTGGACCATAGGCGTATTCGCGGATGGCATCGTCATGCAGAACCAGCATGTTCAGTCGCGGGCCCGCCCCCGCGCCCGTCCATTCCAGCATCTCGCGGTCGCCCGTCGAGTTGCCGAACGCGGCATAGGGCCGCCGCCCGATCATCATGTGAATCCCCTCCACCTTCCCTGCATAGTTGTCGTTCAGCAGGAGCTTGGGCTCATTGGTCAGGAACGGCTTGCCTTCCTTGTCGTAGCCATACTTGGTGACGCCTGCGGTACCGACCACCTGCTCGGGGGGGATGCCGTAGACCTCCTCGGCATAGACGCGGACGAAGTCCTGGCCGCCGCCAGTGACGATATACGTGCGGTAGGCATTGGCACGCAGATAGCGCATCACCTCCAGCATGGGCGCATAGACGAGCTCGGTATAGGGGCGTTTCCAGCGCGGATGGCGAGCGGTCGCGAGCCACTGCTTCGCCTGCGCCTCAAAGTCGGCGACGGGCATTCCGGACATGGTGACCGAAAGGATCTTCTCGAGCTCGGTGGTCGAGAGCCGCTCGATCGCCGCCTGGTTGCCGGAGAGCACGGTCCGAAACGGCTCGCTCTCCTTCAGGCTCGGGTTCTGCGCTGCCACCGCCGGCACCCGCGCCAAGGCGTAGACCACCTGCGTGTACATGGGATGCTCGACCCACAACGTGCCGTCCTGGTCGAATACCGCGATGCGGTCCTGCGGGCGGACGTAATTGGGGGTCGAGGGCCCGACGGTGGCTCGCACCAAATCGAGGATCGCCTGCTTCGCGCGTCCCTCATTCCAGGACGGCAGCGGATCGGACGACTCCTGTGCCGGTACAGAAAGGCAAACGAGCGTCGCGGACAAGACCGGCAGTGCCGCCGCGGCGAACAATGCAGCGCGGCGGCCGATGCCCTTGCCCGGTCCCGACGACGCCATTCTCTCTCCGATGCCGCACGAAGTGTCGGGCTAGGATAGCATCGTAGCGACTGCAAGCCAGCCGCGATCCAACGCGCTCGAATGAGGAGGCGCTGCCCAATGAAGCTCTTCGAACTCAAGGGACGTGTTGCCGTCGTCACTGGCGGCAACTCCGGCATCGGGCTCGGCATCGCGCAGGGGCTGGCGGCCGCCGGCGCCGCCATCGTCGTTGCCGGACGCCGCAATGAGAAGACCCTTGCGGCGGCGCGCGCGCTGGAAAAACTCGATGTGAGAACGGTCGCGGTCGAGCTCGACGTGCGCAGCGAAGCCTCATGCCGGGCAATGGTCGAGGGCACGGTGCAGCGGTTCGGGCGCCTCGATATTCTCGTCAACAATGCCGGCACCACCATCCGCAAGCAGCCGCAGGCTCTTACACTTGCGGAATGGAACGAGGTGATGGAGACGAACCTCACCGGCGCCTTTGTCTGCGCGCACGCGGCCTATCCGCACATGAGACGAGGCGGCGGCAAGATCATCAATATCGGCTCCATGCTCTCGATCTTCGGCGCGGCGTACGCGGCGCCCTATGCGGCAAGCAAGGGTGCGATTGTGCAGATGACCAAGGCGCTGGCCTGCGCCTGGGCGCAGGACAACATCCAGGTCAACGCGATCCTGCCGGGCTGGATTGATACCCCGCTCACCGAGGGGGCGCGCCGCGAGGTGCCCGGGCTCAACGAGCGCGTGCTTGCGCGCACGCCCGCGGGCCGCTGGGGCGCGCCCGCGGATCTCGCCGGCCTCGCCGTGTTGCTCGCCGGCGCGGCCTCCGATTTCATCACCGGCGCCGCCATCCCGGTCGACGGCGGCTATTCTGCGCAGGCCTGAACGGCTCGGTGATCCGCGACGTCGAAGGCCGCAAGGCGAGGCCGGTCAACCGGGAGCGGATATATCTTCTTGACTCGGACAAGCTGCTCGCACTCGTTCGCGCAGCCTTCGGAGTCCAGCGTTCACTCGCTCGATTGCTTTGCGAATGCTCGCAATTCGCTTGCGCATCTCAACCGGATCATTGGATGCGACCTTTGCCGCGACGGCCTCGAAACGGCCCATGAATTCATCCCGGTCATCCCGGCACTGAAATTCGAAGCGAACAAGCTCGGCGCATGCGGCGTTACCTGATGCATTGGCATCAAGAAGACGGTCGGCAAGGGCAGATGTCGGGGTGCATTCCAGGAGCTCGAACAGCTGCGCGCGCAAAGTCCGGTCTTCCAGATCATCGGTGGCAAAGCGAGATCGCTGGCGAAGAAACTCGTCGTTCAGGCACCACAGCATCCGTTCCGACGCCAGCACGCGCCCTTCCATATTTCTTTGCACATCACGAATGGTCCCAATAACCCGATCGCAAACGGCGATAACCGCGGTGTGCAATTGCTGAGCGGGAAAGGGTAACCGCTCAAGCTTGGCAATCTCGCCTTCAGCCTTCGCGATCGCATCGCAGATTCGCGCCGCATCGGCTGTCTGGTCACGTTCGGTTTGAAAAATGGTTCGATACAGATTGAGGGGTTTAGAAATTTCGCTCGCTAGATGATCGTCGTTCCAGCGGCTTCGTTCAAATGAGGCAAGTCCATGCATCATAGTCACCCCCCTGTTGTCGCGTCGTGACAATCAGAAGGAAAATCCAGACTTCTGCGTGGCCCCGCTCAAAAATTGTTGGAGTGTTGCATTACTCCAACATCATCAAACTTTCTTCAGCCGGTTACCGCCGAGGTATTTCAAGGCGGACAACAACGAATCCAAACAAGCCAGCCGCAGACTTTCAGAAGCAAACAGTAGCATGGCACCAAAAAGAGTCACGCGCCCCGCGTCATTGAACTATTTGATCTTCGAATGCGACAGACAAGTCGGGATTCATGTTGGCGCCGGGATCGCGCCGGAGCTGCGCGGGGGGTATCATCATGCGTGCACGAAGCTGCTGCTCGTTCGCTATCGGCGCGATGTTCTGTTGCACGACCGCCGCAGCGGCTGGCGAGGAGCCCCTAAAGATTGCCGGCAGCCAGCTCGAGCCCATCACTTGGACCGGGCTCTCGGGTTGGCCGGACGACGATCACCTGGCCGCATTTGCCGCCTACGAAGCGGGCTGCAAGGCCTTGCACAGAGTGCGGCGCGGCGACGATCGCAGGCCGATCGACCGCGCGCTGCGAAACATTTGCCGCAAGGCGCTCGATCTGCGTCCGGCAGATTCCAACACCGCCCGCACCTTCTTCGAGGAGAATTTCCAGCCGGTGCGGATCGCGCGGGTGGGTGAGGTTGAGGGGCTGCTGACCGGCTATTTCGAGCCGATCGTCCAGGGCTCGCGCTTGCCCAATCCGGAATTCCATATCCCGCTCTACCGCCGCCCGCGCGATCTGATCGCCGCCGGCTACAGGCCGGGGGCCGCTGCATTCCCAAACAAGGGGGTGCGGATCGGCCGCCGTAACGCAAAGGGTGACCTGGTTCCATACTACGACCGGGCTGCAATCGAGGCCGGCGTGCTCGACGGACAGAAGCTCGAAATCTGCTGGCTGCGGGATATGTCCGACCTGACTGCGATCCAGACGGAAGGTTCGGGGCGCATCATTCTCGAGGATGGGACGCCGCTACGCGTCAACTATGACTCCCATAACGGGTATTCCCGTACGTCGGCAGGCGGCAATCTCGTCAAGCGCAATCGCATGGCGCGCGAGCAGGCGTCCATGAAGCGAATTCGGGAACGGACGACGGCGTACGCGAACGGGCCTCGGAAGGCGGGCGCCACCAGCCGGGCGTATGTGTTCTTTCGCATCACCGGCCTGTCGGACGAGGGCGAGCCGGTCGGCGCACAAGGCGTGCCGCTGACGCCGGGCCGGTCCATTGCGGTCGATCGGCAGCACGATTACGGGACTCCGTTCTTCATCGAAGCCAGCCTGCCCATCGAAAACGCAAGGCCTGTTTTGCCCTTTCACCGGCTGATGATTGCGCAGGATACGGGTTCGGCGATTGTCGGACCGGCGCGCGCGGATCTCTATTGGGGTGCCGGCGACGATGCCGCCCGCATCGCCGGCCGCATTCGCCATCCCGGCCGGTTCGTGATGCTGCTTCCACGCGAGCTCGACATGATCGAAGCCGGCAAGCATATGCCGTTGCCTGCACCGCGACCGAAGCTTGCCGAGCTCGAGGTCCGGAACCACAGTGGCAAAGCCAACACGAGGTCGGCCAAACCGGAGGTCGCTCCGCGAGCGGCGGCAGCCTACGCGCGCTGGCGCTACGGGCTGCCGTATTGAAGCAGTCCAAACGCTCTCCGCTTAGGGCGTCAGTTCGTGCCGCCCTTGATCTCGATCAGCCCGACCTCGTTGACAAGGCTGTTGGCCATCACCGGATTGCCGTCGCGCGTCACATCCATATTGCGGACGATGTCGCCGCCGCCCGGAATGGCCCAGCTCTGAAACTTTTCCGTCCTCGGATCGAAGCGCACGATAGTGTTTGGCTTCGCCCCGGACTCACTGTACCAGACGGCGCCCCTGGTGAAGACCATCCCGTAAGGCTTTGATTGCGGCCCGCTGGGCGACAGCCATTCCTTCACCTGTCCGCTCGCCGGATCCAGTCGGCCAAGATAACCGCGGGCGAAATCGCTGTACCAGATTGCCCCATCCGGGCCGATTGCGAGCCGCCGCGGCCGCGCGGCCGAATCCGGCAAAGGGAATTCGCGGATCGCCATGGTGCTCGAGTCGATGGTCGCAACCTTCGGCGCACCGAACTCGACGAAATAGACGACGTTCGTGGAATTGACCACGATCCCATAAGGCCGCGCGTTTGGCGTTGGCGGCGTCACCAGTTTGATCTCGCCACTTGCCGGATCAAGCCGCCCGACCTTGTTGCCGGCCTGCACGGTGAACCAGATGATGCCCTCATGGTCGAACACCAGCGTATGCGGGTCCTTGGCGGTCGGATCCGGCATGCGATGCTCGGAGACCTTGCCTGTCGTCGGATCAAGTTTGCCGATCAGGCCGGCGAAGTTGCCGGTGAACCAGATGTTGCCGTCCTTGTCCTCCTTCAGCCCGTGGGGACCGGTGAGCGGGTTGAGCCGATATTCCCTGATCTGCCCCGTCGCGGGATCGAGACGGCCAAGAACGTTCGCGAGCTGCCCGGAGTACCAGATGGATCCGTCCCGCGCCGCGAGCGGATCATGCGGGCGCGAGCCGGGGGTCGCGACCGACCACTGCCTGATGTTGACATCCGCGGTGCCCGCAATCAGCGCTGCCGGCGGGCGCGGTTTTTCCGGGAAGCTCTTGATGAGATAATCGCTGATGGTCGCAACCTGGTCTGGCGGGATCGGCGCGCCGAAATTCTGCATCATACGTATCACGGTGTGCCAACCCTCGGGCGTATAGCCCGCCGTGAGCCGGTTCAGATCATGGCAGGAGCCACACGCGGAGAGCACGGCGCTCTTGCCGGGCCCCTCGGGGAAATTTTGCCCGGCCTGCTGCGCGATGGAGGGCGTGACAGAAGCAATGGCCACACCCAGCAAAATCACGATTTGCCCGTGAATTGAATGATGATTGCCTTTGAGCATGACACTCCTGCTGCTTGACTCTAACGTTCGACCCTCAATCCGGGTCCCGAAAGTCGCGCCCAACTGCCTTTCTCCAAATGCCTCATCGTATCTGCAATATGGTACGCTCGTTCAAAGACGTACGCTTGCGCCGATCGGCGCAGACATCTGCCGCATTTCCCATCGTAAGCGGGGTAACGGGATGGACTATCGCAACAAATTCGTCGCCGAGCCAGGCGCGAAGGTCAAGCTGTCAAAGGTTGATCCTTCGTTTACCGGCAAGCACGAGAGCCACGACAAGGCGACGCCCGAGATCGAGGAGAACGTCGAGCGCATGGCGAAGCTCCAGTACCTGCTCTATGCCGATGGCAGCCAGTCCCTTCTGGTGGTTCTGCAGGCACTCGATGCTGGCGGCAAGGACGGCACCATCCGCCACGTGTTCAGCGGGATGAACCCGCAAGGGACGTTCGTCCACGCATTCAAGCAGCCGAGCCGCGAGGAGGCCGCGCACGATTTCCTCTGGCGCGCCCACCTGCACGCACCCGCCAAGGGCCAGGTGGTCGTCTTCAATCGCTCGCATTACGAGGACGTGCTGGTGGTGCGTATCCACAAGCTGGTGCCGCACTCGGTGTGGTCAAAGCGCTACGATCTGATCAACGATTTCGAGACCATGCTGGCGCGCAACGGCACCACTGTCGTGAAATTCTTTCTGCACATCAGCCCGCAGGAGCAGCTCGCGCGTTTCAAGCAGCGGCTCGACGACCCCTCGCGGCGCTGGAAGATCAGCGAGACCGACTATTCCGAGCGCGAGCTGTGGCCGCAATACATCGATGCATACGAGGATGCGATCGCGGCGACCAGCACAAAGCGGGCGCCCTGGTACATCATTCCGGCAGATCACAAGTGGTTCCGCAACCTTGCGGTGTCGCAGATCATCGCCGACACAATGGAGGACATGGGCTTGAAACTGCCGCCCACGCGCGTCGACATCGCCGAGGTCGAGCGCAAATATCACGCGGCGGAGCGCGATGCGAACGGCGGCGGCAAGCACCGCGCGAAGAAGGTCGAAAAGGTCAAATAGCGGCAGAAGCCGATGCCCGCCTGGCTGTTCGCATCGCTGCGCGGCTATCGCATGGGTTGGCTGCCGCGGGATCTGGTCGCCGGCCTGATGCTGGCGACGATCGCAATCCCGGGGCAGATCGCAACCGCGCGACTTGCCGGCATGCCGCCCGAGACCGGCATCTATGCGTTTGTTGCAGGTTCGCTTGCATTTGCCGCCTTCGGCGCCAACCGCTTCATGTCGGTCGCAGCCGACTCGACCATCGCGCCGATCTTCGCGGGCGGACTTGCTTCGCTCGCCGCGCTCGGCAGCCCGCGCTACGCCGATCTGGTGATCCTGCTGGCGTTGATGGTCGGCGCCATCCTTGTCGTCATTGGCCTCCTCCGCGCAGGCTGGCTCGCGACGTTACTCTCGATCCCGGTGACGACCGGGTTTCTCGCCGGAATCGCCATCCATATCGCGGTGGGCGAGCTTCCGACCCTGCTCGGCATCCCGGAGGCCCGTGGGCCACTTGTGGTGCGTCTCTTTCATCTCCTTGGACGGGTCGGCGAAAGCAATCTCTGGACGCTTGCGATCGGCGCAGGCGTGCTGGCCATTACCCTCGGCATGGCGAGGATCAGCTCGAAAATCCCAGGGGCGCTGCTCGGCATTGTGGCGGCAGGGCTCGCTGCGACGCTGCTTGATCTGGAATCGCGCGGCGTAACCCTTCTGCCGCCGCTCTCGGTCGTTTTTCCATACCCGGCATTGCCGTCGGTACCGGCAGCGCGCGAGCTGGGCCAACTGGTGCCGCTCGCGCTCATCGTGGCCATGGTCTGCATCATGCAGACGTCGGCCGTCGCGAGCGCGTTCCCTTCGGAGCAGGACCGGCCGGACGACGCGAGCCGTGACTTTGCCGGCGTCGGCGCCGGCAGCATCGCGGCCGGGCTGATCGGCTCGTTCTGCGTGGATGCATCCCCACCCAGCACCGCCGTCGTTGCGGAATCCGGCGGCCGTTCCCAGGTCGCCGCCCTTACCGCGGTCGCGCTCATGACCGTCCTGTTTGTCATAGCCGCTGGTCTCATGGCCTATGTGCCGCAGGCGGCGCTGTCCGGCGTTCTCCTCTACATCGCGCTCAAGATCTTTCGTCTTGAGGAGATGATCCGCATCTGGAAGCGCGGCGGCGCCGAGATCGTGCTCGTGGCGGCGAGCGCCGTATTGGTGGTGGCGCTGCCGATCGAGACCGGAATGCTGCTTGCTATCGTGCTCTCGTTCGTCAACAGCCTCTACGCCGTTGCGCGACCCTACTGTGCGCAGCTCGGGCGGGTGCCGGGGAGCACGGTGTGGTGGCCGCCGGGTCACGACGAGCAGAGCGAGCAAGTGGCCGGCGTGCTGGTGTTCGCCACCGCGGCGCCGCTCACCTTCACCAATGCCCAGTACATCAGCGATCGGATCATGGAAGCGCTCGCCCGCGCTCGTGAACCCGTGAAGCTGCTGGTGATTGAAGCGAGTGGCATGATCGATATCGACTATACCGGCTCGCAGATCCTGCAGCAGACCATTGCCGCCCTGCGTGCACGCGCAATCGATGTCGCCATTGCCCGCCTTTCCGACCCCCGTGCGCAGGAGGAGGCGGAGCGCACCGGACTCATGGCCGTGCTCGGCCCCGGACGCGTCTTCAAGTCGGTCGAGGAGGCTGTGCGCCGGATCGGTCCCGATACGAAAGCCGCCAACTGACCCGCGATTCGCTGCGCTATGGGTCGTGCGCCCTCCCCTTTGGCTTGGCTCCAGCCGCCCAGCCAGCGTGATGATCATGAACAGGCATTCATCATCGCGCCGCACCATCTTGCGATGGCGACCCCGTCTGCGACACCATTGCGATGCAATTCACCAAACCGGACCCTTTCCCCCCGATGGATCATTGACACACGGGCGCCATATTTCGTCTACTGAGGCCGGATCGGAGAACCATGAAGGAGAACGCGCTAATGAGACGCTCGTTGTTGGGACTACTTGTAGGCTGCATGGCGCTCTTCGCTCTCGCGACGCCAACCCCGGCCAAGGCTGCCGTGTGGTGCGGCTGGTACTGGAACTGGTACGGCAGGTGCTACGTGGCATACACTGTCGTACGGCCAATCGCCGTGAGGCCGATCGTGGTCAGACCGGTGGTCGCCGTGGTGAGACCGGTGGCCGTCGCGGTGGTGCGGCCCGTCTACACATACCGGGTTGCCTATCGGCCTGTCGTAGTGCCGTACGTTGTCTACCGGCCGGCGTACTATTCCGCGTACGCCTATGTGCCGACCGTCAGGCGCGTGTGGTATCGCTACTGAGACAGCGGCCAACACCGCGACTTTTCGAGGGCGCCGCACGGCGCCCTCTTTTTGTTGGTCAATGCTTCTGCTCGGCGGGAGCAGGCTTCGTCCCAGCATCGGTGGGAGCGGCTTCGGGGGGCGCGGCCGGCTTCGCCCCGGCAAGCTGGCCCAGCAGGGCTTCGAGCTCGGACAGGCTGCTCGGTAATGAATAGGAGACGTGAGGTGCTTCCGTCGGCTGCGTGGCAGGCGTCTTCTCGACCGGTTTACTGAGAGTATCGGCGGGCATGGCCTCGAGCGCGGGCGACGGCGAAGCGGCCGTGGTCCTTTCCTTGGGCGCCGGCTCGGGACTGCTCGGGGGCGGCGCCGATGGCGCGGCAGGGGTATCCATGTTGCCCAGTATGACCGGCAAACCGTCCTTGCTGTTACCGACGATCACGATCTTGGAGTTTGGGGACTGCGCAAGCTGGAGCGTGGCCTCGATGCCGCGCCAGCGCACGTAGGAGTCGGAAATTCCCTTGCTGACGATGCGCTGGAACTCGCTGATCCCTTCCGCCTCGATCTTCTTGCGCTCCGATTCCCTGATCTCGCGCGCGACGCGAAACTTGTACTCCTCCGAGATGTAATACTGCTCGATCTTGCGGTTGATGGCGGTGACGACGGCGGGCGGCAGCTCGATGCCGAGAATGAGCGTGTCGATCAGATTGAGCATGGCGTAGAGCGGCACCCGGTAAGGAACGTTCTCCTCTTCCTCCTCGCTTACGCCGCCTTCCATCATCTTCTCACCCAGCATGGATTCGGCGCGCTTGCGGATCTTGTCCTGGATCTCCGTGCGCTTGGTCGAATAGACGTCCTCGGCGGTGTATTCCGAGATCACCTCGCGCATCCGGTTGCCGATCTCCGGGATGATCAGCGCCTGCACGTATTCCGGCCCGATCGACTGGTGCAGTTGGGGCACGGAGTCGCGCTTCAGCCGGAAGCGCGTATTGATTGTGGCAGTCAGGCTGATGCCATCCCGCGAGATGGCGTTATAGGTGTCGGTCACCGACTGGAGGCGCAGATCGTACAGGAACAGCTTGTTCCATGGCAGGACGAAGCGCATGCCTTCGTCCTTGAGCCTGGCCGGATTGAGCACAGTGCCACCGCCGAAGCGCTTCCACAGCACGCCGACGTAGCCGCTCGGAACCGTGACCAGCACGTAGGGCGCGAGCACGACAGCAACCAGGGTGGCCACCATCAGGTAGATCACGAGCATGGGCAACTGGTGCTCGATAAATCGCCACCATCGATATCGGGCCCGGCTCGCAGGTGGCTTATCGAACGTCGAAATAAGATGCGCCTTCATTGCGTGCTCCACCGCAAGCCACCCGACCGGTACCTTCCATCCCGACCGCCGTAAGCACGCCCCTATATATCGGGTCCCTGATGCAACGGCGACGGGCTGAGGCCGCGGCGCTTGCCCGCAGCAGATCCTCTTATCCGCCGGCGGCGAACTCCGAATAGCCACCATGCGAAGCAGTATTGGACCGCGCTCCAGGCCGCCAGTCATGATTGCTTTACCACAAAAGCGCTTGATTCCCGGCGACAGGTAACCGATGGCTCGGTCAGCCCGGCCGCCGCGGCCGGGCGTTCTTCTTGTCGCACATTGAATGAGGGCATGTCGGGGGGGCTTCCAGCTCAAATCCTGCGAAAGGCAGCGGGCATTGTCCTTGTTTGCGGCGCAATCGCGGCGTGCGCCACGCCGCGGCCACAGTTCACCGCCGCGCAGCAGGAGAATGCCGAGCTGCCCGGCTTCCCGCGCGTGCGGGTATTTGCCGATTCGCAGACCGGAGCCTTGGGAACGGGGCCGGCGAGAGTCGCCCCGCAAAAGGAGTTCGCGTTCCTGGCGCTCTCCGGGGGAGGCGCCGACGGTGCGTTCGGGGCGGGCGTCCTCAACGGCTGGAGCGCCAGTGGACAACGGCCGGAATTCACGGTGGTCTCGGGCGCCAGCACGGGTGCACTGATGGCGCCGTTCGCCTTTCTTGGACCCGCCTACGACGGCACCATCAAGGAGATCTACACCGCCGGCTACGCCGAGCAGTTCGTCAAGTCTGCCCACGTTGCCAACGTGATCTTCAGTGCCGGCTTGATCAGCGCCGGCACCGCAAACAGCATCATTGCCCAGTTCATCAATCGGCAGCTGCTCGACGATATCGCGCGCGAGCACCGCAAGGGCCGACGGCTGTACGTGGTCACGACCAATCTTGATGCGCAGCGCCCGGTGTTGTGGGACATGGGAGCGATTGCAGCAAGCGAGCGCGCTGACGCCGCCGCGGTGTTCACCGAGATCCTCACTGCGTCGGCGAGCTTCCCCGGCGTGTTCTCTCCCGTGCTCATCAACGTCGAGGCCGATGGACAGCGCTTCACCGAGATGCACGTCGACGGCGAGACCACGGACCCGATTTTCGTCGCGCCAGAGAAGGTGCTCAGGAGCCTTGCCGTCACATCCTCGGCCT
>Ga0306920_100007083_pt1 | contig 14726 bp, 11 predicted proteins | sample flu12Cox44000170_FD_204666 | JGI IMG/M metagenome (GOLD analysis project Ga0306920, IMG submission 204666) | Lab enrichment of tropical soil microbial communities from Luquillo Experimental Forest, Puerto Rico - flux4day.12C.oxic.44.000.170 (v2)... | ecosystem: Environmental > Terrestrial >... | reverse complement strand
TGAAGTTCTCGGCTAGTTCGCTGATTTCGGCGGCACCACGCACCGGCGTGCGCTGGTGGAATTCGCCGCGGCTGATCGCGCGCGTGGACGCGGCCAGGATGCGGATGGGCCCGCTGATGCCCACCGCAAAAAAGTACCCAACCAGCATGGCCATCAGCACGACTACGCTGACGAACGCGAGCGCCTGGCGGTTGAGTTCCGTAACACCGGCATCGGCGCGCGCTTCATTAACGCTGCGCTGCGCGATCACCGCCCAGTTCACCTCGGGGAAAGTGCTGTAGGTGCCGACCATCTCGACATCACGCTTGTTTTCTTTTTCAGAAAAATGGACCGTTTCCGTATTGCGCAATTCGCGTGGCAATGCTTTTACGTGTGCCACCAGGTGCGACTTGTCACTCAGGTCTTCCCCGGGCACAAAGTGTTTGGTGTCCGGATGAGCCACAATATGGCCAAAATGATCGACGATGAAGACGCTGCGACCACGCACGCTGGCGTCCTGCAAGCGGTGCAGGATAGGATCGAGCGAAACGACCGCTGCCAGCATGCCAGAGAAATTGTCTTGAGCGTCCTTGAGCGGAACGGCGATGACGAAGGCCGGCCGGTTATCCGGCGCCAGCGCTAAAGGATCGCTGCGGAATTTCACCGTTTGCATGGTGCTGACAAACGCGCGTTGCAGGGCCTTGGCCACAAAGGGGTCCTGTTCGGCGCGGAAGTTTGCCCATGATGCGCTGGTGCCTTTGCCGTCCTTGCCCACCGCGGCCAGGTAGACGAACGAATTGCGATTCGAATCGACAAAATTTTCGAGCAGCAGTTTGACTTTGGGTTCGACCGCCGGGTCGGTGATGTTTTCGATCAAGCCAGTCAGCGTCAAAATCTGCCGCTGGCTGATGAGCTGCTGGGTGACATTGGATTCGAAGAATTGGACTTCTTGCGCCAGCGAACGAGTCAATTCGGTTTGCTGTACGCGTTCGGTATCGACCAGTTTTTCCTGGCTAAGTTCCAGCACCTGCCGGTGATACAAACCAATCGGGAAGGCGCTCACGAGCAGGAGCGCACCGAGCACAAGCCACAGAATGCGCACCCGGCCGGTTCGGAGGCGCGTCAAGAGCGATGGAAGTGAGACCGCCATCTACACCGTTAGTTTAGGGGAGAGGGGCGAGTTGCCGGGCTGGCCGAGAGGACAGGGGACGCGCAAGTGCAACTGGGACCAAAGTACCAGGGCAGGCTGTCTTTTTGCTCTATCGGTTACCGGCGGCGGAGGAGAAGCAAAGACGCAACGACGTAACGACGTAACGAAATGAGGGTTGAGCCAACGAAAACGTTGCGCATGCGCGTCACTCTCGGCGCAAGGGCCTTTCCATAATCGCGCGAATCGCATCTCGCGGGGAATTGCCTAGACGCAGAATGCTGTAGACCTGTTCGGTAATCGGCAACTCGATGCGACGCTCCCGCGCCAAGGCCCTCAGCGCCTCCGTGGTGCCGATACCTTCGGCGACCATGTTCATTTCGGCGAGAATATCGGCGAGCGTGCGCCCGCGGCCGAGCTCGAAGCCAACGTGGCGGTTGCGGCTTAATTGGCCATGGCAGGTGAGAACCAGATCCCCCAATCCCGCAAGCCCGCTCAAAGTCTCCCACCTTCCTCCGGCTGCTACGGTGAGCCGCGTCATTTCCGCAAGCCCCCGCGTGATGAGTGCCGCCAACGCATTCGCGCCCAACCCGAGACCCTGGCACGCCCCGGCCGCAATGGCTATTACATTTTTCATGGCCCCGGCCAGTTCCACGCCGAGCACGTCGTCGTTTGAATAGAGGCGGAAGTTCGGACCGGCGAATTCCTCCTGCAAAAACGCGGCCAGAGCGCGGTCTTTGGAAGCTACCACCACAGCGGTGGGATCTCCTTTCGCCGCTTCTAGTGCGAAAGAAGGCCCGGAAAGCACCGCGACCCGCGGTACAAACCGCAACGAGAAGACTTGGTCAATCACTTCGGTCATGCGCAATCGCGTGGCCGGCTCGAGACCCTTTGTGGCGCTGACAATCGCGGCGCCCACCGGAATGTGTGGCAGCGCCTGGGCGAAAACTTCGCGCGCGAAGGCCGATGGCACGGCTCCAATCACAATTTGCGTATCGTGGAGAACGTCGTGAATGTCCGTCGATGCCTGAATGCATTCCGGGAGCGAAACGCCCGGCAGGTAAACGGGGTTCTGCCGAGTGTCGCAAATGCCTTTCACGATGCCAATTTCCCGCACCCACATGCGGATCTCGTGCTTCCGGCGACTGTGCGCCAACACCACGGCAAGGCCGGTACCCCAGCTTCCCCCGCCGAGAATGGCGATTTTGCTCATGCGTCCTCGCCTTCCGGTTTGCCCATCGGGTATTTCGGCTCGGTTCCCCGGTTTAGCCGTTGCAGGTTCGCGGAATGCTTGCAAAAAATCAGTCCGGCGGCGATCAACGTACCGAACATTATCGTCAGGGGCGGCGCGTGACCGGGCGCCCAAAAAAAATAAACCAGCAAGGGGATCGACGCCGCTCCGGCGAGCGAGGCAAGGGAAACGTACCGCCAGAAGACAAACACCAACACGAAAAGGACGAGCGCACACACCGCCGCGAGAGGACACAGGGCCAAAAATATGCCGACGCCTGTCGCGACGCCTTTGCCGCCTTTGAATCCAAGCCACACCGGGAAGCAATGGCCGACGAGAGCCGCGAGTCCTGCCAACATCATCGCGGTGCCGTTGTGGCCGGAGAATCGCGACGCGAGCCATACGGCCGCAGCGCCTTTGCCGGCATCCAGGAGCAAGGTGAGAATGCCGGCAGCCGGTCCGGCGACGCGCGACACATTGGTAGCTCCGATATTGCCGCTGCCGTGTCGCCGTACGTCTTCACCGCCCACCAGCTTGGCCAGCAACAGGCCAAACGGAATCGATCCAAGCAAATAGCCTGCGGGCACCACGACCCACACTGCGATGGGATTCGTCATGAAGGGCTAGGTTCCCGGGACAAACGGGAACGACTGAATGGTAGTGTACTCCGCTCCGCTGCGTTTGAGTTTGCTTTCGATGAGGTGAAATTCCTGAGCGGCGAGCGAGCCGAATTCGCGCGCGAGGTTGGCTTTTACGGCGGTACCCAGCGACGGTGGCAGCCCTGGCGGTTCGAAGCGCGCCAGGGTCAGATGAGGTGTGAACGGACGCGTCTCCAGGGGGAAGCCGAGCCTGTGCATCGACTGATCGATTGTTTCGGCCAGGCCTTTCAGGTTTCCCGACGCTTCCATACCGACCCAAAAGACACGCGGTCGTTTTCCGTTCGGGAAGAAGCCCAGCCCCCGGAAGGTTAGCGTGACGGCTTCTTGGTCGGGGATCGCGCTGAGGGCCTTTCGAACCGCCGGCAATTTTGCCTCATCGGTTTCCCCCAAGAATTTGAGCGTGACGTGGAGATTTCCGGCGCGCAGCCACTTTGCTCTTGGCGCGGTGTCGCGTAGTTCGTTCAAAAACACCATGAGCGCGTTGCGGATTTCGCTTGGCAGTTCGATGGCAATGAACAGGCGCATGAATCCCTTTCGCCGTTTTACTTTTCGATTTTTACATGCGGTTGCGAATTATAGAGGTAGTACATGCGCACCATGTCGAGCGCGATCTGCGAGGCGTAGAAACGAATTCCCTCGCGATCGCCCGGCAAATGCACGAGGCGATCTTTCGTGCCGTTCGGCGCGGCTAGCGCGAGGTACACAGTGCCGACAGGTTTTTCCTCACTGCCTCCGCTCGGTCCCGCAATTCCAGTGATACCGACGCCAAACGTGCTGCGCACGCGGCGCCGGATGCCTTCGGCCAGGGCGACTACGACGTCGCTGCTTACCGCCCCCTGCGAGGCAATCATTTCGGCCGGCACGTCGGCCCAGGCGGTCTTCAACTCATTGCTATAGCAAACCGCGCCGCCCAAGAAATAGTTCGAACTGCCGGGAACGCGCGTAAGCCGCTCGGCCAGCAATCCGCCCGTGCAACTTTCCGCCGCGGCGATGGTCGCGTGATTCTCGATCAACAATTGCGCTACGACTTGTTCCAACGAGGTCGCCGTTTTCGCGAAAATGCGGTCGCCGAGGGCCAGTTCGCAACCGCGCACAAGCTCATCGAGCGTGTGATTCGCCTCTATGGGATTGTCGCTCCAGCGCCGGAAGTGAATCTGAATCTCGCCGGGCACGGCGAGGATGGTCGTGTTCGCTTGTTCGTAACGCGTGTAAATTGGCCGAATACGCTCCTCGACATGCGATTCGCCGAGTCCGGTCACGTGCAATTCCCGATGGAACATACGCACGGATGGCGCGCAGCGTTGTAACCGCGGTAAAACCTGCTCTAAGAACAGCGGCTTCAACTCGCGCGGGGGGCCCGGCAGCAACGCTATCATGTGTCCTTGATCTTCGAGCCAGAGTCCCGGCGCGGTGCCCCGTGGATTCTCCAGCACCTCGGCGCCTTCCGGCACCATGGCCTGACGCAAGTTCACCGCGGGCATCTCGCGCTTGAAGCTGCGAAAGCGTGCTTCGATGTGGCGCACCACGGCATCATTTCGTTGCAAACGGCGACCGAGCAACTCGGCGACCGTCTCGCGTGTCAGATCGTCTTCGGTCGGGCCCAGGCCGCCGCTCGCGATCACTACCGGGACGCGGTGCAAGGCATCGCGAAATGCTTCGGCCAGCAATTCGCGGCGATCGCCGACGATCGTCTTGCGCAAAACCTCGATGCCCAGCTTGTTGAGTTCTTCGGTCAGAAACAGCGAATTGGTATCAATGCGGTCCGGCGTCAGCAACTCCGAGCCTACGGCAATAATTTCCGCTTTCATGCGGAGTATTGTAGCGTAGGCACTTCGCGCTTTGAAATTTAGCCGGCGAGGGGCAGGCCGCGGACGTTCCAGTCCAGCGTAAACAAAGCACTGTTGGCGGCGAGAATCGCGCGTCCGCTCGGCAAGAGCGCCAAGCCTACCAGTGCGGGCCCGCTCAACACATGTTCGGCATGCCCTTGCGGAGAAACGCGCACAATTCCGCGGTGTCCGGCAAACGAGGCCACGATGTACAAATTCGAATCCTTGTCGAACGCCATGCCCTGCGGCCGCCCCAGTCCGCGGTAGAACACATGGACCTCGCCGCCTTGCGTGACGCGATAAACGCGATCATAACTCGACGTCGTTGGACCACTCACATACAGTTCGCCGCTCGGATGAAACGCCAGATGGTATGCCGCAACCGACGGCTCCAGCGTGGCAAACACGAAAATTTCCCGCGAAGGACTGATTTTGAAAATGGTGCCGCTGCGGTCGCCCACAAACAGGTTGCCGGCACGATCGAAGGCCAAACCTGTGGCGATGCCCATGCCCTCGATCCACTGTTCCGCGCGGCCATCGCGTCCGACGCGATGAATCGTTCCGTCATGTCGGCAGGAAACGTACAGGTCGCCGTCCGGTCCAATGGCCAAACCCGTGGGATTGACTAGTGAAGTGACGTACGGTTTCACGGCATAATTGGGCCCGATTTTGTACAGCGATACCGGCACGCGCTGTCCACGCGGACCGCTAAAGGTCACATAAATGTCTCCCTGCGCGTCGACGGCGGGATTGGTCACCGGATGCAGGTTGTCCGCGATCTGATAGGCCACGGCCACCGGAAACGGTTGGCTCTCGCTCTTTGCGTTGAGAACCTGAATGGTGCCCCCACTCGCATTCTCCGGCACGCGCGCAATCAGGCGATTGCCACTTGCCAGGCTCAGCGGCGCTTCCGCGTCCCCGAAACGCACCACCGGGCGCGCCCCGTGACGCGACGTGAAACCGCTGCCATAAATTGTGATTTCCCCGCCGGGAATGGCCGCCATTGGCGCAATGCGATCAATGTGCGGGACGCCGTTCCGTTCTGACGGGGTACCGAACCCGAATTTCATAACCCTTAGAAGTTTAGCAGATGAAAGTTCAATGCGAGACGCAGACAGATTGCCGCATAGATTCCGGCCATCCAGTCGTCCGCCATGATCCCCCACCCTCCCGGCAAATTTTCTAGCCGCCGGCAAGGATACGGCTTCCAGATATCGAAGATGCGGAAAAGCACGAAGCCCGCCAGCAAGTATCTCCAATTGATGATGCTCATGCCGGTGTAAATCGCGAAGGCTTGCGCATCGGCGGCATTCAGAAAGGTGGAAGGTGCGGTCAGCGGCATCAGTCCCAAAATCAGCGAAAGGTGCACACCGGAAACCTCGTCGATCACCACAGACTGCGGATCTTTGACACCGGTATAGGCGGCGACTTGCGTCGCGGTTTGCATCCCCAGGTAGGCAAGAATCAGCCAGACTGCGACCGAGGGAACGAGCAGCACCAACATCCCGAGTGTGCCCGAGAGTAGCGGCGCATCCTTGCCGATGCCGAGCACGAGTCCGTTGCCGAAAACGAGGAACCAAGTGAACGGATGTGAAATCACCGCCACGATCAGGCCCACGAGCGAGCCCCAGGTGCCCGGCGCAGGCTTCAGGTATCCGGTTCCCAAGGCGGTCGCGATCGCGTAACTGAATAACGGTGGTTGCGCTTCGGCCGCCATCACATTCTCATCGGCTGGACTCATCGGATTTGTGCCTACCTTCGTGAAGTGCCCGACGATCGGGTTCAGGAATATCTTCTTCGTCGAAAATCGGTTCGGAAACAACGTACTTCTCGGAAGCCCATGCGCCCAAGTCCAGAAGGCGGCAGCGCTCGGAACAAAATGGAAATTCCTTATCGAGGGTCGAATCCGTGGGCGCTTTGCAGATGGGGCAATTGTGGGTCATAGCGGAAAAGGTGTTTTACCACAGTGGGCCGGGGAAGATAAGCCGTACTTGGAGTTCGCGCGGCGAAGGCCTCCCGAAAGCGGCCCTACAATACCCGCAGGGCAGCGCCGGTACTAATCCGCGTGAGTTTCTCGGCGCGCGGCGTGCCAGGGACCCAGGGCGCCGGCCGCACCGTTGCGCGCCGCCGAATTTCGACTACCCGTCCGATCAAGTCGTAGGTGTCGGTTTTGTCAACTTGCACTTGTGCTACATCGCCGGCCGCGGCGATTTCGCCACTGGGCAGTTCGATGTCGGTGAGGTAGAACTTGCCGTCGATGTCCGGGGCCATACCTTCGATGCGCGCCTCCCAGACCAGCGGATTGTCCTTCGACGGACCTTCGATGAGCGCGGCAACCGTACGCTCCCTGAAGGAGCGTAACTTCTCGCGCGAGATCTTGCGTTGCATGGTCATCAATCGTTCGCGCCGTTCTGCGATCGTTTCCGAATCGACCTGACCTGCGAGCCCGAAACTCGCCGCACTCTCCACGTCCGAATATTCGAAAACCCCCATCCAGTCGAGCTTTGCGGCCGCGACGAATTGCACCAACTCCTCGAAGTCTTCCTTGGTTTCACCGGGGAAGCCCACGATGAAGCTGGTGCGCAGTGCAACGCCCGGAATTGTCTTGCGCATGCGCTCGAGTAGCCTGAGGAAAGCGTCGCCGTTCGAGCCGCGTTTCATGCGCGCCAGCACGTTGCGGCTGGCATGCTGCAGCGGCATGTCCACGTATTTCGCGAGCCGCGGGTAGGCGGCAAGGGTGTCCAACAATTTCTGCGTCACGCGATTCGGATAAGCGTATAGAAAGCGCACCCACAGCAAATCTTCGATGCCCGCCAGTTTTTCGAGCAACTGCGGCAAGCCATCGCGCAGGCCAAGATCTTCGCCATAGGACGTGGTGTCTTGGCCGATGAGCGTGACCTCGCGAGTACCCGCCGCGGCCAGATTTTCGGCTTCGCGCATCACCGATTCGAAACGGCGGCTGCGAAACGCGCCACGCAATTGCGGGATGATGCAAAACGAACAGGGATGGTCACAGCCCTCGGCGATCTTGATATATGCCTGATGCTTCGGCGTCGTAATGATGCGCGGCGTCAGATCGTGATAGAGAAAGGACGGCGGCTGCGGTGGGAGCACTCTTAGATCGCCTTCGACGGCTTCGAGAATGCGTTCGACCTCGCCAGTGCCGACCACCGCGTCGACTTCCGGGACCTGCTCCAGAATCTGCGCGCGGTAACGCTCCACCAGGCAGCCGGCGACAATCAGTTTCTTCGCGGCGCCAAATTTCTTGTGCTCTGCCATTTCGAGGATGGCGTCTACCGACTCTTTTTGCGCCGGCTCAATGAAGCTGCACGTGTTCACGACGAGAACTTCGGCCTCCTCCGCACGGGGGGTCAGTTCGTAGCCCTGGCGCGCAAGGAGGCCCATCATCACCTCGCTATCGACGAGGTTCTTCGGACAACCGAGCGAAATGAATCCTACCTTCGGCATGCGACAATTTGCGCCTCAACGCAATCCCCTAATTTTAGCAGGCTTTTAATTGCTCCGCGCTATTGCTGTTTCTGGTCCTCCTGAGGCTGAGCGCGTCTTTTTAGCCGGCTTGCTGCAGCCAGGCTGGCCGCAGGATCCTGACGATGCTAACCTCACTCGACCCTGTAACAGTCCAAATCGTCCGCGAACTCCACAGGGCCCGCATAATGCTTGCGGATCTCCATCAAGGTTTGTTCTTCTGTTCCCAAGGTCCGCAGCATGCGATGCGACAACACCAGCTTCTTCACATGCGCCCCCTCGGCAATTTTCCCAATTACCGAAGGCGGCATGTGTAACCGTCGCTCTAGCCCGGTCGCTCCTTCGGGAATCGCATTGTGCGCGACAAAGAGATCCGCATCCTTCGCCAGCCGCACTAATCCGTCCCCGTCGCCGTTGGTGTCCCCGCTAAACACGATAGCTTCCTTGCGTATTTCTACGCGCCACGCCAACGCCGGCACACTTCCATGCGACACGCGCACCGCTAAAGCGACAACAGTTTCTGATCGAAACTCCACCCTCGGCGTCGCTTCGAGCGTGACGTTGTGTGGCTGCATGAGATAGCTGCCGTTTTCACCCCGCACCAGCAGCTCGCTCAGATACCGAAACGCGCCGCGCTTGTCGCCGAAGAAATCGGCCACAAACTCCGTCGTCGACGGCATGAAGTTGTTCCCCGGCGGCCCATAAATCGGCAAGGGCCGCTTGCGGTCTTCGAACCACGATGACTTGATCAACGCCGGAAAATCGCCGCTATGGTCCACATGGAAATGCGTGAAGAGAATCACGTCGAGTTGCGACATGGTCGCGCCGCTCTCGCCAAAGCGCAACGCGCTTCCACCTCCGGCATCAACCAGCACTTGCGCCTGTCCGTTCTCCCACACGAGATAGCCGCTCGACGCGCGCTTATCCTGTAGTTCCGGGCCTCCCGACCCCAGTACTTGCACCGCGGCGCCCTGCACCCCGCACGTTTGTGCGTTCGAGGGATACCCTCCGGCGGTGGTCACCAAGATGCCGGTGAAAACGAACGGGATTGCGCGCCGCCGGCACACCTCAATCTTTCGACCATGGAGGTACGACACCGGTCATGCGCGCGTAGGCCACCAATTGTCCCATGTGCTCATTCGTGTGCACGATCGCTCGAAGGTAGACAGCGTCGACGGTCGTATCGCGATCGACAAAGTGCACCTTCCTTCGCAGATCTTCCGGTGTTTCCGCCTTATGCATCTGTTTTACCGCTTCCAGTGAGCGCTTCAGCCAGGAAACCACCTCGGGTTTTGCCGTGACCGTGGTGCTCATCCCTGGTTTGAAATCGGGCGGCAGTTTCTGACCGATCACACTCAGAAAGTAGAAATTCGCCATGGCGATGTGCATGTAGACCTCGCTGGTGGAGCGCACACCGGGTGAGGGCCGCCACGAGAATTTATCGGCCGGCATCGCTTCCGCCAGATCGATCAACTGTTGCGATACATGAAACCATTCTCCGTCATATCCCTCGGCAAGTCCTTGTGGCAATTTCTGTTGTGCAAAAACGGGCATCGCGAACAATACAAAAAGTGCGACTGCTCTTCCCAGCCAGGTCTTCATCTTGTCCTCCTTGGCCGCACGAGAGCGTTGTTGTCGGAGCCACCACAAATGCTCCGAGATTATAGACGCAGGTGGAAAACGGATGTTGCGTGCCAAGTGCTCAGTGCGATCCAGTGATGCGGTTGAGCGTCTTCAGCAGGCTCGCAGCCTTCCGTGCCCGCATTTTCTTCCAGTCCGTAGACGCAGTTTTGCGCGAGCGGTCCGACAGGAAGGCCCATTCCGGGTTTGGCTCCCTATGCTCGTTGACGGCCTTCAGCCACGCGGAGGCAAATTCCCGGAACGTGGGAGCCTTGCCCCGGCTCCAAAACTCACGTATCAGAATCCTGGCAATCGCTCCGTCCCGGTAATGGCCATCCGTCAGCTCCTCGAGCAATGAAGTCAGCGCACGATTTCTCTTTTCGTACTGACCGTAGAACAGCCGCTCGTCCGGCGTGAGCGCATCGCCCAACGCTGCAAAACAGACCACCGATGCCGGGAAACAGGTCTCTTGCAGAACCTTGCCGGTTCGCAGAAAATGCCGGACGCGTTCGAGCATCACGCCCTTGCGGTCGTCTTCCGGGGTTCCACGCTTGGAGCCATCTTTCGTTTCGACTACGATTTTGAAGGGAATCGAGTGACGCTTGCAGAAGCTCTTGATCTCAGCGGTATTCAGATAATTGAGGTCGTCCAGCAATTGACGCTGTTCCTCTTTCCGTAAACACGAAACTGGGGGTGCGGTCATGGCACGACAGCATATAACGACCACCTCTCCCGCGCACTGCTGTCTCGGCTACACGTATGCGGGCTCTGCGAGCGCCAGAGTAAAACGGCCTCCACCGCCCACGGAGCCATGATTTACTCGTATCGCAACGCCACCATGGGATCGACGCGGGTCGCCCGCCGCGCCGGAATATAGCAGGCCGCGACCGCCACCACGGCCAGCACCACGGCCGCGAGCAGCAGCGTCACGGGATCCCCGGGCGTGACTCCGAATAGCAGGCTGCCCATCAATCGTGCCAGCGGAATGGCGGCAATCAGGCCAAGGGTCAGCCCTACGGCCGCCAACCGACCACCCTCCAAGAAGACCTCCTTCAGCACATCGGTCGGCATCGCACCGAGCGCCATACGTATTCCAAATTCGTGCGTGCGTTGCGCGACCATATAGGCCATCACCCCATAAACACCAACCGCGGCCAGCACCAACGCCAATCCCGCAAAACCGGCAAGTAGGGAAAGATTCAAGCGCGACTGAGCCACAGATTTCGAAATCAACTGGTCCATGGTCGCGACATTGTAAAGAGCGAGTTCCTTGTCGAGCCCGGACACCTCGTTCCGGATGGCGCTCGTGACGCTGACCGGATCGAGCGATGTCCGTACCGCCAGAGCCATCTCGCGTGGCGAAGAGATTCCAAATAGGGGTTGGGCGTGCGGAAAATAAATCTGTTCCCGGCCTTCCACGTCAAGCGCATAGTGCTTCACATGGCCGACGACCCCCACGACCGTGCGCCAACGCGGGGTCTGCGGCTTGACGTTTGGTATCGTGTCGATGGCCACGCGCTGCCCGATAGCCTCCCGGTTCGGCCAGAACCGGCGAGCGAAATTTTCATCGACCACCGCCACCAGCGGCGCGTTTGCGTCATCCCCATCCATCAGCATCCGACCGCGGACCAATGGAATCTGCATAGCCGCAAAGTATCCAGGCGTCGCCGCGCGTTGATCGATCTCCATGTACGGCAGGTTGCCGATGGGCACATATTTGGGAAGGTCAGGAATCGAAGTGTCTTCGAAAAAGACCGATCCCGAAGCGTACGAATCGGTCAGCGGCATTCGCGAAATCGCTCCCGCTGCCTGGATGCCGGGAAGCGCACTCACGCGACGCAAAAGCTGTGCGTAGAAGCGTTGCACCGACGCACCATCGGCATAACCTTTCTCGGGTAACGCCAGTTCCATCGTCAGCTGGTGCTGCGTCTGGAAGCCGGGATATACTTCGAGCAGATGTCCGAAGCTGCGGATCAGAAGCCCCGCGCCAACCAGCAGCAGCACCGCCAAAGCCAACTCCGATACGACGAGCATCGACCGCAAACGCCGTCTGTCTCCCGACGCGGAACCTCCTCGACCCGATTCGTTCAGCGACTCCCGCAGGTCCGTCCGGGCTACCTGCCATGCCGGTGCCACGCCAAAAAATAGTCCGGTGCATACGGAAACTCCCAGCGTGAACAGCAGCACCGTCGGATCCAGCCGGACCTCGTCGAACCGCGGGGTGTTCGCGGGAACCAGCGCTCGCAGCCCACTCACCCCCCAGTACGCGAGGAACAATCCCACCAGTCCCCCCGCCAGTGCCAGAACTACGCTCTCGGTTAACAATTGCCGTACCAACCGCGCTCGTCCCGCACCGAGTGCGGCACGCACGGCAAGTTCCTGTTCCCTCGAGGAGGCATGTGCGAGCAACAAGTTGGCGACGTTCGCACACGCGATCAGTAGTACAAACGTCACCGCGCCCAAAAGCACCAGCAAGGCTGGCCGGATCTTGGCTACCATCTGATCCTTTACCGGCACCAGGTACATGCCGAAGGCCTTTTTGGAGTTGCCATAATAGTTTGGATAAGCGCGACGAAGGTCGTCTGCGAATCGATCGAGAGCCGCGGACGCTTGCGCCGCTGTCACCCCAGGCTTCAGTCGCGCCAGTACATCCAGACCGTGCGAACCGCGATCGTTCGGATGCGCGCGGTCCAAAGCCAATGGCACCCAGACATCGGCTGGCTTGCGCAGCGCAAACTGTTTGGGCAGCACCCCCACGATCGTGTACGGCTCCCCGTCCAGTCGAATCGACTTGTTTACGATGTTTGGGTCGCCGGCAAACTGGCTTTGCCACAGGGCATAACTCAACAACGCAAAGTGCGCGCGCCCGGGCTGGTCCTCTTCGGTGTTGAATACGCGGCCAAGCGCCGGCGCTACGCCGAGCAGTGGCAGTACGTTCGCCGTCGCGTCCACCTCCGAAACGCGCACCGGCGGGGCGTCGAGGCGGGTCAGGTTCGCGCTGTCCCCCAGCGCGTACGCTCCTATTTGCGAAAACGATTCGTTGTGATCGAGCAGGTCCCAGTATTCGGGCTCGGAGAGCCAGTTCTGCGGGATACCTTCTCCCTCAAACTTGCCCCAGATGTGGAGCAGGGAAGGGGAGTCTTTGTAGGCCAGGGGCCGCAACAGCACCGCATTGACTACGCTGAAGATGGCGGTGTTTGCGCCAATTCCCAGTGCCAATGTCAGGACGGCAACGATCGCAAAACCCGGGGACTTCGCAAGCATCCGCAACCCGTGGCGCAAATCTAGCCAAAGTGTTTGCATCACGCACCCCCAGTACCTCTTGGGGGAATGTGCAAATCCCATTCCGAACGGGGTAAGAGGTAAGTCCAGTTCCGCTCTCTCCCAAACCAAGCTCCGCCCAAAGGCTGGATCGAAGGTTGTCCGCTCGTGGGAAATGGTTGTCGCGCAACCGGACAATCGCGCTCAGCTTGGTCGCGGCGCTGAACGCACCGCTTCGAGCAGCACCCGCAGGCGAAAGGCCTCGCACGGCGCACCGCCGAAGCGGGCTCGTTGATAAAGGTCGGTGAACTCCTGCACCGCCGAGGCTAGGGACGGTTGCGTGCTCAATGATGCCGCAAACTCCTGTGGCGTCTGCGTATCCTTCCGCGAACATCCACGCTTATCGAGTAGGTTCAGTAACTCTCGGTAAAGTCGCGCCGCCAGTTGCGGATTGTCACGCTGCCCCGGAGGCCGGTTTGTCTCCCAAATCAAGATCATCCAGCGCATGAACTTCCGCAACCAACCAAGTTGCAGCAGCACCAGCGACCACAACAATAGCACCGGGAGCACAAAGCGCAGCAATCCATGTGAGCGTTGCCATGCACTCAGCCGGTCCATCCCTTTGTCTTCCAGTTGATGGAGCTGGCGCTTCCACTTTCTCTTCCAATCCGTGGTCACCTGACCCACGTTCCTGGCAAGCTCGGTCTGGTGCGAAAGATCGTAGTTGATGATCCACTCATTCCACGCCAGCTGAAACCAATCCAGGTACAAGGCCACCCGCGAGAACATCCCCGCAGAGTCCCCGATTCCCCCCGGCGTGGGATCGAATACTAGCCAGCCGCTTCCTGGAAAGTACGCCTCTACCCAGCTATGGGCGTCGCTTGCGCGCACGATGTAGTCCCCACCCACATCGTTGTATTCGCCAGGAAGAAAGCCATTCACTTCGCGCGACGGAATGCCCAGGGTCCGCAGCATGACCGCCATGGACGAGGCAAAGTATTCGCAATGGCCGGATTTTGTTTCGAAGAGAAAATGGGCAAGTGGGTCGGCCGGTCGTCTCCCGGTCAGGTTCAAGGTGTAACCAAAATTCGTGCGGAGATAATTCTCCATTGCGACGGCCTTATCGAACGGGTTGTTCGCCGTGGCGCTGATATTTCGCGCCAGTTCCGGAATTCGAGGGTCAAGGTGCTGTGGCAACTGCAAATAGGTCCGGCGCATTTCCGGCGTGTAGTTCGTGCTGGCGGAACGGGCTTCCGGCGGCCGCGCGACCGGCAGCAGCGACACGCCTTCGTAGCGAATCTGCGCCATGTTTCGCGATTGATTAAAAATCGAACCCGTGGAATCGACGCCCAAGTAGCTGTGCCGGACCGCCTCGGCGAAGGCGATTTCTTCGGAGGCGAAGTTCCCCCGCAGCTCAAACACCTGCGCTGGCGCGAACACGGCGTCGCTGGCCATCGGCTGAACCAGCGCCAGAAACCGCACTTGCGCCGCCGGACGCCCTTCCGTATCCGCGCGTG
>Ga0306920_100007082_pt1 | contig 14726 bp, 13 predicted proteins | sample flu12Cox44000170_FD_204666 | JGI IMG/M metagenome (GOLD analysis project Ga0306920, IMG submission 204666) | Lab enrichment of tropical soil microbial communities from Luquillo Experimental Forest, Puerto Rico - flux4day.12C.oxic.44.000.170 (v2)... | ecosystem: Environmental > Terrestrial >... | reverse complement strand
GGAGTTGCTGCTTTAGGCCTTGTGGCGATCTTCTCGGGTCTGCAGACCGCCGCTCGCGCCGCCGACGATCTCCTCAAGGTCTGCCTCGACGAAGATCGACCGCCGTTTTCATCGCTTCCCCGGGGCAAGCCCGGCACCGGCTTTGACGTCACGCTGGCGCAAGCCGTCGCGGATCGGTTGGGGCGGCCGCTCAAGATCCAATGGTTCGAAAGCAAGCTCGACGAGGATTCGAGCACGCAGCTCGAGGCCAATGCGCTACTTTCCGACGGGCGCTGCTCACTGGTCGGCGGCTACGCGCTGACCCGCGATTCGCTGGTGGTGCCTGGCGTGAAGACGGCCAAACTTCCCGATTTCGAAGGCGCGACCCGCGATGACCGCCGGCGCCGCGTCGAACTCGGCGTGCTCGCGCCGAGCTGGCCTTACGTGTATTCACCGCTGACGATCGTGCTCGGACCCAAGGCGCGCGGCCGCAAGATCAACGAAATCGGCGATCTCTCCGGATTGCGTCTGGTGATCGAAAGCGGGACACTCGGCGATGCCATTCTGATGAGCTTCGAAAAGGGACGGCTGATCGACAACGTCACGCATCTGGTGCCCGGTCGCGACGATCTGCTCGGCACGCTCGACCGCGGCGATTACGATGCGACGCTGCTCGATCTGGCCCGCTTCGATGCCTATCGCGCAGCGCATGGCGACACGAGCCTGTCCGCTTCCGGCTATTATTATCCGATCGGCGCCAATCGTGGCTATGTCGCGCTCGCGAGCGAGCCGGCACTGCTTGCCGCGGTCAACACCGCACTCGCCGATCTGCAGGCCGAAGGCAAGATCGCGGATTTCGCCAGGCAGGCAGGGCTGACCTACCTGCCGCCCCGAGAACCCGCGATCCTCGGCGACGTCTGGGAGAAGATCATGCGGCGATAGGACGACGCGCTCGGCACGCTGCTGGCGGGCATTGGGAGGCTTATCGTGGGTCCCAATGCCCCCGCCGGCGAAGTCAGCTGCATGAGAGGTGCAGCTCGGCGTCACCGGCGCCGACCCTCAACGGGTCCCAATCACCCGGGCCCCAGCTATTGGGCGCGCGACCAGCTACACCCCGGCCATCATCACATATTTGATCTCGACATACTCTTCCATGCCGTGATGCGAGCCTTCGCGGCCGAGGCCTGATTCCTTCACACCGCCAAAGGGCGCGACTTCCGTTGTGATCAGACCGGAATTGACGCCGACCATGCCTGACTCCAGCGCTTCCGCCACACGCCAGACCCGACCAAGATCGCGCGCGTAGAAGTAAGACGCGAGCCCGAACGGCGATTTGTTGCACATCGCGATCACGTCGGCTTCGTCCTTGAAGCGGATGACGGGCGCGAGCGGCCCGAAAGTTTCCTCCTGCGCCACCAGCGCGTCCGGCTTCACGTCCACGAGCACGGTCGGCTCGAAGAAGGTGCGCCCAAGCGCATGACGCTTGCCGCCGATCACGACCTTGGCGCCACCCTTCACCGCGTCTGCGATATGCCGCTCGACCTTGTCGACCGCCTCCATGTTGATCAGCGGACCCTGCGTCACGCCCTGCTCGGTGCCATCGCCGATTTTCATCGCCGCGACCTTCTTGGAGAGCTTTTGCACGAATTCGTCGTAGATCTTGTCCTGGGCGTAGATACGGTTGGCGCAAACGCAGGTCTGGCCCATGTTGCGATACTTCGAAACCATCGCGCCTTCGACCGCAGCGTCGATGTCGGCATCGTCAAACACCACGAACGGCGCGTTGCCGCCGAGCTCGAGCCCGAGCTTCTTCACCCCGACGGAAGCCTGCTTGTAAAGAATCTTGCCAACCTCGGTCGACCCGGTAAAGCCAACAAAGCGCACCGCGGGGTGCTCGCAGAGCACCTTGCCGATTGGCGGCGAGTGGCCGGTGATAATATTGAACACGCCCTTGGGCACGCCTGCCCTCTCGGCCAGCGCCGCCAGCGCCAAGGCGCTGAGCGGGGTTTCGTTGGCAGGCTTGAGCACCACGGTGCAGCCTGCGGCCAGCGCCGGCGACACCTTGCGGGTGATCATCGAATTCGGGAAGTTCCAGGGCGTGATCGCGCCGCAGACGCCGATCGGCTGCTTGATCGCAAGCAGGCGGGCATCCGCCCGCTGGCTCGGAATGGTCTCGCCGTACACCCGCCGCGCCTCCTCGGCGAAGAACTCGACATAGGCGCCACCGATATCAACCTCGCCGAGCGCTTCGGCGAGCGGCTTGCCCTGTTCCGAGGTCAGGATCAGCGCGAGATCTTCGCGATTGGCGACGATCAGCTCGAACCATTTGCGCAAGATGTTGGAGCGCTGCTTGGCGGTGAGTTTTGCCCAGGCGGGAAACGCGCGCTCAGCCGCCTCCACTGCTTGCGTGGCATCGGCCGCGCTCATCTGAGGCACCTTCACAAGCTCGGTACCGTCGGCGGGATTGGTCACGGGCAAGACCGCCGTGCCGACCCAGACGCCATCGATATAGCAGTGCTCGCGCAGAAGCGACGGATCTTTCAGTCGATCACGCAGGCTCGACCTGGATGGTTGCGAAGCACGTGCGGCAGCAGTCGGGGTCATGGCGTTACTCCTCGGATTTTTTCGGTGTTGGTTGGAATATAAGGCCAAACCGGGCGCGATGCACCGCCGGCAAAGCACGGCAGATCAGAACAATTTGAGGGCTGCAACCCCGCCGAGGCTGCAGCCCTCAAAGTTCGAAAGAACAAAAAGAAAAAATAGGATGCGGTTTGTCAGGCTGCACCACTCAGATAGGTTTCGCGGCGGCCTATCATGCGCTCCGCAACTGCCTTGGCGTCCGCCTTGCTGGACGTCGCGCAGGTGCGGTACTCGAGTTCGGGCGCTTGCGCCGGTTCGCGTCTGCTGAACCATGATCTGGAACCGACTGCCAAAAGCGCTAACGCCCGCGCCACGTTTTCGACCGCGCCAAAGGAATGCAGTGCGCCGGTCGAGGCATACCGCACTTCGTAGATGCCCGGAGTGATCGGCGCCTCGAGATTTTCGCTGCGCCCAGCCCGCGGATACCGTTTCCATTCGCTCCACGTTGAAATCATCTAACTAATCCTCCGGAGTGGCGAAAGCCGGCCAATATTGGACCAAATCAAACAGCCCGACACAATCGTCGGCCTGCATTTCTGCAGTGATTTGAACGCATTACTGGAATGCTGCTTCCGGGTCGGGCGCCTCAAGGGCGGCAGCGATCCGCCAGAATCGCACCGATAATGCGGCGCGAATGGCTGCAAATTATGGCAAATGTGGCCGATGTCTGCTTCCAACCCTAGTCATCAACATCAAGTCATCGCGGAAATATCCCCAGGCAATTCCGCAGAGGTCATCGATCACGAGATGGCAACTGGTCTTCCAGGCAGCGCTTGCAGGAACGGATGGGGCGGAAAATCACGCTCCCGTGTGATCTTCACAATGACAATCGCTGGTCGCTATGCGCTTTTGAGGCTTCGGAGTCTCAAGGTCCTGCATCGAGCAGTCGGCAGGCCTCCTGGTAGTTGAAGCCTGCCGCGCTTTAGTTGCGACTACAGCGCATATACCGCGCGCTCGAACCTATCGTAGACCCCCATGAAACGCGGTTCGACGAAGGGAAGTGATTGGGTCAGGAGCACCGCGGCGATGTTCTTCTTCGGATCGAGCCAAAAATGCGTGTTCAGAACGCCCGCCCAGAACTGCGAGCCGGCTGACCGCATACCGGGAACATCCTCCTCGATACGCTGGAACGCCATGCTGTGGCCCTTTTTGCGCCCAGGGAAAAACTCCGCGTCTGCCGTGAGCGCAGGCACGACGGTTTTTAGCAAGCCGATCTTGATATCCCCGATCTGATTGGAGAGCAGGGTTTCAACCGCTCTCTCGCTGAGCAATCGCTTCCCGTCGAGTTGGCCCTTGTTCAGGTACATCCGAAGAAAGCGCATATAGTCTGGCGCAGTGGAATACAGCGCATGGCCCATTCCGTAAAATTCCGGGCGGGATGGTGGTGCAATCGGGTAATCGGCGAATTTGCCATCTTCACCCCTGATCGACACCGAGGAGAGCCGGCCGGTCATGCGGTCCTCAACTTCGAAGCGCGTGTCCGGCATCTTCAAGGGGTCCAGGATTTCTTCACGACAGAATTGGTCGATTTTCCGCCCGTCGACGGCCTCGACGACTTGGCCAAGCCAGTCAATGCCCATTCCGTATTCCCAGCGCTCGCCGGGATCAAAGGCGAGAGGATAAAACAGTGACGCCTTGAGTCCGGACAGGATTGAGGGATGCTTTGTCACCTCCAAGTATTTAGCAATATCGGGGTTCCAGAATTCATAGACGAGGCCCGATGTGTGCGTTGCAAGTTGGCGAACAGTTGCCTTGCCGCGTGGTGCACGAAGGCGCGGTGTTGCACCATCGAAGCCGTCGAGCACCTTAATCTTGGCGAATTCCGGGATCACCGCCTCGACGGGCGTATTCGGGTCGAGCTTGCCGCGATCCATCAGGATCATCGCAGCGGTCGAACCGACTGCTTTCGTCATCGAGAAGATTCGAAAGACCGTATCTGGCGTCGCCTTTTGGCCCGGGGCTCGGTCACCTGACGAGCCAGACCATTTGATCCCATCTTTGTCGCCTACCATAGCAACAAGAAATGGCGCGTCCTGCGCACGAACACTCTGTTCGATAACGTCATTCAACTGAGACATAAGACACCTCCCTGAAAAGACCGATCCCCCAGACTGCCGCTTATTTAGCTTCATGCTGCCCTTCTCTGGCGATCCTTGCAATACCGAGCAATCGATGTGTGTTTCACAACCGATGCGACAGGTAATTGTTGGCTCGTGGTCGATGCTCGCCTGCGGGCCCCCGCGCGTCGCGTTGCAACGCCGCGATTTATCGACCAGATACTGCGCCAAGAAGGCCCGGCAAATTCCAGTCGTTGCAGCGCCAAAAAAAGAGCCGATCCATCAAGGCGCGTTTGGCAAACGCCACCTGTCCAAGGATGGCGGCCAGACAGCGCCCAGGCGGACCAAAACGAAGCGGCCTCACCTCAGCTTCTCTTGGAGGTGCTTTTAGACCGGCAGCCCGCTCTGCTGTGCCAAGTCTCTCAGCGAGACTTGGGGCCGCGCGCCGATGTGCTGGATCACTTCGGCGGCGGCAAGCGCCCCAAGGCGGGCGGCCATTTGGTGCCCGACGCCGCGTGCGAGCCCAAACAGAAAACCAGCAGCGAACAGGTCCCCGGCTCCGGTCGTGTCCACGATCTTGTCGACCGCAAATGCCGGCACCGCGGTGACGCTATCCTTCGACGCGACCACGCACCCCTTCTCGCTCCGCGTCACCACCGCAAGTCTGGCGTCGCTGCGCATTTGCGTCAGCGCCGTGTCGAAATCCGAGGTCTGGTACAGCGATCGCAATTCCGCTTCATTGGCGAACACGAGATCGACCGTTCCATCGCGCATCAGATCGAGAAACTCGCCGCGATAGCGATCCACACAAAACGCATCCGACAATGTCAGCGCGACCTGACGACCCGATTGATGCGCGATTGTCGCCGCCTTGACGAAGGCCGCCTTGGCGTTTTCCGGGTCCCATAGATAACCCTCGAGATAAAGAAGTGCACAAGCTGCGACTTGGGCGGGATCGATATCGGCAGGGGTCAAATCCTGCGCCGCGCCGAGATAGGTGTTCATGGTGCGCTCGCCATCTGCCGTCACCAGGATGTAGGAGCAGCCGGTGGCAGGCCCGCCCAATGCAGGCTGGGTCTCGAATGCGACGCCGGCGGCGCGAATGTCATGAATGTACATCCGGCCGATCTGGTCATCCCTGACCTTGCCGATATAGGCGGCGCGGGCGCCGAGATTGGCGACGCCAACAATGGTATTGGCCGCAGAACCTCCGGACATCTCCACTGCAGGGCCCATGTCCTGATAGATCGCCGCGGCGCGGGCCTCGTCGATCAGGGCCATGCCGCCTTTGGTCATGCCATGTTTGGCGAGGAAGCCCTCGTCGGTCTGCACCAGCACGTCGAAAATCGCATTGCCGATCCCGAGAACGTCGTATTTCGCTGAGCTCATCCGGATGTCCTGTTGCCGGGTTGCGGCGATTGTGCCTTGTGATGTGAAAATCAGGTCCATACCGGACCGAACGGGGCCTATCACGATCCTCCCGCCACGGGCAAGCAAGGTTGCAATCCGAGCAAGCTGCTATAGAAGTGCCGATGATTCGCTCCTTCCTCACTGTATCGACGGGAACGCTGACCTCGCGGCTGCTGGGCTTCGCGCGCGACGCCATGCTGGCGGCGCTGCTGGGCACGGGCGTGGTAGCGGACGCGTTTCTGATGGCGTTTCAACTCGTCAACGTGGTGCGGCGGCTTTTGACCGAGGGCGCTTTGAACGCGGCGCTTGTTCCGGCCTGGTTGCGCGCGCGCGAGACTCAAGGTTCCGTCGCGGCGGCGGCGTTCGCCGGGCGCGTTCTCGGCACCATCGGCGCGGCACTCATCGTCGCAACCATCGTCCTCGGCCTGGCGATGCCTGTTGTGCTCACCGCGCTCGCGCCGGGCTTCCGCGGTGAGCAAACGTTGCAACTCGCAGTCGCCAATGCCCGGCTGATGCTGCCCTATCTCGCCTTCGCCGGACCAGCAGCCGTGATGATGGCACTTCTCAATGCGCAAGGCCGGTTCGCGCTCGCTGCGTTTTCGCCGTTATTGTTCAACGTCGCGTTGATATCCGTCATCGGCATACTCATCTTCGTGCAGGCAGACGCAGCGAATGCGGCGCTTGCGATCGCTGCCGCGGTCGGAGCGGCCGGCTTTCTGCAACTGCTTGTCTTGTTGTTGCGCTCCGGCGGCAGCCGTCTCGCAACCCCGCTCCGGATCGTCTTCGATCAACAAATGCGCGGTTTTCTCGCGAAAGCAATCCCCGGCATGATCGCGGGCAGCGGACCGCAATTGCTTGTCGTGGCCGGTGCAATCATCGCCTCAAGCTCGCCGTCTGGCGTGTCCTGGCTCTATTTCGCCACTCGCCTGATCGAATTGCCGCTCGGCATTGTCGGTGTCGCCATGGGCGCGGTGCTGGTGCCCGAGCTGACGCGCGCGGTACGCCTTGATGACCGCATGACCATGACGCGAGCCGAGTCGCGCGGGCTCGAACTCGCGGTGGGTCTCGCCTTGCCGGCGACGCTCGGATTGATCGCGCTCAGCGAACCCATCGTGCGAATGCTGTTCGAACATGGCATGTTCACCGCCACCGATACGGCCGGCACGGCCCATGCGCTCATCTTCCTTGCGCTTGGCTTGCCGGCGCATGTGCTGATCAAGGCGCTGTCGCCGGCATTTTTTGCGCGCGAAGACACGATGACACCATTGCTGGCAACCCTGAAGGGATTTGTGGTCACACTCGTCCTGGCTGTCGTGCTCGGGCGATTGTTCGGAACCAGCGGCGTTGCGGCGAGCATCGCGTTCGGCGCCTGGAGCAGTACATTGTCCCTGATCCGGCACGGTGCGGCGACGTTCGGTTTCTCGCTCGATGCGGCGGCGCGCCGGCGCTTGCCGCGCATGGTGGCGGCGGCGCTCGCGATGGGCGGCGCGCTCTGGTGGGCGGCGCCCTTGCTGCGGCCATTGGGGGCGGGCGCCAATGGTCTTGTCGAGGTGCTTATCGTTGCAGCGCTGATATCGGGTGGAATGGCGGTATACGGCCTGCTTCTGGTGGCACTTGGCGCGTTCAGCTCGGGCGAGGCGGTTAACGCATTCCGGCAAAATGCCAGCCCCGGCTTGCGCGACTGAGGTTCAAATGGCATTTGACGGTCGACAGCCCGTCGGTGAGATGATCGACGGCGCGGATCGTGCGGATCGTAGAGGCTTCGGAAAGCGGACCATGGCGATTGTTGAGCGGGTATTTTCTGGCGTGCAGCCGACGGGCAATCTGCATCTCGGCAACTATCTCGGCGCCATCGTCAATTTCGTGAAATTGCAGGAGACCTACAGCTGTCTCTATTGCGTGGTGGATCTGCATGCGATTACGCAGGCCGTATCGGTCTGGGGCGGACCGACGGAACTTGCCCGCAACACTCGGGAGGTGACGGCGGCCTTCATCGCCTCGGGGATCGATCCGACAAAGCACATCGTGTTCAACCAGAGCCAGGTGTCAGGACACGCGGAACTGGCCTGGATCTTCAATTGCGTGGCGCGGATCGGCTGGCTCAACCGCATGACGCAGTTCAAGGAGAAGGCCGGCAAGGACCGCGAGAACGCCTCGATCGGCCTCTACGACTATCCGGTGTTGATGGCGGCCGACATTCTGCTCTATCGCGCCACCCATGTGCCGGTCGGGGAGGACCAGAAGCAGCACCTCGAACTGTCGCGCGACATCGCGCAGAAATTCAACAATGACTTCGCCGACTCGATCCGCAGCCACGGCTTTGCCGACGGACAGCTGTTCCCTCAACCTGAGCCTCTGATCACGGGTCCGGCGACACGGGTGATGTCGCTGCGCGACGGCACCAAGAAAATGTCGAAATCCGATCCATCTGATTATTCGCGGATCAACCTCACCGACGACGCCGATACGATCGCGCAGAAGATACGCAAGGCGAAAACCGATCCGGAGCCGTTGCCTTCGGAGGAGAAGGGCCTCGAGACACGGCCGGAAGCCGACAACCTCGTCGGGATTTATGCCGCCCTCTCAGGCCGTAGCAAGACGGACGTGCTCCGCGACTTCGGCGGCGGACAGTTTTCCAGCTTCAAGAATTCGCTGGTCGAACTCTGCGTGGCGAGGCTCGCGCCGATCGCCGCGGATATGAAGCGGCTGGTTGCGGATCCCGCCCATGTGGATCGGATCCTGATCGACGGCGCCGATCGCGCCCGCGCGATCGCGCACGAAACCATGAAAGTGACAAAGGACGTTGTTGGCTTCGTCCGAAAGAGCTGAGTTCAGCGTTTTCGAATGATGCAGCGCACTCAAATCGGCGCACGTGCCGGCTGGCTATTCTGCACCGAGTTTTGAGGAACACGCTCTCGCGACTCCGCTTGTCGGAGACGGCTGGGCCGTGGCAGCATGCAGCTTGCCTGGCGCAGCATCGGGACATGCATGACCATCCAGCGACGCAGCTACGAGACCGGTCACAAGCCAAAATGTCTTGTTATTGTTGACGACACGGCAGAGTGGGATCGCGCGGTCTATTATGCCAGCCGGTGGGCCATGCGGGCCGAGGGCGGCGTGGTGATGCTTCGAATCATCGAGACCGAAGACCAGAACCAGCAATGGTTAGGGGTGGCCGACATCATGCGCGCCGAAGCGCTGGAGGATGCGAATGCGGCGCTGGACCGGGCTTCCGGCCGCGTCAACGGCATTGCCGCGATAACGCCGGAACGCGTCATCCGCGAGGGCGACTCGACCGAGCAAATGATCGACGTGATCGAGAAAGACGTCGACATCGCAATGCTCGTGCTCGCCGCCAGTCCCGGCCCCGAGGGTCCGGGTCCGATTATCAGCGCGATGGCGAACGCGGTCGGTAGTTTCCCTATCCCGGTCATCATCGTGCCTGGTGACCTGAGCGACGCGGAAATCGACGCGTTGTCGTAAAATCCAGCCTTTCCATGGGCATGGAGCAACCGGCATGGGAGCCATTCAGCCCCTTGACCGTGCGTTTGCCGTCGCCATCTGGTACGAGAGGACACGCGCCGGCTTTTAACCGGCGACGCCGGAGAAAACCATGTTCATTCAGACCGAAGCCACGCCAAACCCCTCTACCCTGAAGTTCATTCCCGGCCGCACTGTGCTCGACGGCGGTACCATGGAATTTTCGAACCGCGAGAGCGCGACCCGTTCGCCGCTCGCCGAGAGGCTGTTCAGCGTTCCGGGCGTCACCAGCGTATTTTTCGGGTCCGACTTCGTCACCGTGACCAAAAACGACAGCGATTGGCAGCACCTCAAGCCGGCGATCCTTGGCGCCATCATGGAACACTATATGTCCGGCGCGCCGCTGCTTGCCGATGGCAGCGTGGCAAGCGACGACGCCGCCGACGAGGCGGATGAATTCTTCAGCGAAGCCGATGCCGAAACGGTGGCAACCATCAAGGACCTGATCGAAACCAGGGTTCGACCGGCGGTGGCCAATGACGGCGGCGACATCACGTTCCGCGGCTTCAAGGACGGTATCGTCTATCTGAACATGAAGGGCGCCTGTTCGGGGTGCCCCTCCTCCACCGCGACCTTGCAGCATGGGATTCAGAACCTGTTGCGACATTTCGTGCCCGACGTTGTCGAAGTCCGGCCGATGTAGCGGGGTTCCGGCGCTTCAATCGAGCGTTCGCGCCACCAGGCGCCAGAACCACAGCTTGAAATAAGCTGGTATAATTCGGCGCATGCTGATCCTCGCCATCGACACCGCTCTGGATGCCTGCGCCGCAGCCGTGCTCGACACCGAAGCGGGCAAGCTGATCGCTCAGGAATCGCAAGGCATGAAGCGCGGCCATGCGGAAGCGTTGATGCCGCTGGTCGGGCGCGTCATCGCCCAATCCGGAATTGGCTTTGCAGATCTCGACCGCATTGCAGTAACCACCGGGCCTGGAAGCTTTACCGGATTGCGGGTCGGCCTTTCCGCGGCGCGCGGTATTGCGCTTGCCGCCACCAAGCCGGTGGTCGGCGTGACGACGTTGACGGCCTATGCCGCGCCGGTGGTGAGCCAGAACGTCGAAAATCCGGTGGTTTCCGCAATCGACGCCCGGCATGACCAGGTTTACCTCCAGGTGGTCAGCGGCAACGGGGGTTCACTGATCACGCCGCAGGTTATGCCAGTCGAAGAGGCTTTGACGGTGTGGCGGTTCGGAGCGCCGCATCTGGTTGGCAATGCCGCCGCGATTTTGGCTGATCGCTGGCCCATGCATGCAGTGCCCCCTGTCGCGGTCGACGCGCGCCAGGCTCCCGACATCGCCTGGGTTGGATGGCTTGGGGCCGCGGTCAGCCCGGCTACCGCGCCGGCCCGCCCGTTCTATTTGCGCGCACCCGATGTCAAGCCTCCGAAGGAGGCGCGGCATGACCTCCAGCCACCCGTGTCGACATGATGGACTGGCTCGCCGGATTGTGGGGCAGCGGCACCACGGCGGTCGAACCTGCAAGCCTGCGTGATGCGCCCGCACTTGCGCGGATTCACGGCGCCTCGTTTCATCGCGGATGGGGCGAAGGCGAATTCGAAAGCATGCTGACCGAGCGCAACACGCTGGTCCACCGCTTGAGGATGGGCCGAAAGATCGTCGGCTTTTCGATTTCACGCCTGGCAGCGGATGAAGCCGAAATCCTTTCGATAGCGGTTGCGGCGAGCTATCGCGGCCGCGGCTTGTCCGGCAAGCTGCTGCTGACGCATCTCGGCCACCTTGCGGGCCGCGGTGTCAGAACGGTATTTCTGGAAGTGGAAGAGAATAACCAGCCGGCACGGCGGCTGTACGAACGCGCGGGATTTGTCGTCACCGGCCGCCGCGAGCGCTACTACCGGCAGTCCGGCGGGGAACCTTTGAACGCGCTTCTGATGCGACGCGACTTGTCGTGACGCCCGCGTGGTGGCAGAACGTGCTAGTCTGTTGAAACCCGAAATTAGCCGGTGACTTCCCCTAAATGACCGCGCTGAAACCGCCACACGTGCTGAAGGCAAGCGGAATCGAAGCGCGCTGCGCCGCCACCGGCATGCGCATGACCGAGCAGCGCCGTGTCATTGCGCGCGTGCTGGGGGAGGCGGAGGATCATCCCGACGTCGAGGAACTTTACCGTCGCTGCGTCGCCGTCGACGACAAGATTTCGATTTCCACGGTCTATCGCACGGTCAAGCTGTTTGAGGACGCCGGCATCATCGAGCGGCATGATTTTCGGGAGGGGCGTGCCCGCTATGAGCAGATGCGCGACAGCCACCACGATCACCTGATCAATCTGCGCGACGGCAAGGTGATCGAATTTGCCTCCGAAGAGATCGAGAAGCTGCAGGCCGAGATCGCCCGAAAGCTCGGCTACAAGCTGGTCGATCACCGGCTGGAGTTGTATTGCATCCCGCTGGACGACGACAAGAACTCGAAGTGAATCGCATTCTCCGGCGAAACAGGCGTACCGTGAAGCCGACGCGTTCAGGCAAACAGTCCGACTTTGAACTCGTCATATTCGACTGCGATGGCGTCCTGGTCGACAGCGAAGTGATTTCGTGCCGTGTCCATGCTGAAGTGCTCACCCGCCACGGCTATCCGATCACGGCCGACGAAGTGCGATCCCGATTCCTCGGTCGAACCGCGCGCGATGCGACGATCGAGGTCGAACGGGAACTCGGACGGCCGCTGGCTGACGACTATGATCTCGAACGGCGCACGACGTTGCTGGCTGCGCTGGCCGAAACGGTCGAGGCAATCCCGCATCTCCACGATGCGCTCGATGCCATCGAGGTGCCGGTCTGTGTGGCGTCAAGTGCCGCGCACGAGAAGATCTTCACGACCCTGTCGCGGACAGGCCTCTATCAACGCCTCGTACCGAACATCTTCTCGGGCTCGCAGGTGGACAACGGCAAACCTGCGCCAGATCTGTTCCTGCTCGCGGCCGCACAGATGGCAGTTTCCCCTGTAAGGTGCCTGGTAGTCGAAGACAGCGTTCCCGGTGTGATAGGCGCAATCGCCGCCGGCATGACCGTTCTTGGCTTTCACGGAGCGAGCCATTGCCGCCCAGGCGATGACGCCGCGCTTCGCACAGCCGGAGCGGCCGCGACGTTCAACGACATGCGGCAATTGCCCGACTTGGTCGCCTGTGCCGCACCGGGTCGGTTGATGGCGATCTGAAGTCCGGCCACAGCGCGGCCGCGGATAAATCGGCAACCGTTTTCGCCCCATTTGCGCTGGATTTTCGCGGCTTTAGCCTATATTTGAGCTTCGCGCCCGTTGGCGCCATTTCGGCCAGCAATCCGGTTCCATGAAGCTGCAGCGCAAACTGCATATCAAGTCGTATGGTTGTCAGATGAATGTCTACGATGCACAGCGCATGGTGGACACTCTGGCCGACGAAGGCTTTGTCGAGACCGCCAACGCGGATGACGCCGACCTCGTCATCCTCAACACCTGCCACATCCGCGAAAAGGCTTCCGAAAAAGTCTACTCCGAACTCGGACGGCTGCGCGTCCTCAAGGAAGAGGCCGCGCGCAGTGGCCGAGAAATGAGCATCGCGGTGGCGGGTTGCGTGGCGCAGGCCGAAGGCGGCGAGATCATCGCCCGGGCGCCGGTCGTCGACGTGGTGGTCGGGCCGCAAAGCTATCATCACCTCCCGCAACTGCTGGCCCGGGCGAAGGCGGATGGCCGTGCGCTCGAGACCGAATTTCCCGTTCGGGACAAATTCGAGTTTTTGCCGCCGCCGAAACCGGACGTGATCAGAGCCCGCGGGGTGTCATCCTTCGTGACGGTGCAGGAGGGGTGCGACAAATTCTGCACCTTCTGCGTGGTGCCTTATACGCGCGGCGCCGAAGTGTCGCGGCCTGCGGCAAAGATCATCGACGACGTGCTTCGGCTCGCCGAGCACGGCGTGCGCGAAATCACCTTGATCGGCCAGAACGTCAATGCCTATCACGGCAAGGGACCCGACGGACGGATCTGGCCGCTAGGCACCCTGCTGCGGCATCTCGCCGATATTCCCGGCATCGCGCGCCTGCGTTACTCCACGAGCCACCCCCGCGACGTCGATCAAACCCTGATTGAAGCCCATCGCGATCTCGATTCGCTGATGCCATTTGTCCACCTGCCGGTACAATCCGGTTCCGACCGCATTCTTGCGGCCATGAACCGCAAACACAGCGCCGATGATTACCGGCGAGTTATCGACCGGTTTCGTGCGGTCCGGCAAGACGTTGCTTTCTCTTCAGATTTTATCGTCGGCTTCCCCGGCGAAACTGAGGAAGATTTTCGGGCCACCCTCGCGCTGGTGACGCAAATCGGATACGCTGGCGCCTATTCGTTCAAATATTCGCCGCGGCCCGGCACGCCGGCGGCGGAAATGCGGGAGATGGTGTCAGCGGAAGAAATGGACGAGCGATTGGGGCGGCTTCAGGAATTGATCGACAGCCAGCAATCAGCCTTCAACCGGGCCACGATTGGGAACACCGTCGATGTGCTGTTCGAACGTTCCGCCCGCAATCCCGGTCAGATCGTCGGCCGCACCGCCTATCTGCAGCCGGCCCATGTGATGGCCTGCGAGGATATCATCGGACAGGTCCTCCCCGTGCGAATCGATAGCCTCGAGCGCTACAGCCTGCTCGGCGAACTTGCGGCCGGGCAAGCGATATCGGCCGCTTCGCAAAGGCCGCATTCAGAATTCGCCGACACCCCCGAGACGAGAAAGGGAGCCTGAACCCTTGCCAAAAAGCGCATCGGATTCACCCTCGCTCGTGCCCAGCCGCAAACTCGACCGCGACATGCAAATCCCGCCCGAAACACAAGTCGTCATCGACTTCGATGACAATCGCGCTGCCTCGGCCCTGGTCGGACCCTACGGACAAAATCTGGCGCAGATCGAGCGGCGGCTCGGCGTGATCGTGGATTCCCGCGGCAATCACATCACGGTTGCGGGCTCTCGCGACGGCTGCGATGCCGCGCGCCGCGTGCTGGAGGCTTTGTATGCACAGGCGGTGCAGGGGCACGATCTGGCGCAAGGAGACGTCGAAGGCGCCATCCGTGCAGTGATCGCACAGGGATCGCTGTTCGAATTCGACGCCAAGACCGCCAAGAC
>Ga0306920_100007081_pt1 | contig 14727 bp, 8 predicted proteins | sample flu12Cox44000170_FD_204666 | JGI IMG/M metagenome (GOLD analysis project Ga0306920, IMG submission 204666) | Lab enrichment of tropical soil microbial communities from Luquillo Experimental Forest, Puerto Rico - flux4day.12C.oxic.44.000.170 (v2)... | ecosystem: Environmental > Terrestrial >... | reverse complement strand
TGTTCTGCTTCTTGTTCGTGGATCGCATGTGCTTCCCGGGATTCGGCGGCGGTCAGCTCGCCCAACCGCGTGCTCAAACGTTCCGCTTCGGCATCCAGTTCGCGCGCCTTGCCAGCCAGCATCTGGCGCACAATCCCGCGCATCTGTTCCCGAATCTCGGCGTAGCGCCGCGCTTTTGCCGCCTGGCGCTTCAGAGAACCGAGCTGCTTCTCGACTTCCACCACGATGTCGTTTACGCGCGACAGGTTGACCTTGGAGGATTCGAGTTTCGCCTCGCTCAGGCGTTTCTTGGTCTTGAATTTTGTTACCCCGGCGGCTTCCTCAATGATGGCGCGCCGCTCCATCGGTTTTGTGGCGAGGATCTGCCCAATGCGCCCCTGTTCGATAATTGCGTAAGAGTCCGGCCCGAGTCCCACGCCCATGAACATCTCCTGAATGTCGCGGAGGCGGCCAACGCGGCCGTTGATCAAATATTCGCTCTGGCCGCTGCGATAGAGGCGGCGACTGACGACGACCTCGCCCGGCTTAGTCACCATGACGGGCTTATCTGCCTTTTTCTTTCTCTTGCCCCGAAATCCTGACTCTGCTTGATTCTCTGCCGGAGTTTCCATTTGGCCGGTGACAGTGTCCCCGGTCATTTCGTTTGTCGCCGCTGGAACTTCGCCTTCCAGGCTCAAAATCTCCGTGCCATTCTGCGATAGCTCCGTACCCTCTGAGGTGGGTTCTTGGGTTTCTTCTGCAACCGCATTCTCCATAACAAACCTTGCGACTTCGGCGAGTTCTGGGTCTTCCATGGTGATAGTGACTTCGGCCAAGCCCATGGGCGGCCGCTTGGTGGTGCCGTTGAAGATGCAATCGGCCATGCGTTCAGCGCGCAGGGACTTGTGGCTCTGTTCGCCGAGCACCCAGCTGATCGCGTCCACCACGTTGGACTTCCCGCACCCGTTCGGACCGACGATACAGGTCGTTCCCACGCCGCTAAAGGTGACCACGGTGCGCTCGCAAAACGACTTGAAGCCCACAATCTCGACTTTTCTCAACTTAAGCAAGTTGTCCCCTTTTGTCGTGAACTTCTACTTCGCGGTTTCTTGCTCTACACCTCAAGAACACACTACATCGTCGCGTGGTTCGCACGGAGCCGGGTTGTTTAGGCGCGAAGAGAGACGACTTTCCTTTCCTCGAAGGGAGGGTTCTTCTCGCGACGCTTCTGTCCGTAACAGACAGAAAGAAAATACGTTTGGCAGGTTCTCGTTCAGAGGCCCAGCCGCCTGGCGCTTAGATGGCGGTACGGGAGAAAAGCGTAGCATGGCGATCAGGCCCCTGTAAAGCCTTACGCAAGCCATTGTGGCCTTTTTCCATACACCACAACGGCGAGGCGAACTCTACGCGCGGGTTTACGGACTAGCTCAGGATTTTCTGGCGGAGATTCGCAACCTGCGATAGTCCAGCTCCCAACTACCCTTCTTGAACAACGCCTCGCAATGACTTTCCATGCCTTGGACTAATTTCTCTCGCTGCCCGGATTCGTCGCACATACGAATCCATGTCTTCAGTCCTTCTCCGTCTTCGAGGACGGTCGGCCGGTCAAACGGCATCCCTTCTCGCACGTCCAATCCATGCTTTTCGAGCAGCCCGGCATATTCGCCGATGCCGGGTTATACCAGGGATTGCTCCAGGGCAAACCCAACTGTTGGAAGCGGCGTTCAAAACCATTCATCAATGTTGCAATGTTTCCCTTGCCGCCGAACTCTGCAACGGAGCGCCCTCCGGGTTTCAAGCGGCGATGGATGGCCTCCACCGCGCGTTCAGCTTCCTTCACCCAATGGAGGGTGGCATTGGAGAACACAGCATCGAAAGTCTCCTCGAGCGTTAATTCGCGCGCGTCCCCCACCTCGAAGCGAATCGCCGGGTACGCCTGCCGGGCCTGGCGGATCATCGCCGCGGATTGGTCCACGCCGGTGACTTGCGTTCCGCGTTCGGCTATCTTGGCGGTCAAGTGGCCGGTGCCCAGCCCACTCCAGAATCTGCTCGCCTGCTTTCGGGTTCAGCAGCTCCAGCAGATCCGACGTCATCTTCCAGACAAACGAGTGCTTGTCGTCGTAGAGTCCGGCTCCCACTTTGCTTTCCGTCGCATCTCAAGGTCCGGGCATTTCCAGGACCGCTCCGTCGCCGGTCTCCAGAACTTCCGTGCCCGCGATCTTCACTTGTGCCCGCGCCAGACTTGCGTTTGACACGGGAAACGTTCCGGAGCCATCCGTCTTCGTATAGGGCAACCGATGAACCTCTGGCGCTGTCCCTTCGATCGTCGTTTCGAGGCGTATGCCGCTCGCATCCTCGCAAACGAAACTCCACATCAGTTTTGCCATCTTCGCGCACGACTTCGCGCTCTTTCAATTTCCGGAAGATGGTTGCTTCTCCTTCATGCCAAAGGACCGCTTTGCGAAATACCATGCCAAAGGGCAAATCATAAACGAGCGCTTCGAAGGTGCTGGCTTGCCTCCCAGGCCGCCCGAGATAGGCATGCGCCCATCTCCAATAACTTCGGTGGCGATAACCGCAATTGTGGCCTTGCAGACCATATCCCAGCGGCTCTCCCGCGCAGCGCTGGCCATCAAGGGTAATTTCGCCGGAAAAAACGGCGTCGGAATGCGGGGAGCTCGAAAAGCCGATCCATCCTTTGTTGCTGAGGATTGTCCCAAAATGTGAAGTGAACCGCAGCCTCCACGAGATCGCGTGGCCGTCTACCCCCAAGTTTCCCCAGCAGGTTCCCTCCTCGATACCGCATTCTGCGATTCGGCAATGAAAGGGAAGTTCTTGCCGGTTAACTGCAAGCCCCTGGTGGGGAATCCCTGAATGAAGCTGCGTGGTAGGCCATTGCGGGGAAACCAAGTGGCCCACACTTGCGTCGGCATGGCTGTCGGCTCGGAATCCCACACGCCGCGCCCGAGATTCAGCACCAAGTAGCGGAACCACCAGGCGCCGCTGCCATCGGCTAGGCCGCAACGCAGAAACCAAACTTCATAGCGCCTCTTCAGACTGCGCTTTGAATACACGGCGTTCATTTGGTGCGCATTCACTCAAGGTCCCTGGCCGAGCGCGTTGGCTGTTTATTACGATATCGGATCGCAAAAACCAGTTATCAGAAATCAGGAAGACAAAATCTCGCTTGTTTTGCTTCATTGCTTCAGTGGTTCGACGTTCAAATACTTTCCAAACCAATTGAGCATTCGGTTTTGCATATCCACGCGGTGTTTTGCCTCTTGGAAGCCGTGAGGCTCTCGCGGGTAGAGCACCAGTTCCACGTCCACACCATACCATTTCAGCCCGCGATAGAGCTCTTGGCTCTGCCCCTGTGGATCGACAGTGTCCGCTTCACCCTGCAAAATGAGCGTGGGAGTTTTGGCGTTTTTCAGATACACGAACGGAGAACTGTTCAAGAATCCTTCCGGCTTTTCGTAAGGCACGCCCCAGAACCACTCGTCATAGGAAGGATGCTCCTCCGTGCCAAATTCCGAGATTAGGTTTGCCATACCTGCGCCCGAAACGGCCGCTTTGAAGCGCGTGGTCTGCGTCACGGCCCACTCCGCCATGTAGCCACCATACGACCAACCTCCGATACCTAACCGGTCGGGGTCGGCGATCCCCTTTGCGATAAGGTCATCCACTCCCATCATCACGTCCTTGAAATCACCGCCTCCCCAGTCCGCGCGGTTCATTTCGACAAACTTCTGTCCATAGCCGATCGAGCCGCGCACATTGGGATAAAAAACCGCGTACCCACGCGCGACCAGCAATTGGCCCCAGGGGTCAATGCGGTCTTCCCAATTGCCTGTGGGCCCGCCGTGGACCAACACCACGAGCGGCAGTTTTGCCTTACCGTCGTAGCCAGCGGGCTTAAGCAGAGCGGCTTCGATCTCCACACTGTCGAAGGACTTGTATTTGTAGAATTCGGGCGCGACCAGCGCGTGGTCCTGCCAGTTAGCGTTGATGTGGATAATCTGCTCAGCTTTGCCACTGGCGTTGCGCAGCCATAGCTCTTGAGGAGCAGTGGAGGTTTCGCCGACAAAGGCGATCTCTCCTGACGGCGCCACGCCAAACGGGCCTGGGTTTATGGGCAACTCTGGGCTTTCCTTCTTCTCTCCCTCACTGTTGTAGCCCACAAAGCGGTTGCGAAAGCCCTCCGCATATTCCGCGACAATCGATCCATCGTTGGCCCAGTGGTAGTTCAGGATCCGGCGATCAAGGCTTGCGCCCGTAAGGTTTCGCGCGGCTCCCCCCCTGACAGGAAGAAGAAAAAGGTCGTGCGGTTGCGGGCCATCCTCGCGGCAGCCAACGAAGCTGACCACCGCGCCGTCCGGGGAAACACGGATGGCGTTGAAGGGCCCGCGCGGCGCGAGGAGTTCATTCCTCTTGCCGTCTTTAACGTTGACCAGATAAATTCGCTCGGTATTGTGATCGGAGGCGGGGCGGTTGGTTGCGCTCACGACGATGCTCTGCCCGTCGGGAAGCCAGACCAGGTCCTTTATCTCCCAATTAGGTTCCGTCAGGGCTCGCGCTTCCTGCTTTGCTAATTCGAGGACACGAAGACGCGCGTGCTTCTTGTCCTTGTCCACGACGCGCGCGTCTTCCTTGTCCTTCTCCCTTTTTTCTTCGGCCTCGCTTTTCGGATCCGGAGAGAGGAAGGCAATCGCTTGCCCATCGGGTGACCAGGCGATTGAACTCACGTCCGCTTTTGCTTTGGTTACGACAACCCCTTCGCCGCCGCTGAGGCTCAGGATATAGATTTGCTGGTTGTCGCCGCGATTGGAGAGGAAGGCTAGCTTCTTGCCGTCGGGCGACCAGCGAGGGGAAGTTTCGGACATCTCCGAGTAGGTGATTTGTCTGCCTGTGTTGCTGGCTTTATCGTACAGCCAGATGTGGCGCGTACGCTTCTCGCCTTTGAGGGGATCGCTGACGACGAAGGCTACCTTTGATCCATCGGGGGAGAATTGCGGGTCTTGCAGGGCACGCAACTCCAGAAATGCTTCCGGGGACAGCGGCTTCTTCTCTGCTGCCGTGTCCTGAGCCAGGCAAGCGCTTCCGGCCGCGGCCGTTACTGCAAAGACCAACGCCAGTCCCAACTTGCCCATGCAGATTTTCTCCCTCAGGAGGAGGCTGCCAATGCGAACAGTGGGACTTTATTCGCGGCGCCCGGCACTGTCAACCTGAGCCGCGGTGTTTTTCGGCGTCTTGCAAGAGCGCGCACAAAAGAAGAACGGGAAGAGGCTAAGCTCTCCCCGTTCTGGAAGCGTTTTTCAATGTGCGCCGCTCGCTAGAAGCTGATCCGGAGACCAAACTCCATTGCTCTTGGCGTGTTTGCCTGCGCAGTCTGACCGTTATAAATACTGGTAAAGCCGCCGAGCCCGCCCCAATCAGGTGCGTCGCCAACGATCAGGTAGGGATCGGACAACTGGTTATGGTTGAAAAGATTCGAGAAAGTGGTCGAGAATTCAATGCTGACACGCTCTGTAATCATGATGTTCTTCTTAACACTAAAGTCCACGTTCCAGAAGGGCATGCCTCGCAGAATCCCGGCGCCTCCGCCGTCCGAGCCGTCAATGCCCAGAATGGGGTTCCGGAAGCACATGAAGGCTGCTCCCGGATTCTGGAACATGGAGGGGCCGTACAAGCTTGAGCCGTAAACTGCGTTACCACCCACGGGATTATTGTGTCGTGAGCTGCCGAAGTTATTCGGGCAGATGAGGACCGCGTTTTGTAACGCGGCGAAGCTGTTGCCTTCCCCTTCACCGAAGGACTGGCCGCCCCCGTAAACTTCGTTAGCCAGGGCGTCCGAAGGCTGCACCTCCAATGGCAATCCACTACCGATAGTGATAATGGGCGCAAACGACCAACCACCCGCGATGTGTCCAAGCAAGCCGTGCTGGCCTTTGTAGAACGATGGTTGGTAGACAAGGAATGTGTTGAACAGGAACTTGCGGTCCCAGGGTTGCAGTCCGTAGGCGGAGTGTAGGTTATAGGCATCCGGAACGGTAAGTTGACTGGACGCCTGAACTTGCGAACCTGTGCCCAGTGCTTTTCCATAAGTGAAATTGCTCTGCAGGGTCATGCCGTGCCATTGCGACATCTTGAGAGAGATGAACCCTGCATTGTAGTTTCCATAGCCCAGGCTGGCATTCATGCCCACGCCGGTGTTCAACTGACCGTTGGCCCCGCAATAGGTCGGCACGGCGGGCGTGCCGCAATCCAGCGGAGCGCCCGCGCTGGGGAGGGGCGTGTTCATCATCGTCCGTGCGAAGTTGAAATTGCCATTATCCAGATCACTCCAGATAGACCAGAGGTTGTTCTGTTGGATGTTGCCGGTACCTGTATTGCCTTCAGTCGCGGCCACCGCTTGGGTGCAATTCGCGTAGCCGGCACAGTAGGCTGGATTCAAGGCCGCCTTAAAGAATGGTTGGTCCTGCACTGCTGCCAGGTTACCGGCGCAGCCACCGCCAGCAAGACCTGCGTTGCCGCCGCAGTATTGCCAGACCATCTGGCCATAGGCTTTGGCGAACGATTGGCCTCCCTTGGTCATCATGTAGGGCACGGCGTTGAGGTTGATGGGTTGGAATTCGTGCGTAATCTTCCGGCCGATGTAGCCAACTTCGACCGAAATCTTGCTGTTAATCTGCCGTTGCACGGTGAAATCAAATTGCTGACTCATGCTGGGCCGGAAATTTGGATCCAGGCCTTCCCCGGCGCCGGCGGCGATCGCATTGACACCAGGAAAGTCCGGCTGGGGTAGAGTCGGGCTCGCTGCAGGAAGTGGTGCCACCAAGCCATTGAAACCACCTGCCGTCGGGCCAATGCGGAAAGCAGTGACGGGCGTGCCAGACCCCCCACTGCAAGTACCATCCGCCAACGGGCCCAAGCACTGCACGGCTTGGATGAGGCCAGTGCCCAGCAGCGGCACCAGGACCAAATCCACGCCGTTGAGACGACCGTAAAGGATACTGTAACCGCCGCGAACGACCGTCGTACTTCGCCCAAACAGATCGCCGAGTAGACCGGAGTCGAAGCTTGGACTCCATGCGGCAGCTACGCGGGGGCTAAAGGACTTGTAGAAGGGGTTGTAAGGGTACTTGGGGTGGCCAGCTGCATTCCCCACGAGGGTAAAGCCTACTTCGGGATTGTAAACTTGGCCCGCCAACGCTGCGCTTTCGCGCGCGTTCAAATAGGCCTGGGTGTCGACAGGCTTGCTGTTTGCATCCACAAACAGAACCTGTTTGCCTTTTGCCTCCACGGGCGGCATTTCCAGCGTCCAACCCAAACCATAGGTCAAGGTGAACGTTGGCTTCACGCGCCAGGAATCGCTGAAATACAAGTTGTAGAAGGGAATGGTGCTCTGGTCAAACGCGGGGGTGTTCGGGGGGTTCAGCGTCAGATTCGGGCCTGTGCGGGTGTAAGCGATTTGCGTGAGACTAGGTATCCCCAGCACGATCGCGTAGTCACGCTGCCAGGCGGACCCAAGGCCTGCTGGGGTAAAGCCCGTCATGTTCAAGCCATTGGTCCCGCCCGCGCCTGCACCTGAGCCCAGCGCGTAGACTGTCTGATAGTTAATGCCGCCGCCGTTATCGGTGCGCTGATGATAGTCCCAATTGTGCTGGTAAGTTCCCCCAAACTGGAAGAAGTGCGTGCCCTTCAGCCACGTAACGTCGTCGCGAATCATGTTGTCCTGGCCGTCCCAGAATCGGGTGCGAACGTTTTGCGTGTCCAGGTTAAGCGGAGCTAGCACGTTCGTAGAGGATTCGCCAAAGGGTTCCAACGCGCCGGCCAATCCGGCGACTTGCGGCTGCTGGCCATGCGAGGCGCGAGCCCAGTAATTGCGCAGGTAGCTGTAGTGGAAGTTGTTGGTTACATTGTTGGTTATGTTCGTCGAGAGACTGGCCGTAAGGTACCACGGCACTTGCGGGCGAGAGGCTGCCGACGCGGGGACTCCTAACTTGTCGCCCGGCACAAAACCCCCGATGTCCACTTGATTCGATGTGGCCCTGGTCATTTTGTAGTAGCGGTAAGTCGCATAAAAGTGCCACTTCGATCCAAAGTCGTGGTCTAGGCGGGCCACACCGATGTTGTCGCTCCAAGGCAAGGCCATGTTGGCTCGGAAAGCCAACACATTCAAACCGTCGCAACGGCTTAGACCCAGGCACGCTGTTCCTTGGTTGGAAAGGGGCATGAATTGCTGCCACATCGCCTGAACGGTGGGACTTATTCCCAGGCCCAGCGGGTCAAGTGTTTTGCCCGACCCCGGATAGGTCGTACCAGGGACCAAGGCTCCAATGGCAGGGGCGCTCGATGGATAGGTCGTGGGCCCTGGGTTCAGGTTGTAAACCGTTCCTTTGAACTGTAGCAGTCCGAGCTCCATCCCGACGGATGGAACCGATCTGGTACGGGTGCTTGAGTTCGGGAAACGGAAACCTTCGTAATTGGCGAAAAGATACCACTTCCCACCAAGAACATTTTTCCAGATCACGGGACCGCCGATGGATCCGCCAAAACGATTGAAATGGTAGCTGGGAATGGGCGTGTTAGAGGCGTTGTTGTCAAAGGTGTTCGCATTCCAGTTGTTGTCCAGGTAGTATTCGTAGCCCGTGCCGTGCCAATTATTGGTGCCGCGCTTGGTTACCATTTGCACCTGGGCGCCTGCGGAACTATTGAAGTCCGCAGTCTGGTTCGTCGTTCCCACTGAAAATTCCTCAATACTGTCCACTGGAGTCGGCATCACGCCTGTCGGCCCGCCACCGCCGGGAGCGCCGCTTACACCAGTAGCTGTGACAAAGCTGTTGACGATGCCGCCGCTTGGGTCGCCCGCGAAGCTGGGAGTGTACGTATTCTGGGTGCCGTCCATGTCGCTGGAGTTATTGCCGCCATCCAGTTGGTACGAGTTCTGATCCTGGTTTGCTCCGGCCACGCTGCCGTCCGGGGCAACACCCGGTTGAAGTGTGACGAAAGTGCTCACGTCGCGTCCCAAACCGGGCAAAGAATTCAATGCAACCCCGGTGATAGTATTGCCAATAGTGGCGTTCATGGTCTGCAATTCCGTGTTGGTCGCGACGACCTCGATCGACTCGGTCGACGAGCCAATTTGCAGGACGGCGTTGAGCGTGCGAGTCGAACCAACGGTAACTTCCTGGTCGCTGAACTTGGCCACGCGGAAGCCCGACTTGGTAATTGTCACGTTGTAAGTTGCGGGCACCACGCTTGAGAAAACATACCGGCCTGCGTCGTTGGTGGTCGCAGTTCGCTCAACGTTTGTATTGTTATCGGTCAAAGTAACCGTTGCACCGACAACCGCCGCACCCGACGGATCGGTGACGGTTCCATCAATGTGACCAGTACCCGCTACCTGCGCATTTACACCCAGCGGTGCCAGAAGGCAAACCAAACCGAACGAGATAAGGAAAAAGGCAACCCACTTCCTGTTTGAAAGGAAACACATAGAACCCTCCCCATTGAAGAGAAAAAACACATCCCCACCGGATTCACAAACCAGCACCGGGCAATTGCCACCTTGTGTACGCCTGGTGGGTGTCCTTGTCAAGAACAAAAATGCTTTTTCCTATATCGGAATCACTTCTAAACGGGAAATTATCTCCGTGACAGAAGTAATGTAACTTCATCCTTGTTGATTTCCATAGTTCCCAGCAGTTTTTCATAGATTATTAAAGGCACCGCAAGGTCCATGCTTATTGCGGCTGCTACGCGGCCTCGGCTACAATCCTTCGTTTGCACCACAAAGAAATGAGACTTCTAGAGACGCGATGCGCGATATCCAGCTCCACAACACGCTGTCCGGCAAGGTCGAGTCCTTCGTGCCGCAAAAGGCCGGCGAAGTGCGCATGTACACCTGCGGCCCCACGGTGTACGACTACGCGCACATCGGCAATTTCCGCACCTTCGTTTTTCAGGACATCCTGCGGCGGTTCCTGAAGCTACGCGCCTTTAAGCTGATGCACGTGATGAACCTGACGGACGTGGACGACCGCATCATTACCAATGCGGCCACCGCCGGAGTCGGCATCCGCGAATACACTGAAAAATTCGTCCAGGCCTTCTCTGCTGATTGCCGCGCTTTGAGCGTGGAATCACCAGAACACTGGATTCGCGCGACCGATCACATCGATGATATGGTCGCCCTTATCCAGAAGCTGCAGAAGAATACCTACACGTATCCAAGCGAAGGCTCGATTTACTACCGCATCGCCAAGTTCAAGGATTACGGCAAGCTCTCCAAAATTGACCTGTCCGGCATCCAGGTCGGCGCGCGCGTGGATAACGACCGCTACGAAAAGGAGAGCGCGCGCGATTTCGCCCTCTGGAAGGCACCGAAGCCCGGCGAACACTTCTGGGAAACAGCGATTGGGATTGGCCGGCCGGGCTGGCACATCGAATGCTCCGCCATGGCCATGAAATATCTTGGTGAGACGCTGGACATTCACACCGGGGGTATTGATCTCGCTTTCCCTCATCACGAAAACGAAATCGCGCAGAGCGAGGCGGCCACGGGAAAGAAGTTCGTGCGCTACTGGTTGCATGCGGAGCATCTGCTTGTCGAAGGCGAAAAAATGTCCAAATCCCTCGGCAACTTTTTCACGTTGCGCGATCTCTTTGCCAAGGGCTACAAACCTTCCGCGCTCCGATTTGCCCTGGCGAGCGTGCCCTACCGTCGCCAATTGAATTTCACGTTTGATGGCTTGCAACAAGCCACCAGCTCCGTCGAACGCTTGCGCAATTTTGCGGCCCGCCTGAAGCAGGAGAAATTTCCAGCAGGGAAGCAGCGTGGCTTTGCCGAGCGCATCGCCAAAGCCGCGGACGATTTCGACGCCGGCCTTTCCGATGATCTCAATACCGCGCAGGCGCTCGCGGCTATCTTCGATTTCCTTCGCGACATGAATATCGCCATGGACAAAGGCGAGTTCCGCCAGGGCGACGTTGCTGGGGCACAGAAATTGCTCACGGATTTCGACACGGTATTCGCCGTTCTCGAAGATAACGATGGCGAGAAGCTGAAAGCCCTCGGTTATGCCACCGGGACGGATGGCGTCGATGACTCCGAAATCGAAAAACTCGTTGCGGAACGCCAAGCTGCCCGCCAGCGGCGCGACTTTGCGGCCAGTGACCGCATCCGCAAGGAACTCGGCGAGCGTGGTATAATTCTGGAAGATATAAAGGACGGCAGCGTCCGCTGGAAACGCAAATGAGGCACTTTCACTTTCTTAAACATGACCGCGTCGCCGTCGGCCCTCGCGTCCCGCGCAAGTTCCGCCCCGCGAACCTGCGCCCGAGTCTATACAGCGTAGATTAAGCCCCCCATCTCAGCAGGTTGCGCTGGATTCTTCTTTCGCGCACAAACCTGCCCTCTCTCTCACCCTCGGCTATAACCTCGACAGGGCTCAAAATTTTGGAGGAATCATGATTACGGCTACAGAAACAAAACTTCCCCGGATCAACATGACGTTGCCCGGCCCAAAGTCCCAGCAAGTGATTGACTGCGACGCGAAATTCATTTCGCCCTCGCTTTCGCGCGACTATCCGCTCGTTGCCGAGCGCGCCCACGGCGCCATCGTTGAGGATCCTGACGGGAATGCCTTCCTGGATTTTGCGGCAGGCATTGCGGTCTGCTCGACGGGCCATTGCCACCCGCACGTGGTACAGGCTATCCAGAAGCAGGCCGCCGAACTCATCCACATCGCCGGAACAGATTTCTATCATCGCCACATGCCACAACTGGCAGAGCGGTTGGTGGCCACGATGCCGAAGTCGCATCGATACAAGGTGTTCTTTGGCAACTCCGGCACGGAGGCGGTGGAAGGAGCCATCAAGCTGGCGCGCTATCACACCAGGCGCGACAAGCTGATCGCTTTCTACGGTTGCTTCCATGGACGCACACTTGGCTCCCTCTCGCTGACGGCCTCGAAGAACACGCAACGGAAACACTTCGGGACCTTGCTCGGCGGCGTCGAGCATATTCCTTACCCCTATGCCTACCGCTGCGCGCTCGGCCACACCAACGAAACCTGCGGCGGCGAGATCATTGAGCTGCTCGAGCAGCAGATCTTCAAGCGCCTGTTCGCGCCGGAAGAGGTCGCGGCGATCATCGTCGAGCCTATTCAGGGCGAAGGCGGTTTCATTCCCGCGCCGGCATTTTTCCTGCAGGAATTGCAGCGCCTGTGCAACAAGCACAGCATCATGCTTATCCTGGATGAAGTGCAAGCGGGCATGGGCCGCACCGGAAAAATGTGGGCTTACGATCACGCTGGGATCACGCCGGACATCGTCCTTACCGCGAAGGGCATTGCCAGCGGCATGCCCATCAGCGCATTCATCGCCAAGGAAAGCGTGATGCAGTGGAAGCCCGGCTCGCACGGCACAACCTATGGCGGCAATCCCGTTTGCGTCGCTTCCGCGCTCGCCACTCTCGACCTTATCGAGGGCGGCTTGATGGCCAATGCGCAAAAGATGGGTGATTACATCTTCGGCAAGATCAACGATTGGCCCAAGCGTTTCAAGATCGTCGGCGATGTCCGCGGCAAGGGCCTGATGATCGGCGTGGAGATCGTTCGCGACCAGCGCACCAAGGAAAAAGCCGCGAACCTGCGCGACAAGGTCGTCGTCGGCGCATTCCACAAAGGCCTGCTCACGCTTGGTTCGGGTGAAAACTCTATCCGCATGTCCCCCCCGCTCATCATTGATGAAGAACAAGCCGACTGCGCCGTTCGCATCATGGAAGAGAACCTCCGGGAAGCGGAGAAGGCTATGTAGCCCTAGTGTGCGGCGGCTTGCCGCCGCTTTTCCGCCGGCATTGTCTGCGCCAAGCCCACAATCTCGTGGCGGCAGAGAAAACTGCGCGCCACGGGATTTGTATTTATACTATGAAGTTTAATATGGATAAAGTAGTACCACTCTAGTGATGTTGGCTCGTATCGGATTTCCACTTGTGAAGTGGCAGTCGCGTCATGGTCTTCGGGATGAAGCTGCTCCCACACCCAAGGAGCAAAAGAACGAGGCACTACGGACCGGCGTGCGGAGGGAAACCTTTGCTTACTGGTTTCTGCGGCGCCTCGGCTATATCTTCATCGCCCGAAACTATATGCCGGCGCATACTAAGAGGGCCTCATCGGCTGCGATCGCGTCACGCGCCCTTGTCGAAGTCCGCACACGCCTAACCGAAAGGGGCAAACCCGCTCTGCCGGAATTGAGCATCACCAAGGAGAAACACGAGGACTTGGTTCGTACCGCGCACTACTTCCTTCGCCAGCGCCACCTCAAGGGGTGCCCCGGGCGCTTTGCATCCACAGGAGACTCTTGCTACATTGCGTTGTTTGCTTCAGACTCTTTAGCGGGGTAGTGTACAAGTATGGGTTCGGAGGGTTGGCTTGCCGGAGTTACGTAAGGATCCAATTACAGGACGCTGGGTGATTATTTCTACCGACCGCGGAAAACGGCCGATGGATTTCCTGCGGGAGACCGTGTTTCCCGGGAAGCCCGTGAATTGCCCCTTCTGTCCCGGGAATGAGGCGAAGACCCCGCCGGAGATTCTGGCGTACGGGCGCAATGGCACTGGAGCAAACACCTCGGGATGGAGCATCCGCGTGGTGCCGAACCGTTTTCCTGCCCTTGGGATCGAGGGCGAACTGGATCGCGAAGGCGAGGGCCTCTTCGACAAGATGAACGGGATTGGGGCGCATGAAGTCGTGATCGAAACGCCCGAGCACCAGACGACGCTCGCGAAGTTGCCGCAGAAGGCGGTGGAAGATGTCCTGTGGGCCTATCGCGATCGCATGCTGGATCTAAAGAATGACAAGCGCTTCCGCTATGTCTTGATTTTCAAGAATCACGGGGAAGCCGCGGGCGCCTCGGTGGAACACCCGCATTCACAACTGATTGCCCTGCCGATTGTGCCGCGTCGCGTGCGCGAGGAAGTGGACAACTGCTGGCATTACTACGACGAAAAAGAGCGCTGTATTTTCTGCGACATTATCCGGCAGGAGCGCGACACCGGGGAACGGGTCATCGGGGAAAATGATCACTTCATTACCCTGGCTCCATACGCCCCGCGTTTCCCGTTCGAGATGTGGCTGCTGCCGAAGGCTCACGGATCGGCTTATGAAAACAATCAGAGCTCGATGTACGCGAGCCTGGCCCAAATGCTGAAAGACACCCTGATGCGCATGGATGCGGTGCTGGATCGCCCTGCATTTAATTTCATGATCCACACGTCGCCCATCGGGGAAGAGATTAACGACCATTATCACTGGCACATCGAGATCATCCCCAAGCTGACGAAGGTCGCGGGCTTCGAGTGGGGCACTGGGTTCTATATCAATCCGACACCTCCGGAAGAATCGGCTCGCTTCCTACGCGAAGCACAGATTGAAGAGCCCGCGAAGAAATAGTTCCACAGAACGAACTCTTGCCTGAAAAACAAAAGGGCGGTCGCTGACAGACACGGAAGATTTTCGTTATACTAGGATTAACGGCGCGGTACCCAAGTGGTAAGGGAGAGGTCTGCAAAACCTTTATGCGTGGGTTCGATTCCCACCCGCGCCTCCAAATTTTAAGTGTACGGTCCGAAGACATCCTTTACAGAACGTTCCTAAGACATACTTTACACCTTTGGGCCAAAAGGGTTGTTTAGGGGTTGCAGAGTCTTCTCCTCCAAATCGATATAACCGAGATCATAGTCCA
>Ga0306920_100007080_pt1 | contig 14728 bp, 11 predicted proteins | sample flu12Cox44000170_FD_204666 | JGI IMG/M metagenome (GOLD analysis project Ga0306920, IMG submission 204666) | Lab enrichment of tropical soil microbial communities from Luquillo Experimental Forest, Puerto Rico - flux4day.12C.oxic.44.000.170 (v2)... | ecosystem: Environmental > Terrestrial >... | reverse complement strand
GCGGGCACCCTGCATGCGGCGCTGGTCCTGAGCCCGATCGCCCACGGTCGCCTGAAGAAAGTCGAGGTGCCCCCATCGCCGGGCGTGGTCGCGGTGCTTGGCCCGAACGATATTCCCGGCAAGAACGACATCGCGCCGGTCGGCCAGAACGAGCCCTTGTTCGCCTTCGACCAGATCGACCATGCCGGACAGCCGTTGGCTATGGTCGTCGGCGAGACGCTCGACGCGGCGCGCCATGCCGCCGAGCGCGCGGTGATCGACATCGAAGCGGGCGAGCCGATCCTCGACATCGAGACCGCGCTCGCCAAGAAGGCCTACGTGCAGGCGCCGCAGACCTTGCTGCGTGGCGATCCCGATGCGGCGATGAAAACGGCGCCGCACAAACTCTCCGCCGAGTTCAGCGTCGGCGGCCAGGAGCATTTCTATCTCGAGGGGCAGGTCGCCTTCGCTTTGCCCGGCGAGGATGGCGACATGGTCGTGCACTCCTCGACCCAGCATCCGACCGAGGTCCAGCACATCTGCGCGCGTCTGCTGGGTTGCGACTTCAATCGCGTGACCACGGTGGTGCGCCGCCTGGGCGGTGGCTTCGGCGGCAAGGAGAGCAACGCCTCGTGGGTCGCGGGTGCGGCGGCACTGGCGGCCAACGCGACCGGCCGGCCGGTAAAGCTCCGCCTGCCGCGCGAGATCGACATGGTGGCGACCGGCAAGCGACACCCGTTCCACTATCGCTATACCGTGGGCTTCGACGGCGAGGGCCGCGTGCTGGCGCTCGACGCGGTGCTGGCGGCCGATGCCGGTTTTAGCCTCGACCTCACGCCGGGCGTGGTGGCGCGCGCGCTCACCCATACCGACAACGCCTACTGGATCCCGCACTTCCGCGCCACGGGCTACGCCTGCCGCACCAACAAGCAGTCGAACACCGCCTTCCGCGGCTTCGGCGGCCCGCAGGGCGTGGTGGTGATGGAGGACGCGCTCGATCGCATCGCCGTGCATCTCAAGCGCGATCGCGACGAGGTGCGGGTGCTCAACTTCTACAGCGAAGGGCAGGAGACGCCGTACGGCCAGCCGGTCGAGCACGGCCTGCTGCCGCGCGTCTGGGCCGAGGTGAAGCGCGACGCCGAGATCGACCGCCGCCGCGCCGAGATCGATGCCTTCAACAGGACGAGCCCGGTGCTGAAGCGCGGGCTCGGGCTGTTCCCGCTGAAGTTCGGCATCTCCTTCAACATCCCGCACATGAACCAGGCCGGCGCCCTGGTGCACGTCTATACCGACGGCTCGATCCGGCTCAATCACGGCGGCACCGAGATGGGGCAGGGGCTGTTCATCAAGGTGGCGCAGGTCGTGGCCGAGGTGTTCAAGGTCGACATCGAGCGCATCCGCCCCAGCGCCACCTCGACCGCCGAGGTGCCCAACACCTCGCCGACCGCAGCGTCGACCGGCTCAGACCTCAACGGCTGGGCGGCCTACGCGGCGGCCAACACCATCAAGCAGCGCATGATTGCCTTCGCCGCCGAGCACTTTGGCGCCGCGCCCGCCGAGATCGAGTTCGCCGATAACACGGTGCGCATCGCCAAGCCGGGCAGCAACCAGGTCGTGAGCTTCAACGAGCTCGCCAAGCTCTGCTATCTCGGCCGCGTCTCGCTGTCGGCGACCGGCCACTACAAGACGCCCAAGATCCACTGGGACGGCGCTGCGATGCGCGGCCGACCGTTCTTCTACTTTGCCTATGGCGCGGCGGCGGCCGAGGTGGCGATCGATACCTTGACCGGCGAGAGCCGCGTGCTGCGCGCCGATCTCGTCGAGGATTGCGGCAAGTCGCTCAATCCCGCGATCGATCTCGGCCAGATCGAGGGCGCCTTCGTGCAGGGCCAGGGCTGGTTCACCTGCGAGGAGCTCTGGTGGGACGCGCGAGGGCAACTGCGCACCATCGGGCCCTCGACTTACAAGATCCCCGGCAGTCGCGACGCGCCTGCGATCTTCAATGTGAAGATGCTCGACAACGCGCCCAACAAGGAGGCGACCATCTTCCGCTCCAAGGCGGTCGGCGAGCCGCCGCTGATGCTGGCGACGGCGGTGTGGAACGCGCTCAAGGACGCAATCGCTTCCACGGGTGACGGCAAGACCGCAGTGCGGTTGGATGCGCCGGCCACGCCCGAGCGTGTCCTGGCGGCAATCGCTACACTCAGGAAATAACGGGAGGAATCGATGGACGTACGCATGGATGGCCGAGTGGCCGTGATCACCGGCGCAAGCACGGGCCTCGGTCTCGCGATGGCCAAGGAATTCGCCGCGTCCGGCGGCTCGGTGGCACTGCTGGCGCGCAAGGCCGATGTGCTGGCGACCGCTAAGGCCGAGGTGCAGAAGGCCGCCGGCAAGAGCAATGGCCGCTTCGAGGCCTATTCCTGCGACGTCTCTAAGGCTCAGCCGATAAACGACACTTTCAAGAAGGTGGTGGCCGACTTCGGCAAGGTCGACATCGTGGTCAACAATGCCGGCATCAGCCACGCCAAGGCGTTCGACACCGTGACCGACGAGGACTGGCAGGGCGATCTCGATCTAAAACTGTTCGCCGCCATTCGCCTCTGCCGCGCGGCGCTGCCCGGCATGCGCGAGCGCAAGTGGGGCCGCATCGTCAATGTGCTGAACATCGGCGCCAAGGCGCCCGGCGCGGACTCGACTCCAACCAGCGTCAGCCGCGCCGCCGGCCTCGCCCTCACCAAGGCGCTCTCCAAGGAAAACGCGCCGCACGGCGTGCTGGTCAACGCCATGCTGGTCGGCCTGATCGAGAGCGATCAGTGGGCACGCCGCCACAAGGGCCCGGCTGGCCAGGGCAAGACCTACCAGGAGTTCCTCGACGGCATGTCCAAGGGCCGCATCCCGATCGGCCGCATGGGCAAGGCCGAGGAGTTCGCGCGCATGGCCTGCTTCCTCTGCTCCGACGCCGGCTCCTTCATCACCGGCGTCGCCATCAACGTCGACGGCGGCGCGAGCCCGGTGGTCTAGCCCTCCGGCCTGCGGCTGCCCGCATGCAGGTGACGATCAAGGGCCGGCCGGCCACCAACCTGCCGGCGCACTGGGACGACGACATCCGGCTGGGCTCGGAACGGCCGGAGGTTTCGGGCGCGGTTCTCGACGGCGATGCGGCGGCCGCCAAGTTCCTGCTCCGCTACCGCATCGTCTGCACGTGCGCTGTCGTCTTGATCTGGCTGGTGCTGTACGCGATGGCAGCCATGGCGACACCCGGCGACCGGGCGTTTCTCGTGCCCTTCGGATGGGTCATGGCCGTGCTGATGCCGCTGGTGTTCCTGGCGATCTACCTTGTCCGGAGAAGTCGACTCTATGATTCGCTGCCGGCGCGCGCGCAGGCGGCGCCGCCCCCGGGAACGAAGATCCGCGTCGATGCGGCGGGCCTGACGATCGGCGGCCGCCTCGCCGCCTGGAACGACCTTACCCTCGACAGGGTCGATTTCGAGCTGATCAAGAGCCGCTATGGCAGCCGGACCTATCTGGTCCACCAGGTCGCGGTGCGGACCAAGGACCTCTCGTACACGCTCGACGGGCTCCTGTTGGAGCAGGGTCACGCGATTGTCGCCGAGATCTGGCGGCACAAGTGCCGGCCGACGGCCGCATAGGCGTGCAACGGTCTTAGCCGGCCGGTCGTTCACTTCCTGACCACCATGGCAGGTGGGAGGCCTCCTCGGGATCGCCGCACGATCGGAAACTTCCATCGAAAGGACGGGGCGATGAAGCTGAATTCCGCACAGACCGAGCAGACAGTGGCCCAGCTGGATGGCGAGGCCATCCCCAAGGAACATCCCATGCTGGCGCAACTCGAACGCATGTTCGGCGACCATACGTTCATCCTCGATGCCAAGGGCCTCAACATCGTCGAGCCGCTTGACGCAGAGGACGCCGATGGCCGGTTGGCCGTCGTCATCAATCTCGCCGACTGGGTCGATTCGAGCGCTACCAGCCTGCGGCCGCACACGCCGGAATCGCGCGACATGGTCGTCGATCTGCGCGAGGGCCTGCATTGATCTGCAAAGGAGATTTGCATGAAAGCGATGATTGGACTCTGCGCGGCGGTCGTTCTGTCCGCCGTCGGCTCCCTCGTGGCGCCAGCCACGCTGGCGCAACAGAAATCTTCCGACACGCCGCCGGCGGCATCGCCCGCGAACATTCCCGACCACAAGATCGATGCCGTCGCGGCCGCCGCCAAGCGGGTGGTCGCGATCGGCGACAGTTATGAGCAGAAGCTGGCCAAGGCGGCGGGCGACAGCGAGAAGGAAAAGATCGTCAACGAGGCCAACCAGGCGATCACCAAGGCGGTCAACGATCAGGGCCTGTCGGTCGACGAATACGTGTCGATCATGAAGGTCGCGCAGAACGATCCGGAAGTGCGCGACAAGCTCGTCCAGCGGCTGAAATAGGCGGGCGCGAGCAAGACCAGGATCAGCGCGGCTTCCCGGGCGGCGTCACGTTCCAGTCGTGGCGCAGCTCGTCGAGGTCGCGCTCGATCCAGTCCCAGGCGTCCCAGCCGGGCTTGAAGATGTCGACCGTCATCGCCTGGCCGCGCGCCCAGGCGTGCCAGAACTCGTCGGGATCGAGGCCGCCCTTGCCGGCGTGACCGACGTCGTTGATCTGCTGGCCGAAGTGAAAGAAGAAGATCACCGGCAGGATGTGCCCGCTCATCGGATTGATCGGGTGCATGCCGGCGGTGAAGGTGGAGACCATGAGCTCGCCGCGCGCGCTGGTGTCGTAGCCCGAGATCACGTGCGTCGAATCGTGCGCCGTGCCGAACGTGGCGTTGAGTGCCTGCGGGTCGCCGGGGAACGGATAGCCGTTCAGCTTGTCGAAGTCCCAGAGCGCCTTGCCGAAGGTGTTTTGCGGCAGCTTGCCCAGCGCCTCGTAGCGGGCGACCAGGGCGGGGTCGGCGTTCGCCCCCGCGTACGGTCTGATCCACGTGTTGGGGTCGAGGCCCTTCGATGAGCGGCTGAGGACGCTGTCGAAGTTCTTGCGCCACATGTCGGCGACCGCCCACTCGAGATTGCCGGAGGCCGCCTCGACCAGGTCGGTGAGATAGTCGGCCTCGACATCGAGCGCCCGGGCATACTCCAGCACGCACGCGAGCTTGGCGTGGTCGAGCGAGCCGTCGACCAGCGCCATGATGGCGAGATACTTCACCGCCTCGCGCGCCAGCTCGCCTTCGCCCTTGAGCGCAGCGACCAGGTCGGCGGGAGCGACTGGCGGCAGCGTATCGATGTCGCCGAGTCCCGGCCGGCGCAGCAGGTAACGCGCCGCCGCCAGGAGGCTCGTCGTGTCGGCATAGCTCAGCGCATGGCCACCGGCCAGCGCCACCTGGCGCATGGCGCCCAGGATGGCGTCGCTGTGGTGATGATCGACCGCCCGCATGCGGGCAGTGTAGCGGCCTTAGCGCAGCGGTTCGAGGATGCTCACGTAGTTGGCGACGGCGGCGCCGCCCATGTTGAACACGCCGCCGAGCTTGGCCTTCGGGAGCTGCAGCGCGCCGGGCGCCGTGCCGGAAAGCTGCATGGCGGTCATCACGTGCATGCTGACGCCGGTGGCGCCGACCGGATGGCCCTTGGCCTTCAGCCCGCCCGAGACGTTGACCGGCAGCTTGCCGTCGCGCTCGACCCAGCCTTCGTGGATGGCCTTCTCGCCCTCGCCAGGGGCGGCAAGGCCCATCGCCTCGTACTCGATCAGCTCGGCCGAGGTGAAGCAGTCGTGGCTTTCGACGAAGGAGAGATCGAGCAGGTCGAGCTTGGCCTCGGCGAGTGCCCGCTTCCAGGCGAGCGCCGGGCCCTCGAACTTGATGATGTCGCGCTTGCTCATCGGCAGGAAGTCGTTGACGTGGCTCGTGGCGCGGAAGGCGATCGCCTGCTTCATGCCGAGCGCGGTGCCGACGTCGGTTAGCACCACGGCGGCCGCGCCGTCGGTCACCGGGGAGCAGTCGGTGCGCTTCAGCGGCCCGGCGACGAACGGGTTCTTGTCCGACGGCGTGCGGCAGAACTCGTAGGCGAATTCCTTCTGGAAATGGGCGAACGGGTTCTGGGCGCCGTTCTTGTGCGCCTTGACCGCGATCTTGGCGAGCGCGTCGGACTTGTCGCCGTAGCGCTGGAAGTAGGCCGAGGTGATCTTGCCGAAGATGCCGGCGAAGCCCGCCTCGATGTTGGCTTCCTCGGCGACGTAGGAGGCCTTGATCAGCACCTCGCCGGCCGCGGCGCTGTTGAGCTCGGTCATCTTCTCGACGCCGACCACCAGCACGAAGCGCGCCTTGTTGGCGGCGAGCGTGTTCAGCCCCATATGGATCGCCGCCGACCCGGTGGCGCAGGCGTTCTCGACTCGGGTCGAGGGCTTGAAGCGCAGGTCGGGATGGGCCTGCAGCGGCAGCGAGGAGTGGAACTCCTGGCGCACGAAGCCGCCGTTCATGTTGCCGACGTAGATCACGTCGATGTCCTTCGGCTCGATCCCGGCATGGGCGATCGCCTCGCTCGCCGCCTTGACGACCAGCGATTCCGAGGTCTCGCCGTCGAGCTTGCCGAATTTGCCGTGGGACCAACCGACGATGCAGGCGGTCATGGAGCTCTCCTTATTGTGTGCATATACACTGGTATGCTGGCCGCGACCGTTCAAGGGCGGGCGTTCGCCCTAATTCCGCCGCGCAGCCGTCGTTTGCTATGATTGAAGACCATGTCCGATCCCGCCGCGCAACCCGCCCCTCAAACCGATGGGCGTCCCCGCCCCCGCTGGCCCTGGATCCTGGGCGGCTTGCTGGGCGGCTTCCTGCTGCTCGGCGCCGGGCTGGCGCTCGGCTGGTACCTGTTTTACCGGCCGATCGTGAACGTGGCCGTGCAGCTGCCGGCGCCCCCGCCGCCGCCTGCACCGCCGGGTCCCGACCAGGCGCAGGTCAAGGCGCTCGAGGACCAGATCGACAAGCAGAAGGCGGCCAACAAGCAGATCGAGGATCAGATCGCGGCCCTGAAGGACCGCCTGCGCGCCGACGTCTGCACGGCCAAGGATCCGCTGGGCAAGAACCCGCCCGGCGCCACGCCCGCGCCCGAAGGCACCATCCCCGATCGCAAGACCTAAGGTTTGACGCAGTCGGCCCGGCTCTCCGGCGCGATCGGGTAGAGCGGCATGTCCATCTTGCAGTGATAGTCGAACGTCGCCTGGAAGGCGGGCGAGATCTTTGCCTTGGCCTGGACGGGCAGGATGTAGCGATTGCCGCGGTGGTCGATCTGCTGGCGGCTATAGGTGAGGTCGGTACCGTCGGGGAAATAGACCGCGAAGGTTCCTGAGCCCGTCGTGAAGGTGACCTCGACAATGAGCGCGGCCTTGTCGAGGCATTCGAAGCGCGGAGCGCCGCGCAGCATGCCCTTCTCGGTCATCTTTTCCGGGCCGCGGGCGATCGTCCACTGGGTGAGCTGGCCGTCGCGCCGGGACTCGGCCTTGAACGATCCGCAGGTGAAGGTGTCCGGGGTTTGCGCGAGAGCGTGGCTCGACGCCAGCGCCGCGATCAGAACGCCAACGACGAGCCTCACTTTAGTGGGCCTCACTTCGGCAGGCTCTCGAGCGCTTTCTTGGCGTCGGCGTCGTTCTGCGCCGCCGCCTGCTGCAGCCAGCTTTTGGCCTTGGCCTGATCGGGGTTGAGCCCGGCGCCACCCTTGGCCAGCAACAGGCCGTACTTCCGCTGCGCCTCGGGCAAGCCGGCCAGGGCCGCTCGCTCGTACCATTCGGCGGCGCGCGCGCCATCGGGCGCAAAGCCGCCGCGCGACTGGCCCAGCGGATCGAAGAACGCGGCGACCTCGAGCTGGGCCTGCCCGTTGCCCACCTCGGCCGCGCGCCGCCACACTAGGAAGGCGGCGCCCAGCTCGCCGCCCTGGGCGAGCTCCTTGCCCTTGGCCAACATCGCCTCGGGTGTGGGTTTGGTCGCGAGGTAGTCGGCGACCATGTCGCGCACGGTCTTCGTCGATGCGTCGGCCGTTGGCGCAGACGGCGTCGGTTGGGTCGTCCCGAGGACCTCCGGCCATTGCTTCAGGAAGTAGTTGGTGTAGGCCCAGTAGCCGCCGCCGGCGAGGATCACCAGGACCGCCGCCGCAATCAGCCAGCCCATGATGCCTGAACGCGGCTCCATGTCGGGCATCGGCTCGCGCTCGGCGCGCAGCTCGGGCGCGGGCTTGGGCGGCTCGAACGGCGGCGCGGGCGGCGGAGGTGGAGTCTCGGGCTTGGTACGGCGCAGGCGCACGATGTCGTCCAGCGAGCGCTGGCCTTTGTCGATCGCGCCCGAGGTCAGCATCGTCGGCCAGGCGACGACGGTCGTACCGACGACGCCGATGTCGGGTTCCTTGACGCGCAGACGCACGGTGGCGATGCCGGCCAGGCGATCGCAGATCTCGGGTCCGAGATGGAAGTCGAGCGCACCCCTGTCTCGCCCGACTGCCCGTTCGACGCGGCCCGGCAGCAACCATGCCTCGGTGCGCCGCCAGCCGTCGTCGGCGAGATGGCTGTCGGGTCCCTGCTGGCGCTGGATGGAAAGCGTCAGCCCGTCGGGCGAGGCGTCGAGCTCGGTGAGGCGCAGGATGGCATGGCCCGGCTCGGGCTGCGGCAGGATAGACGCGCGGACGGCCATCGCCCGCTTTACGCCGGGACGGCGCGCAGGATGGCGCCCAGCGACTCGTTCTGCTCGGCGGTGATCTCGCGGCCGCCCTCGTAACCGACATTGTCCATGGCGAGCTGCAGGAAGGCGCGCATCCAGTCCTTGCAGTAGTCGGCGTAGATCGGCGCCGGGTCCTCGGCCAGCATCGGCACGCCGTCAGTCACCCGGGGGCCCTCGAACACGCGCCGCGTCGGCGCATTGGGCGGCAGGCCGGGCCGCTCCTCGACCGGCAGGCGGTCGAAGCCGAGCGCGCTGACATAGCCGTTGAGCGCCGAGGCCGCGGTGCGCACCTGCCGTTCGGCGATCTCTTCCCACTTGGAGTTGGCGGCGTTCTCGAGCGCCCGCACGTCGAGCGACAGCTGGTCGATCAGCTTCAGGCGGTGGGCGCCGACCACCAGCTCGTCGATCAGCCAGCCGAGATGCTGGCGGTCGACGCCGAAATGCGACAGCGCTTTCTCGTCGGCACCGATGCGGCGCATGTTCTCGAGCCAATACTCCGCCGCCTCGCGGGCGAAGCGCTCGGCGCGGTCCTCGAGCACGCCGGACGGCGGCGGCTTGCGGCCTTCCTCCTCGCCGAAGACGTCGGCGAAGATGGCGCCGAGATCGACCGCGGCGCCGGTCGAGGGAGAGGCCGGGGTCGGCGGCTTGCCAACCCGGCCGTTGCCTTGCCCATTGGCCTCGTCGGCCGCGCGGGCGGTGGCGATGCGGAAGTAGATGTCGCGCAGCGCGGTGTCGGCGATCTGCAGCGCCGCCACCAGCTCGCCGAACAGCTGCTGCTGGATGCAGGTCGCGAGCCCGCGCAGCACGGTATGGACCAGGTCGCGCTTCTTCAGCCGCGCGTCACCGTCGGCGGCGCTGTGGAAGCCGGCCAGGCGATCGACCAGCCGGCGCACCTGCACCTCGAGCTGGCCGCGCACCTGGGCGCGCTTGATCGCCGGGTCGCAGACCGGGATCAGGTTCTTCACCAGGTAGGAGACGCCGCCGTCATTGGCCTTGAAGGCCTCGTCCCACGCCCGCGCGGGGTCGGCGAAGTGGCGCCTGACGTCAAAATTCTCGATGAAGTGCCCGCGCAGCTCGATGGCGCGGGCGGCGAACGCCTCGGCGATGCCGGTCTCGCGGCCGGACGAATAGTCCATCAGCCGCTCGTCGAGCACGGTCGGATTGCGCAGCCAGAAGGTGTTGTCGAACGCCCGGCCGTTCCAGTTGGTCGGCCACTCGCCGCGGAAGTTGTTGATCAGCGAGTTGTTGAGCCGCGCGCTCCAGCGCAGGCGGCGCGACTCCTCGGTCTCGCCCGCCTTCTGCTCGAATTCGCGGTCCATCTTGGTCAGCACCAGGAACAGCGCGTTCTTCTGCTTGGTGCGCTCGGCCGGCGTGGCGCCGATCGTCTGGTCGATCCACGCCGTCATCATGTCGGAGAGATCGCGGACTTCCTGGTTGCCGTCGGGAATGCAGAGCAGCATGGCCGAGAGCTCGCGCTCCGACGAATAGCGCTGGAAGAGATAGGCGACCTTGCCGCGCAGCAAGAGCTCGCGCAGCGGATTGGCGCCTTCGGCGACACCCTTGGCCTTGGCCACATCCTCGAGATTGGCGAGCTTCAGCCGCGACCGCGCGCCCGGGAAGTCGAGCAGGTCGGTGTGATCGAAGAAGTCCCATGGCTTCTCGTCGATCGCGACCGACAGTTCGGCGGTGAGCGCGCAGACCAGCGAGCGCGGCAGGCGTGCGTCGGGCAAGGTCTGGCGATCGGCCTGCTTGGGCCGCACCAGCAGCGTGTCGCCGGCATCGGCGCCGAGCTTGTCCAGGGTCAGCACGTCGACAATGCTCTTTTCGCGCGGGATCAGCGCGTCCATGCCCAAGAGCGCCTCGGGCGCGAAGGCGAGCTTCTCCAGGCCCTCGTAGAGCGTGAGATAGAGGTCGGTGAAGGGCTGGAAGTCGTACCACAGCACCGACCACAGCTTGGCGCGGTCGCGACCGCTCAGCCGGGGCGCGAGGTCGATCGCCTCGCGCCAGAAGTCGGTGCGCAGCTCCGACGTGACGCCGGCGAAGAAGGTGTCGAAATACTCGATCAGGTCGAGCACGTCGTCGGCGTCGAGGTCGCCCGGCGGGGTCGGCATGACCTGGCTGCGCAGCTCGGCCAGGCGCTTGCGGATGGCGCCGCCGTCGGGCCGCTCGAATGCCGCCTTCTGGTGATCGAAGTCGAGCAGGAAGGAATTGCCCAGGATCTTGACGATGTCGGTCTGGGTAAGCAGCCGCACGCGCACCGGGAACTCGGGCGACACATCGCTCAAGCCGAGGCCGAAGCGGGTGACCAGGCCGGTCGATTCGCGATTGCCCGGCGGGTTGATCTCGCGCAGGAAGTCGTAGGTCCGGTCGGCGAAGCGGGTCTGCAAGGGTCGGCCGTCGTGGCTCGCCAGGATGGAGACGAGGTAGGACTTGCCGGCCTGGCTGGGTCCGAACACGCCGACGCACATGCGCCGGCGCGCGGCGCGGGCGAGCTTGCGGCTCTGGTTGCGAACCTTCTGCAGCTCGCTGATCAGCGAGGGCGCCTGCTGCGCCACGGTGGGCGATTGCTCGGCGGCGTTCTTCAGCCAGGAGACGCCCTCGCTCGCGGCGACGGCCAGCGATTCGCAGTCCTGGGCGAGTTTGAGATCGACGGTGTCCATACGTTACCCGGTCTTGAGCATGCCCGTGTCGAGCCAGTAGCCCTCACGGCGCGGCAAGGTTTGCAGGCGTAGCGTGAGCCGATCGAGAGCCACGGCGCGGCCATCTCGGTTGGTCACCTGGCGGAGGCGGAAGCGCTCGACGTCGACCGAGTCCTTGTCCTTCGGTTTGACGCGAGCCAGGGCGATCTTGAACGGCGTCTCGCGGGCATGCCGTTCGGCATATTCCGGCTTGGCGAACTCCAGCGCATAGAGGCGGGCGGCCGGCCAGCGCACCAGGTCGACCTGCCGGGCGCCGAGCCACATCGGCCCGCGGAACTCGAAGGCGATCTCGGGCAGCTCGTATTCGCGGTTGTCGAGATCGACATCGCGGTAGACCAGGTCCTCCTTCTGCAGGCGGCCGCCGCCATCGAGCTTGCCGATGAACTTGGCGATGCTCTTCGAGCGCAGGAGGTCCGAGCGGAAGGAGAAGTCCGGCAGCTGCGACTGGGCAAGCGCGGCGATCATCGCGCCCACCGCTACCGTGGTCTTGGGATCCTCGACCCTGAGACGCGCGTCGCGGAACGGATACCAGGCGCCGACGCGATATTCGTGCAGCGCGATCACGCGTTCCGGCGGCAGCGGCAGGAGCTCCATCAGGAGCGCCCGGATGCCGGGCAGCCGCGACGGCCGGCCCGACAGCAGGAGCACGTCGCAATCGTAGGCGTGGACGATCTCGGCCAGCGGTGCCAGCACGCGCGCCATCTCGGCCCGCACCGTCTTGTCGAGGCCAGGCAGGTCGATCGGGAACTCGGTGGCGCGCAGGTCGAAGTCCTTGGCGCCGCGCTTGCGGGCGGCCTCATTGACGAAGGCCACGACCTCGTCCGACGGCTTGCCGCCGCCGGGGAAGAACGAGTCGTAGGCGCGCGGCTCCTCGGCAACCAGGCCCGAGGTCGGGTCGTAGGCCTCGGCGGCGCGCATGAACTCGAGCGCGATCGGATGGGCGATCTGCAGCGCGAACTGCTGGCGCAGATTGCGCTGGATCACGTCCTCGCCGCCGCGGTCGCCGCCCACCAGCTCGGCCATCAGGTCAGCGGGGTTGACGATGCCGGCCGCGCGCATCGCCGCCTCGATCGGCGGCAGGACGTGGCCCTGCACGACGCGCAGCAGGATGTCGTCGCCGGCCACGGTGAAGCCCTCGCGGAACTTCTGCTCCGGGAACAGGGTCACCGAGGTGCCGGCGCCTTCCAGGCGATAGTTGTTGATGATGAGGTCGGTAGTGCCGCCGCCGACATCGATGCTGGCGATCGACAGCGTGCCGTCGCTCGGCTTGCCGCGCGGCTTGCCGGCGATCTGGAAGAAGCGGCGCGCGTCGCCGCCGAAGTTGCGCGCGACTTCGGTGTAGAGATAGACGAGCTGGGTGCACGAGGCCTCGTCCCAGTCGGTCAGCACGCGCGGCGGCGGCGCGGCCACGTCGTCGAGCTTCCAGCCCATCATCATCCAGACGAGGTCGCGCGCAGCCTCGGCGCGCTTGCGGAAGATCAGGCGCTCGGCCAGCGGCATGCCGGTCGGCAGGGTGAGCACGATGCGACGCAGCCGCCGCGGCGTCTCGGCATGCGCCCGTCGGCCGCGCTGCTGCGGGGAGTTCATCAGGGTGAGCGCCTGCAACAGGACCTCGCTCAGCGCGAAGGTCATGACGGAGGAGCGCGAGTAGAGCGGCTCGAACACCGGCAGGTGGTCGGCCGAGTCGGCCTCCGGCTCGACGAGATGCAGCGGCTCGCCCTTCTGGTTGATGAGCTGGGCCATCGGGCCGGCCGCGGCCGGCATCGCCGTCTGGTCCTGGGCGTAGGCGATGTTGAAGCGCCATTCGCGGGTCTGCGGTTCCTCGTCCCACAGATAGCGCTTGGGGCTCGACATGCCGGTATTGCCCTCGGTGCCGCGGCGGCGCGCCGCCAACCGCGTCGCCTCGGGGCCGACGCGCGTCATGATCGGCCAGACGAAGGCGTCGGCACGACCGCCCAGCCGCGACAGGTGGTTCTTGCCGAACCAGGCCTGGGCGAACTCGATGCGCGATTCGAACGGCCGCGCGTGGACGCACTCGGGATGCGAGAGGTCGCGCAGCGCCAGCTCATAGGAGTCGTTCAGGTTGACGCCGAGCTCGCCCGCCGCCTCGATCAGCAGTCCGCAGGTGCGCGAGTTGCCGACATCGAGCACGAGGTCGACCTCGATGGCGCCGCGGCCCGGCCGCTCGGCATCGCCCACCAGCTTGACCGGCGGGAAGTGCGCGACCTGCGACAGCAGGGCGAGGAAGGCGAGGTAGCGCGCCGTCGCCTCTTGCGGCTTCTGCTTGATGTCGCCCTCGATCTCCTCGAGCGTGGCGCGCGGATGGATCTCGCGGAACAGCTCCTCCAGCCACTGATTCATCCAGCCCTGGCGCAGCAGCCAGTGGTTGGCGCGCTGCTGGGGGGCGAGCGCGAACAGCGCCCCCGCCGTCACGTCCTTCGATGACGGCGCCAGGTAGGCGCGGCCCTCGGCCTCGGCGATCAGGCCGGTATCGAAGGCGAGCACGGCGCGATAGCGATTGCCCTGCTCGTCGCGGAAGCCCTCGCCGTAGCGCGCCTCGAGATCGACCAGGCGCACGCGCGCCCAGTCGGCCGGACCCTCGCGGAACTGGTTGTTGGGCCGCACCTGCAGGAACGGCACCGGCACCCACTTGTCGAGAAAGGGCGCCAGCGCGTCCTTGGCGGTGACCACGAGGTTGGGCTCGGCGGCGCGGCGCCGGCCGGCCTCGACCACCTCGTACTGACCACGCACCTCGTCGAAATCGAGCTGCACCAGGTCGTCGACCGACTTGGTCGAGGCCGCGTCATGGAAGCCCCATTCGCGGGTGCGCAGGCGCGCCGGATCGAAGCCGAAATCGAGGAACTGGATGCCGGAGCGGGCGATCAGCGTCGTCGGGCTGGGGTAGCTCGGCAGGCGGGCGAGGTCGCTCATGTGGGTCCGTAAAACTCGTGTCCCAAGTGTATGAAATCAGCGGCCAATCTGCACGTTGTAGCTGCGCTGATCGCCGGGCTGGCTGCCCTTGCATTGGGCCACGCCATCCTTGTCGACCTCGCAATTCACGACATTGCGAGCATAGGTACGGCCGTCGGCGCATTTGGGATTGGCCTTCTCCTCGATCACGAGTTTACCACTGTCCCAGCGCGCCTCGGCCGGCGCTTCACAGGTCGTGCCGTTGTGCTGAACGAAGCTCACCTTGCCCCGGCCCTTGTCGTCGAGCGTGTAGGACGGGCGCAGATCCTTCTCGCCGGTCGGCGTGGCGAGCCCGGTGCGCGAGCGCCAGTCGCCCTTGAGGAAGCCGAGGTCCTGCTTCTGCTTGGCTTCGGGCGGCACGACCATGGGCTTGGGCGGATTC
>Ga0306920_100007078_pt1 | contig 14730 bp, 9 predicted proteins | sample flu12Cox44000170_FD_204666 | JGI IMG/M metagenome (GOLD analysis project Ga0306920, IMG submission 204666) | Lab enrichment of tropical soil microbial communities from Luquillo Experimental Forest, Puerto Rico - flux4day.12C.oxic.44.000.170 (v2)... | ecosystem: Environmental > Terrestrial >... | reverse complement strand
GCTGGAGAACAGCAGCTTGCCGAACGGCGCCAGCTCCATAGACTCGCCGACCACGGCCGCCGCCCGGGCACCGACATGGTTGACCGCCAGGCCTACGTCCAGGTACACGTGCGGGTACGCCTGCGCCAGATAGCCCGCCTGCCGGTGGAACGGGTAGCAGTGCAGCAGCATCACCGGTACCGCGCGGTCCCGGGTCAGCTCCAGGAAGCCGCGCAGCAGCAGCGGGTCGCACCGGCGCAGGTCGGCGTCCGGGTCACCGAACCCGGTGTGGATCTGCACGGGCAGGCCCCGCTCGACCCCGGCCCACAGCAGGTGCCGGAGCAGCACGGGGTCGGTCACCTGGGCCTGCCCGGTCGACTCGACCTCCCGCAGCCAGCCGCCGGCGGCCGCGGCCAGTTCGGCCGGCCCGGGCGGTGCCGGGTCGATGTCCAGGCCGAACCGGTAACCCACAATGCTCTTAACGCCGGCGGCCTGGCCCGCCCGCTGCCACAGCGCTGCCCGGAACCGCTCGCCGAACTCGGCGGCCGCTACCCCATCCCTGGCCACCTGCTCGGCGACCGACTCCAGCCGGACGATCTCGGTCACCGGCGCGCCGGCCGCCGCCGCCATGCCGGTCAGGTCCAGCATGCCGTCGGCCAGGTAGCCGGTGTCGACCAGGAAGCGGCCGATGCCGCTGGCCCGGAGCAGCCGGCTGGTCGCCGCCGCGGCCCCCAGTTCGGCCCGCCGGGCCAGGTAGTCCTCCGGTGGGGCGGACGGCGGCAGTCCCAGCACCGGCCCGCACCAGCGCCGGACCGCCAGCCCGAGCTGGGAGTCGAACTGGGTGGTGCCGGCCGGTGCGGCCTGCCCCGACTCGGTGATGAGCTGCTCGAATCGGTCCCGGGTCAGCTCGCCGCCCAGCGCGGGATGGACGTGGTGGTCGGTCAGCGCCAGCCCGGCCAGCGCCGACCCGATCGGACCGCCGTCAGCCATCCCCGCCGGCGGCCCCGGCCGGCACCGGCTCCGGCCGGTCCGCGGTCCGCCTGCCGACCAGGTACAGCACTACCGCCACCACCAGCGACGCGACCGCAATGCCGGCGATCCACCAGAACCAGGTCCCGTAGTTGATGGTCGCCCCGAAGATGCTCACCGAGCCGGCGTTGTTGGGGATGAGCAGCGGATTCCAGGAGCCGGACAAGGTGGCGACGATGGCGATGACCGAGGCCAGGCCGCCGATGATCGAGCACACCCAGAAGACCACCGGATGGGCCAGCCGCCGCGCTTCGAACTGGGCCCGGTAGCGCCGCAGGATGACCAGGATGTCGATGAACAGCACCGCGATGGAGATGCACCAGATCACGGTGACCGCTGCTTGCAGGATGTCGTAGACCTTGGTCTCCGTGTTGACCCCGCTGCCGCTGCTGATCGACGGTAGCAGCACGAACGCGACAAGCGTGAAGACGCCGGCGATTACCGTCTGTACCCAGACCGCGTTGGCGGGCACCCGTGCCTTGTTGACGTTGGCCATGGCTTTCGGCAGCCGCCGGTCCAGCCCGGACACGAAGATCAGCCGGGCGAAGGAGTAGTTGTAGACCACGGTGATGAACAGGAAGAACAGCGCGAGGATGACCGCCGTGATTTTGCCGGCCACGCTGCCCAGGCCCACCGTGACGGCCTCGGCAACGTTGGTGATCACGCCGTTCCCGGCGCCGTGCACGGTGACCATCACGCCCCAGGTGGCCAGCACGTACGCGACCATGACCACCAGGGAGCCCCAGATCAGGTAGCGGGTAACCGCCTTCTGGTCGCGGATCTCCACCCCCATGTTGAGCGGTACCTCCACGCCCAGCAGGGCCAGCACGACCAGGCCGAAGAACGTCCAGTTGGTGAAGTTGAGCCCATGCGCGTTGCCGGCGGCCCACTGCGAGAAGCTCCACGGGTTGACGGCGGCATGGTGACCACGAGCCAGGAAGACCACCCCGCTCACGAACATGGCCAGGATGGCCAGCCCGTAGAGCGCGAACACCACGTTGACCATGTTCTGGGTGACCCGGAACCGGAGCACGGCCAGTACGCCGGACAGCACGATCACCGCCACGATCACCAGCCCTTGCACCTGTATCGACCAGGTGCTGACCGACGGGAAGGCATAGCCGAGGAAAGCGATCGCCAGGGTGCCGGTGGTCACCATCACCAGCACCCCCGGCCACCAGGCGCAAAAGCCCGCGAAGAAGCCCCAGAACCGGCCGAATGCCTTGTGCGTCCACAGGTAGATCGAGCCCTCGCCGGGGAACATCACGCCGAGCTGGCCGGTCGCGATGGCGCACGGGATGAGGAACACCAGGAACCCGATGAGCCACCAGCCGTAGGCGGCCGGGCCGGCCGGCTGGATGGCGGCGGAGTTGGTGATGAACAGGACGATCGCCACGAAGATGGCGACCATGTCGAAGGTTGTGAGCACCCTGGGCAGCATGCCGCCGGCTACCCGCTCGGAGATCAGGGTGCTGCTGCTGGTGGTATCGGTCTCGGCTGCCATGGCCATCCTCCTGTTTCCGGCCGTGGTGGGATAAGGACCGCTAGAACTTGGTGAAGTGCTCGAAGCACTCGTAGCTGGCATCAGTGCCGGCGAACGCCGCCACCTCCGACCGCTTGACGGCCAGGTAGGCGCGGCGCCGCAGGTCGCCAAGGGATGCCAGCAGCAGGTCATCGGTGGCCAGTGCGTCCAGCGCCTCGGCCAGCGAGGCAGGCAGCCGGTGGGCGCCGACTGCCAGCCGCCCGGCATCGGACAGGGTCGCCGGGTCGACGTTGACGGCTTCGCCCGGATCGAGCTTGCGGCGGATGCCGTCCAGGCCCGCCTGGATGGCCGCGCCGAGCGCCAGGTAGGGATTGGCGCTGGAATCGGATGGCTTGATTTCCAGGTTGACGGAGGCGGCCGGGTCATCCCGCATGGGCGAGCAGATCCGGATCGCCGCCTCCCGGTTGTCCATGCCGTAGATGGTGTAGGCACTGCTCCACATCTGCGGTGCCAGCCGGCGGTAGCTGTTCACGCTGCCGCAGGTGAGCGCGGTGAGTGCGGGCAGGTGCGCGAGCAGGCCGCCGATGAAGTGATAACCGGTCTGTGACAGCAGATACCGGTCGCCGGGATCGTAGAAGGCGGGCTGGCCGCCCAGGTCGGTCAGCGAGATATGCAGGTGGGCGCCGTTGCCCGCCTGGTCGGCGATGGGCTTCGGCGCCAGGCTGGCCCACATCCCGCGGCGGAACGCGGTCCCCCGCACGGTTTCCCGGAACAGCACGTGGTTGTCGGCGGCCTGGAGTGCGGGCACGTGCCGGATCGACACTTCCTGCTGGCCGTGGCCAAGCTCGGGATAGTAGTGCTCGACCGTCATCCCCTGCGCCTGCAACCCCTGCAGCAGGTCGGTGGTGAAGTCGTGGGCAAGGTGGAAACCGGTGGCCGAGTAGCACAGGCTGTCATCGTTCGGCACCAGCCGGTCGGGCCCGCCGTCCGGTCCGGCCTCCCGGCGGCCGAGGGTGAACTCCGGCTCGAACGCGGCGGTGGCCGCGTAACCCTGGCTGGCCAGTTCGGCGACGGCCTGCTTGAGATAGGTCCGGGCACACGCGTCCCACGGCTGGCCGTCCGGGTGGACCAGGTCGGCGAGCATGGCAGCGGCGCCAGGTGCGTAGGGAAGCTGCACGAAGGTGGCCGGGTCCGGCATGATCCGGACTTCCCCCACCGGCCCCAGGCCAGCGACCGGCTGCAGGTGGTCCAGCATCGACATGGCCATCATGGCGACGGTGTGGCCGATCCCGGTCACCATCCGGGCCGGCAGGGTGGCGGCCGAGGCGGACTTGCCGCGGATGATCCCGCCGTGATCAGCGTAGAGAAACCAGACCAGCGAGACGCCGGCCGACTCGGCACGGGTGGCGGCCGCCGCGATCGCCTCCTGGCGGGCCGCATCGCTCGCTGGTCCCGCGTCGGGGTTCGGGTCCATGTATAAGGCGTAGCATGATCACCCTCTTCCCGCCTAGAGCGTCGGCGGCCCGGTTTGGCCGCCGGGAGTGCGGGCGCGCGAGTCCCGGCAGTGCGTTGACACCCGCGGCGACTGGTCCTAGATTCGCCCTGTTCGTGGTAAGAACCACCGTGCGCTTACCGCACAAAACTGCCGGTCAAGGAGGCGCTGTGACGTTCCTGGATGAAGCCACCTGGCGGGGCCGGGTCTATTCGGGCGGCTGGCAGCGGGCGGCCGGCGGCGAGGCGTCGGTCACCGAGCCCGCCACCGGCGCGGAACTGGGCCGGGTGGGCGTCGCCTCGCCCGCGGACGTCGCGTCGGCTACCGCGGCGGCCGCCGCCGCCCAGCCCGCATGGGCCGCGCTCCCGCACACCCAGCGGTCGGCCATCCTGCGCCGCGCGGGCGAGATCTGGCTGGCCAATGCCGCCGAGATCGAGCAGTGGAGCATCCGCGAGGGCGGCAAGATCGGCCCGGCCGCGCAGTTCGAGACCCACGTGGCCACCGAAGAGGTGTTCGAGGCGGCCACCTTGCCGTCGCGGCCGCACGGCGAGCTGCTGCCCAGTGAGCAGCCCAACCTCAGCTTCACCGAGCGGGTACCGGCCGGCGTGGTGGGGGTGATCGCCCCGTTCAACTTCCCGCAGATCCTGGCCATCCGCTCGGTGGCGCCTGCGCTCGCGCTGGGCAACGCGGTAGTCCTCAAGCCGGACCCGCGCACCGCGGTCTGCGGCGGCGTGGTGCTGGCCCGGGTGTTTGAGGAGGCAGGCCTGCCGGACGGGCTGCTGCACGTGCTGCCAGGGGGGCCGGACACCGGCGAGGCGCTCATCACCGACCCGCTGGTGCGGGTGATCTCGTTCACCGGCTCCAGCGCGTCCGGCCGCCGGGTCGGCCAGCTGGCCGCCGCTCACCTGAAGCGCTGCCACCTGGAACTGGGCGGCAATTCGGCGCTGATCATCCTGCCCGATGCCGACCTGGACAAGGCGGCCTCGGCCGGCGCCTGGGGCTCGTTCCTGCACCAGGGCCAGATCTGCATGACGACCGGCCGGCACCTGGTGCACGCATCGGTCTACGACGCCTATGTCGAACGGCTGGCAGGCAAGGCCGCGCACCTGCCGGTTGGCGACCCGGCCACTGGCCAGGTCGCGATCGGCCCGCTGATCGACGAGCGGCAGCGGGATAAGGTGCATGCCCTGGTCACCGGCAGCGTGGATGCGGGCGCCCGGGTGGCCGCCGGCGGCAGCTACCAGGGGCTGTTCTATCAGCCGACGGTGCTGGCCGAGGTGGCACCGGCCATGCCCGCCTACGCAAACGAGGTGTTCGGCCCGGTCGCGCCGGTGGTCGCGTTCACGACGGCGGACGAGGCGGCCAAGCTGGCCGGCGACAGCGAGTATGGCCTGTCACTGGGCATCCTGACCCGGGACGTGATGGCGGGCCTGGATCTGGCCCGCCGGATCCCGACTGGCATCGTGCACATCAACGACCAGACGGTGGACGACGCACCGAACACCCCGTTCGGCGGCATCTTCGCCTCCGGCACGGGCGCGCGCTTCGGCGGCACCGCCAACCTGGACGCCTTCACCGACACCCGCTGGGTTACCGTCCGCGGGGACATCGCCCCCTATCCCTTCTAGCGGCGGCGCGGCCAGCGCCGGGATCCGGCACGGGAGGACATGCGCACTCAGGTAGGCATCGTCGGGGCCGGCCCGGCCGGGCTGATGCTGTCCCACCTGCTCGCGCAGCGGGGCATCGAGTCGGTGGTGGTGGAGATCCGCAGCCGTGCGCACTGCGAGGCCAGGCAGCGGGCGGGGCTGCTGGAGGACGGCACGGTCAAGCTGCTGCGCGAGGCCGATCTCGCGCAGCGGCTGGACACCGAGGGGCTGGAGCACGGCGGCATCTACCTGCAGTTTGACGGGGAACGCCAGCACCTTGATTTCCGCGACCTCACCGGCGGCCGCACGGTCACCATTTACGCGCAGACCGAGATCGTCAAAGATCTCATCGCCCGGCGGCTGGCCGACGGCGGGGCGCTGGAGTTCGACGTGACCGGCACCGCGGTGGCCGGCCTCGACACCGACCGGCCGGTGCTGTCCTACACCACCGCCGGCGGTGAGCGGCGTGAGCTGATCTGCGACGCGATCGCTGGCTGCGACGGTTTCCACGGCATCTGCCGGCCCGCCATCCCGGCTCAGCTGCTCACCGTCCGGGACCGCGATTACCCGTATGCCTGGCTGGGGATCATCGCCGAAGTCCCGCCGTCCACCGACGAGCTGATCTATAACCACCACCCGGACGGCTTCGCCCTGCACAGCATGCGCACCCCCCAGATCAGCCGGCTCTACCTGCAGGTCAGCCCAGACGAGCGGATCGAGCAATGGCCGGACGACCGGATCTGGGCGGCGCTGCAGCACCGGTTTGCGCTGCCCGGCTGGGAGCTGAAGGAAGGCCCGATAACCGACAAGGCGATCACCCCGATGCGGAGCTTCGTCAGTTCGCCGATGCGTTACGGGCGGCTGTTCCTGGCCGGGGACGCCGCCCACATCGTGCCGCCGACCGGGGCGAAGGGGCTGAACCTGGCGCTCGCTGACGTGACCGTGCTGGCCCAGGCGCTGGACCGGCTGATGCGCGGGGATAGCCAGCCGGCCGACAGCTACTCGGACGCCTGCCTCGGCCGGGTGTGGCGGGCGACCCACTTCTCCTGGTGGATGACCTCGATGCTGCACTCCGCGCCCGGCGGCGACCCGATGGACATGGACCTGCAGCTAGCACAGCTGCGGTACGTCACCATGTCGCGGGCGGCGGCCACCTCGCTGGCCGAGAACTACACCGGCTATCCCCCGCTGCGCTGACCGCCGGGCGGCCAGGCCGGCCGCCTCATCCCACCCGCCGGCGGTAGAGGATATCGCCTCGCTGGTCCCGCATCACCAGCACGAAGTGGCTGCTGAAATAGGCCTGTAGGGCCCGGGTCCAGGCAATCCGGCGGCTGCTGTAAGCCGAGAACCAGGCGTACTGCGCGAGCGCGAACTCCTGCCGCCAGGCCGCCACCACCGCTGGGTCCCGGGCCGCCCCGGTGGCGGGTGTCCCGCCCGCTGAGAGCGCCAGGTCGGTGCCGGTGCCATCCAGCATCGGCGAGCAGCCGGGCACGCTAGTGACGAACCGGTCGGCCACGATGAGCAGTGACACTTCGTCGGTGGCGACGCAGCTGCCGGGCGGGACATGCCGGGCGAAGGCGGCGATGCTGACCGGCCCGGTCGGCGCCAGCAGCGCCTTGACCCGCCCCTCGGCCCGGACCTGGAAGATGGTGAACACCACCAGCACGACCGCCGCCGCGGCGGTGACCACACCCGGCAGCCCCCGCCAGGGGCTGGCCTGGGCAGGACGGCCCAGCATCGTGACCCGGGACAGCGGCAGGCCGATGGCCATGCCGAGGAACGGCGCCAGGAACGCCGGGAAGTGATAGTGGAACTGGCTCGGCAGCAGGAACACGATCCCGATCAGGAGCATGCTGACCACTGCGAACGCATCCAGCGGCGGCGGCGGCCGCCGCGTTATGAAGATCACCACGGCCATGCTCCCCACCGAGAGCACCAGCAGGATCACCAGCGTGAGGAAGATCGTCGACTGCAGGTACAGGAACACGCCGGTGACCAGCAGGTTGGCCCGGGCGGGCAGAATGACGTGGCTGAGCCCGGTCATCTCCCGCAGCCGGACCCAGATCGATACCCGCAGCGAGGCGGCCCGGTGCCCCAGCTGGGCGGTGATCAGGCTCTGGTAGAAGCGGTGCGGGGCCAGCGCCGCGAACGGCAGCGCCGGCACACAGAACCCCGCCGCCACCCCGGCCACGAAAGCAAGCGCCCGCCGGGTCCAGGGCAGGCACAGGGCCGCCGCCACCACCACCGGGATGATGGCCCACGACTCGATCGCGCCGGCGAACCCGAAGAGCACCCCACCCCAGACCAGCCGCTGGCGGCTGGCGGTGATCCGGTCCCGGTCGAACACGGCGACCGCCGCGGCCAGGCAGAACAGCGTCAGCCATGGCTCGACCAGCACGGTGCGGGCGGCGGCGATGCTGTCCGGGAACAGCGCGGTGACCCCGCATGCCACCAGCGTCGCCAGCACCCCCCGGTGGCGTACCAGCAGGCCGACCAGCACCACCGCGGCCGCGCTGGCGAGGGTGGTCAGGATCCGGCCGGCCGCCATCCCCGCCGCGGTACTGGTGAGCTTGGCCAGCAGCGCGGCCGGCGTCATCAGCAGCGTGATCCCGGGCGGCTGGACGAAGATGAAGTCGCGGTAGGGCAGCGTGCCCTGGAGCAGGTGGACAGCGCTGCCAAAGTACGACCCGTCGTCATACTCGGTGAGCCCGAGCAGCACCCCCGGCCGGGCGAGCTGGTAGATCCGCAGCCCCAGGGCCAGCACCGTGGTGGCCCCGATCACCAGGCCCACCGCGTTGCGCCGGATCGCCGCCAGCCGCGGCCGGGCCGCCCGATCACCGGTGGGCGCGGGCGGCACCGGGCCCACCGTCGTTTCGCTCACCGTCGGATTCTAAGGGCGGTATTCAGTCCTTCTCGTACCGGCCGGGGAACTCGCACCCATCCGGGTCAGCCGCTTCCGGGCCCCGCCAGCTGGGTCAGGACGGCAGGCCGGTGGCGGCCGGCAGCTCCGAGTCCGCGTCGTCCTCGTCGTCCTCGGGGTGGCTGCCGTGCCACCGGGACGGCATGAACAGCGGCACGATCATGGCCGCCCCCAGCACCGCCAGCGCCCCGCTGGCGAGCAGCAGCCGGAAGCCGGAGCCGAACGCATGGCCCGCCAGCGGCACCCAGCCGAGGGCCCGGTGCGGGCTCACCGCGAGCAGTGCGGTCCAGGCCAGCAGGCCGAGCCCGGGCAGGCCGGTTGCCAGCGGCGAGACCGCCCGTACCGCGAGCAGGATGCCCAGGAACAGGCCGGTCCCCACCAGCGCCGACAGCTCCAGCAGGCCGGTGGTGCTGATCAGCACATGGCCGGGGGTGACGGTCACATACAGATGGGCGATGCCCCAGCCGGCCGCCAGATACAGCGCGGCCGCGAGGGCTATTGCCAGGATGAAGCCAATCAGATGACGCATTGTCGTCGGTTGGTCCCTACTCCCGCTCCTGGCCGGTTACGCGTCGGGAGTGACTCTACTGGAGCCAGCGGGCCGCACCCGGGCATTCCGGCCAGCGGGGTGCCCGGCCTCCGGAGCGTCAGCTCCGCCGCGTAGGCTCGGCGACGTGCACATCGACACGATTTTCCGGGGAATCGGGGCGTTCACGGTCCGGTTCCGTTGGCTGATGCTGGTGATCTGGGTGGTGGGCGCCTTCGCCGCTGCGACGCAGCTGCCGTCGCTGAACAGCGTCACCCAGAACAACAACAGCAAATTCCTGCCGGCCAGCGCGCCCAGCGAACATGCCGTCGAGCTGGCCGCCCCGTTTGGCATCGCTGGCCTGGTCCCGATCCCGGTGGTGGCGGCGCGTGCACAGGCCCCGCTGACCCCGGCAGACGCAGCGGCTCTGACCACGCTCCAGCACACGCTGCACGGGGTGTCTGGCGTCGCCAAGGTGCTCGACGCCGGCCGGTCCGCGAACGGGCGCGCTGAGCAGCTGGTGGTGCTCGCGCAGCAGGGCGGCCAGAACCAGAATTACGCCGTCGACCTGATCGACGGGCTGCGCGCGAAGATCGCCGCGGCCGGGCTGCCGGCCGGGCTGCAGGCGCACGTGGCGGGCGACGTCGCCGCCCAGGTGGACCAGCAGAAGGCGTCCGGCAACACCGGCAACAAGGTCCAGTACCTGTCGCTGCTCTTTATCATCGTGCTGCTGGTGGTCATCTTCCGGTCGCTCACGCTGGCGCTGGTGACGGTGATCCCGCCGCTGCTGTCGGTCACCATCGCCGGGCCGCTGGTGGCCGAGGCCGCCCAGCATGGCCTGCAGGTATCCCCCATCGCCCAGCTGCTGCTGATCGTCCTGGTGCTGGGCGCGGGTACCGACTACGGCCTGTTCCTTGTCTTCCGGGTACGCGAGGAGCTGCGCAGCAGGCAGCACGGCAAGGCCGGGGAGAACTACCCGGGCACCAACGGCCTGGGCCGCAGCCTGCTCGCCGACTTCCTTCATCCCCGCCCCCCCGCCCGGGACGCGATCGTCAGCTCGTTCACCCGGGTGGGCGAGTCCATCACCTTCTCGGCCGCCACGGTGATCGCGGCGGTGCTGACGCTGCTGCTGGCCAGCTTCTCGTTCTACTCCGACCTTGGCATCCCGTTCGCGATCGCCATCGGGGTCATCCTGCTCGCGGCTCTCACGCTGCTGCCGGCCCTGCTGTCGCTCCGGCTGTCCCTGCTCGCCCAGAAGCGGTCACTGTTCCTGCGCTTCTTCGGCAAGCCCAAGCTGCTGCCGTGGAACATCCAGGGCAGCGGCAAGACCGGCACCTGGGGCCGCGTTGCCGGGCGGATCGTCCGGCATCCGGTGCCCACCCTGGTGTCGGGCCTCGTGCTGTTCGGGGGGCTGGCCTTCGCGGTGTTCGGCTATACCGCGGCCGGTTTCGGCGGGAACACCGCACCGCCGGCCGGCAGTGACTCCGCGGCCGGGCAGGCACTGCTGGCCAGTTATTTCCCGCAGTCGTCGGCGAACCCGACCAATCTCCTCTTCCGGTTCGACACGCCGGTCTGGGACAATCCGGCCCCGCTCGCCAACGCTACCCGGCAGCTGTCGGCAAACCCGCTGTTCAGCCAGGTCAGCGGGCCACTCAATCCCGGCGGGGCGACCCTGACCCCAGCCGAGTACAGTGCCCTGCACGCCAAACTCGGGCCGGCCGCCCTGCTCCCGGCGGTGCCCCCGGCCGGGACCGGGGTGCCGCTGCCCGCCTACGAGGTCTACCGCGCCACCGGAAACCTGGTCAGCGCGGACGGCAAGACCGTGCAGTTCCTCACCGGCCTGCACGCGGGCGACCCGGGCGGTACCGCCGCGATGAACGCCGTGCCAGCGGTGCGGGCGGCCACCGCCGAGGTGGCCACGTCGATCGGGGCGTCCGATCACGCCGTCGGTGGCGAGGCCCCGGCCCTGTACGACATCAGCAGCATCTCCAACAGCGACCTGAAGCGCATCATCCCGGTCGCGATCATCGCGATCGGGATCCTGCTCGCAATCGTGCTGCGCAGCCTGGTGGCCCCGCTCTACCTGATCGCCTCGGTCGGCATCTCCTACCTGGCGGCGCTGGGCCTGTCGGTGCTGATCTTCATCGAGATCGGTAACAGCGGCGGGCTGGTGTTCTTCATGCCCTTCCTGATGTTCATCTTCCTGCTCGCGCTCGGCGAGGATTACAACATCCTGATGATGACGCGCATCCGGGAGGAGGCACAGCGCCGGCCGCTGCGGGAGGCCGTCACCCGGGCGCTGGCCGCGACCGGGACCACGATCACGTCGGCAGGCCTGGTGCTGGCGGGCACCTTCATCGTGCTGACGGTGGTGGCCGGCAGCGGCTCCGGGGGTGACCAGATCCGTGACATCGGGCTGGGCCTGGCACTCGGGGTGCTGATGGACACCTTCCTGGTACGCACCCTGCTGGTGCCCTCCACCGTGGTGCTGCTGGGCAGGTGGAACTGGTGGCCGTCCAAGATGAGCCGCCGGAGTGCCGAGCTGCCCGCAGGCAGCGGGCCGGACGGCCAGGTGGCGGTCCCGGACACCGTGACGCCGGGCGGTGATGAGGCACCGCTTGGCCAGCACCCGGCCTGACCGGTCACCCGGGCAGCCGTATCCGCCCGTGGTTGCCCGGCCAGCCGGGAGTGCGGGGTCGGGGTGCCGCCGCCCGTGCTTGCCGTCCTAACCATTCCGGTGATCTGCGGGACATGCCGCGCGCGGTGCTGGCCAGGACCCATCCCGACCGTCACACTCGCATGAGGGAAGTCCGAGCGACGCCCTCGCGCGGCATCAGGCACGCCGGCCTGGCCGGCGGCGCAGAAGGGACGCCGATGCAGGAACTGCGCCTGGTCGCGGTGAGTGAGGATGGCACCTATGCCGTCCTGGCCGCACCGGGGCGCAGCGGCCGCTTCTCGCTGCCGGTCGATGACCGGCTGCGGATCGTGGCCCGAGGGCAGTTCTCCCGGCTCGCTCAGTACGAGATCGAAGTGGAGAGTCCCTTGCGACCCAAGGAGATCCAGGACCGGATCCGGGCCGGTGAGACGGCGGAGGACATCGCCGACGTGGCGGGGGTGCCGATCGAACGGGTCCGCCGCTTCGAGGGGCCGGTACTGGCGGAGCGCGCCTACCGAGCCCAGGAGGCGCAGGCGGCGAGCATCCGCCAGCCGGGGGAAAGCGGGCCAGGGCGCCCGCTCGGCGATCTGGTCACCGAGCGGCTCACCAGCCTCGGTGCCGGCACCGGAGGCGCCGAGTGGGACTCACGCAAACGGCCCGATGGCAACTGGCTGGTATCACTGACCTTCACCGCGGGCGATCTCCCGCGGCTGGCCGAATGGATCTTCGACCCCCGGAGCAGGCACGTCAGCCCCGTCGACGACACCGCCGCCGGCCTGTGCCTGCCCGATGCCAGCCTGCCGCCCGCCCTGGCCCGCACGCTGGGGGCCGCCACAGTCACTCCCATCGGCAGCCGGCTCAGCCAGCTCGCCGCCGGGCCCGAGGGACGCGCCCAGCCAGGGCCGGCGCGTGTCCCAGCACCGGCCGGGCCGGCCGCGGAGCAGGAGAGCGCCCCGGCCGCGGCCGCACAGCAGGCTCCGGCCCGGCAGCGCCCGGTCAGGAAGGCAGCGGGCGGCCGCTCGCGGCGCGCGTCGGTGCCGTCCTGGGATGAAATCATGTTTGGCACCTCCCGGCAGCCGGACTAAGTACCTCCCTGGCAGGCCGTACCATCAGCAGCGGACGGTTACGGCGGGAGAGGTGCGGGTGAGCCGGTTCAGGCAATCAGTTGGCCGCTGGCTGGCCAGGGCTGGCCGGCCACTCACCGCCGGTGCCCTCCTCGCCCTGCTCGGCGGCTGCGGCCTGGTGGGCGGCCCCAAGACAGTGCTGGCAGACGTGCCCAACACGATGACCGTGACCAGTCCGGACGTCAGTCAGGGGGTGATGGGCTCGGACTTCACCTGCCACGGGGCGGGGAAGAACCCAGGGCTGCACTGGTCCGGCGCGCCGGCGCGGACGAAATCACTAGCGGTGGTCATGGATGACTCGGCCGCGCCGATCACCCCCTACATCTACTGGATCGTTTTTGATATCGGCCGGCAGACCACCAATATTCAGGCCGGGGAGATTCCGGCGGGTGCCCGGCAGGCCCGGAATAGTAAAGGCACCATCGGTTATGATCCGCCCTGCCCGGTGGGCCACGATCATTTCTACCGTTTTACCGTTTACGCCCTTGGGTCGGTACTCCACCTGGCTAACGGGGCCAGCCTGAAATCGGCCTGGTCTGCGATCGCCGATGCCGCTATCGCACGCGGGCGGCTCCCTGCCAAGGCCACTCCGTAATCGTACAGTTACAGTACGTAAACGACACGAGTTTAAAAATTCGCTAAATGCATGACAGCGGCTAGAGGCGTCCGCCAGAATCACTGACCAGGAGTTCAGCCTTGGACTGATCCAAGGTGCTAGCGACACAGGGGAAGGTCCGCGTCGATGGCCGCGTGTACCTCGCTAGCGCCGCCCACGTGGCCACGGCTCTCTGGGTGGTGGAATGAAGCTGCTGCTGCTGGTTGGCCTCGCAGCCGTCGTCATCGTGATCCTCATCGCCGTCTTCCTGAGCATCCGGCTCGGGCGTGGGGACGACCATGAGGAGCCGGTGAGGCCCGGCAGCCGCGATCGCGGTCGCCGGGACGACAAGGATCCACGCTGGCAGGACGCTGAAGAACACGACGCCCGCCGGGCCACAGCTGCCAGCCGGACGGGCGGCAGCGGCCGCTTGGCCCGGGACGAGGCCGATACCTCCCGCCATCAGGACGGCGCCGAGCGCCGGCCCTCGCGCGAGCAGGCGTCCCGCGGGCGGGACCGCGACTACGACTACCCGGACCACCGCGACACCGGGCCGCTGGAGCATCCGAGCAGCCCCCGGCGGGCCGCGGCCAGGAATGGGCGCCCGCCCAGCGGCCGCGAGTATCGCGACCGGCCCGCTGACGGACGCCGTGACCAGCGCGGCGCCGGCCAGCCTGACTACCCGGACTACCAGTCCGGCCCGCAGCGCGGCTACGCCGGCGGCCACCCGTCTGGCCCGCTGCCAGTGCCGGACTTCCATTCGGGTGAGTACCCAGCGGCCGACTACCCGTCGATGGATTTCCCGTCTGGCCCGCTGACGGCCGCCGACTACCCGTCCGCGGACTACCCGTCGATGGATTTCCCGTCTGGCCCGCTAGCGGCCGCCGACTATCCGTCCGGCGACTATCCGGCCGCTTCGGCCAGCGGCCACCCGGGCAGGCGGAGCCGGTCAAAGTCCGAGAAGGGCAAGAAGGGCGCCAGCCGACCGCAGCCGGAGTCACGGCGCAAGCCCGCCAAGTCGCAGAGCCCGGCCAAGGGACGGTCGCGGAGCAGGCGCGATGACGATGACTGGCCAAGCACGGAGTGGGACAAGCTGACCGACGAGCAGTACTGGGCCGAGCTCTCCTCCGACAAGCCGCTGTCCACGAGTGCCCGCCCCGCACAGGCGCCCACCGAGCCGGCGGCCGGCAACGGCAGATCCCGGACCGCGAACGGCAAGCCTGCGGCCGCCCAGGGCGCTCCCGCGCCCATGCCCCCGGCAGGGCCCGGCCGTGACCTGC
>Ga0306920_100007077_pt1 | contig 14731 bp, 12 predicted proteins | sample flu12Cox44000170_FD_204666 | JGI IMG/M metagenome (GOLD analysis project Ga0306920, IMG submission 204666) | Lab enrichment of tropical soil microbial communities from Luquillo Experimental Forest, Puerto Rico - flux4day.12C.oxic.44.000.170 (v2)... | ecosystem: Environmental > Terrestrial >... | reverse complement strand
ATCGCCGATGAACTGATCGGTTTTCCACGCCATCTGTCGCAGCATGTCGGCGGATTCGTGCTCACGCGCGCGCCACTCGATGAAACGGTGCCGATCGGCAATGCCGCCATGGACGATCGCACCTTCATCGAATGGGACAAGGACGACATCGACACGCTCGGGCTGATGAAAGTTGATGTGCTGGCGCTCGGCATGCTGAGTTGCCTGCGGCGCGGACTGGATTTTTTGAAAATTCATTATGGGCTGGATTATTCGCTTGTCACGCTGCCGCTGGACGATCCCGCAGTTTATCAGATGCTGTCGCGCGCCGACTCGGTCGGCGTGTTCCAAGTCGAAAGCCGCGCGCAGATGTCGATGCTGCCACGGTTGAAGCCGCAGTGCTTCTATGACCTTGTCATCGAGGTCGCGATCGTGCGGCCGGGGCCGATCCAGGGCGACATGGTGCATCCCTATCTGCGCCGCCGCGACGGCATCGAGAAGGAATACTACCCCTCCCCGTCTTCCGCCCACGGATCGCGGGACGAATTGAAAGACGTTCTCAAACGCACGCTCGGCGTCCCGCTGTTTCAGGAACAGGCGATGCAGATCGCGATCGCGGCGGCGAAATTCACGCCCGATGAAGCGGACGGGCTGCGCCGCGCCATGGCTACGTTCCGCCACACCGGCAACGTTCATCTATTTCGCGATAAATTCATCAACGGCATGGTCGCGCGCGGCTATGAGCGCGATTTCGCCGAAAATTGCTTCGGCCAGATCGAAGGTTTCGGCGAATACGGCTTCCCCGAAAGTCACGCGGCAAGTTTTGCGCTTCTGGTTTATGCCTCGGCCTTCATCAAGTGCCGCTACCCCGACGTATTCTGCGCCGCCATCCTCAACAGTCAGCCCATGGGATTTTATCAGCCGGCGCAGTTGGTGCGCGATGCACGCCAGCACGGCGTCGAGATCCGCCCCGCCGACGTCAATTGCAGCGATTGGGATTGTACGCTGGAGCCGACTTCCCCGTCCGCGAACGGAGGTGGAATCGGCCATGCCGTACGGCTTGGCTTTCGCCTCATTGGCGGTCTCAGCGAACCGGAATTGAAAAAACTGGTCGCGGCGCGCGGCAATGGTTTTTCTTCGATCGAGCGACTTGCCGCGATCGCCGGCGTTTCGCGCTTCACGATCGAGCGGCTGGCCGAGGCCGATGCATTCCGCTCGCTCGGAATGGATCGGCGCGCTGCATTATGGGCGGCGCGGCGGCTCGACACGATCGGCATTCGCCGCCCGCGCACCGACGCCAAGACCGAAGACGCGCTGCCGCTTCTGACGCCGCATCTCAGCGACGAATTTTTTCCCGAGCCCAAAGTTGCGTTGCCGGCAATGCCGCTATGCGAGCATGTCGTTGAGGATTATGTGATGACCGGACTTTCGCTGAAACAACATCCGATTTACTTCTTTCGCGAGCGGTTACTCGCGCTCGGCGCAATCCGCAATGCGCAACTTCGCGACGAGGCCTTGGCGCAAGATTCCATGGTCACCGTCGCCGGCCTGGTCCTGGTACGCCAGCGCCCTGGCACCTCGAAGGGCGTCGTGTTCATGACGCTCGAAGACGAAACCGACATTGCCAATATCATCGTCTGGCCGAAAGTCTTTGAAAGAAGCCGCCGCACGGTGATGACGTCGCGTTTTCTTGCTGTGCGCGGCCGCTTGCAGCGCGCAGGTCTCGTCATCCATGTCGTCGCGGAAAGCTTCGTCGATCTTTCCGCGCAATTGCCGTGGCTGCGTGACGGAGATCTGTTCTCGCCAAAATTGTCCGGGCGTCCGCGGCCGCAATCCGATCCGTTGCCGCTGCACAGCCGCGATTTTCATTGAGGCCCTCAGGAGCACTACCATGTGCGGCCGCGCCAAACTTCCGGACGACGTTTCAGAGATCAAACTCGACCTGAAAATCGATTTCGACCAGATCGGCGACTATCGGCCGCGCTGGAATGCAGCGCCGACTTCGAAGCTCCCGGTCGTTGTTTCCGCCGCCGGCAGCCGCATTCTCACCTTGATGCGCTGGGGCCTCGTCCCGTCCTGGGCGAAGGACCTTAAAATCGGCTTTTCGACTTTCAATGCCCGCGCGGAAAGCCTCACGACGCGCGCCGCATTTCGAGGCGCCTGGCAAGCCGGCCGCCGCTGTCTTGTCCTCGCTGACGGCTATTACGAGTGGCGCGACGCCGACAAGCAGCCGTTCGCAGTCGCGCTCGCCAACCGCGGCCCAATGACGCTGGGAGGATTGTGGGACGATTGGCGATCGCCGGCAGGCGAGACGATAAAATCCTTCGCCATAATCACCACGACTGCGAACGCTTTGCTGACTCCCGTGCACGGTCGCATGCCTGTTGTCATTCCGCCGGCTAGCTGGGGCGACTGGCTTGGGGAAAACTCGATACCAGAGAGCACAGTCAAGACCTTGCTGCGGCCTTATCCGGATCACGCCATGGCGTTCTGGCCGGTCGATCGGCGGGTCGGCAATGTCGGGAACGACAGCCCGGATCTGTTCGCGCCGATCGAACTTGCGCCATAGCGCGACGCGCCAGCTTCGGAAATCGGGTGGTTCGCGCGCAGTCGCGGACCTAATTTAAGAAATCGAGACGAGGCCCGCGCTCATGAACGCCATCACGAAGATCGCTTCGGTCGACTTCCGGTCGCTCAAGCCACGCATCGACAAATACGACTGGGACGAAATCGCTGCCAATCTCAATTCATTCGGCTGCGCCGTCCTGGACAGATTGTTGACGCCGAACGAATCTAAATCCGCAGCCGCGCTCTATGCGCATGACGAACACTTCCGCAGCCATGTTCACATGGCGCGGCACGGTTTCGGGAAAGGTGAATACAAATACTTTCGCTACCCGCTGCCTACTATCGTGAACACGCTGCGTCCGGCGCTGTATTCGCGCGTGGTAACCGTCGCCAACGAGTGGAACGCCCGGATGGATCTTGGCACGCGCTATCCTCAACAGCACGCCGATTACTTGAAACTCTGCCACAAAGCGGGACAGGTCCGCCCCACACCGCTTTTGCTGCAATATGCGACTGGCGATTTCAATTGCCTGCACCAGGACTTATACGGCGAACTTGCGTTCCCGTTACAGTTGACCATCCTCCTGTCCCAGCCGGGCGTGGACTTTACCGGCGGCGAGTTCGTGTTGACCGAACAGCGCCCGCGGATGCAGAGCCGGGTTGAAGTGGTTCCGCTGCAACAAGGCGACGCTGTCGTATTTGCCGTTAAGAGTCGCCCCGTCCAAGGCACCAAGGGCGCCTACCGGGTCAATTTGCGCCACGGCGTAAGCCGGATACGCTCCGGCCAGCGCCACACCCTCGGCATCATCTTTCACGACGCCCAATAAATTCGCAGCTCATCCGTCTTTCGTGGCGTCGTTGGCTGCACCACGCCGGGCGACCGGTTGGTTTAGGCGCTGCCTTGGCAACCGACCTGAGCCGTTTAATCCGTGAGTTGGTAACCTTCGAAACGAAAGTCCGGACCTGCTTCCCCCATTGCGCGGCCCGCAGAACGCGGACCCCGGACAATAAACAAATTCTGTCAATGCGTTCTGCCGATCCATGACGAGTGACATAATGTCTTCATCGAGGGGAGTTGCACGGTCCTGCGGTGGCCTATATCGTCTGGAACTTGCGAAAAGGAAGGTCTCCGCCGGCCTTCGCGCCGCAAGGGGACAAGGGGAGAGCCCGCGACACCGGGTCGCCGGGGAACATCTCTGCGTTTACTGTAGTTGCTCGTTTCAAGGTTCGGGGAAAACCGAGGCCAAGCCCCGAATTACGGCCGGGAGGAAATATTGCGGTTTTCCACCAGCCTCCGCGAACTGATCGGTAAGCGCGATTTTTACGCGGGTGGCCTGATGCTTTTGTTGGGCCTCGGCGTCGCGCTGAAGGGCTCGACTTATCGCGCGGGCACGCTCATGCATATGGGACCCGGCTTTTTGCCGACCGCCCTTGGCATCCTTCTTATGCTGCTCGGGATTGCAATCGCCGCGGCTAGCTTGGCGCCCGGGCCGGACGAGCATGGCGGAGATCAGAGTCTGCTGCCAGAACATCCGCAATGGTGGGCTTGGCTGTGCATTCTTATGAGTCCAGTCGCCTTTATATTCTTTGGCCGCTATTTCGGCATGGCGCCCGCGACTTTTGCCTGCGTATTCGTTGCCGCCCTTGGCGATAAGACGTCGACTTGGAAAGGCACCATCATCCTCGCCAGCATAGTGACGGTCTTCGGCGTAGGGCTGTTCTCCTACTTCCTTCAGGTACCGATGCCGATCCTGACGTGGAGGGGCGAGCTTTGATTGAACAAGCGCTTTCCGGACTCTGGTACGGCTTTGGCGTCGCCTTCGAGCCGCACAATCTTATGTGGTGCTTTGTCGGTGTGCTCGTCGGCAACATGGTCGGCGTGTTACCCGGCATGGGCCCGCTCGCCACGATCTCGATTCTGCTGCCGCTGACCTTCGGCATGAAACCGGTCGGCGCCATCCTGATGCTGGGCGGCGTGATGTATGGCGCGCAATACGGCGGCGCGATCTGTTCCATCCTGCTCAACTTGCCATGCCATCCGCCGCACGCGGTGACGTGTCTCGACGGCTTCCCAATGACCAAACAGGGACGCGGCGGCGTAGCGCTCGGCCTCACTGTCTTTGCCTCATTCGTCGGCGCTTCCTGGGGGATCACCGAAATGATCTTCCTGTCGCCGCTTCTGGTGAAGGCGGCGCTGCAATTCGGCCCCGCCGAGGTTTGTTCGCTGATGCTGTTGGGCCTGCTTGCCGGCTCGACGCTGGCGCGTGGTTCGCCGATCAAGGGCGTCGCCATGACCGTGCTCGGGCTGTTTTTGGGTTCGGTCGGCACCGACCTCGAAACCGGTTCGGAACGCTACACCTTCGGCATGACCGAACTCGATGACGGCATCGAACTGATCGCGCTCGCGCTCGGCCTGTTTGGCATCGCCGAATTCATGAACAGCGTCAATCAGGTCGCGCCGATCAACACCAAGTACACCAATGTCGGCATCAAGGACATGCGCCCGACCAAGGCCGACATGAAACGCGCCTTCTTCCCGATGTGGCGCGGCACGATCGTCGGCAGCCTGTGCTCGCTCATTCCAGGCACCGGGCCCACCATCGCTTCCTTCGTCGCTTATGCGACGGAAAAGAAAATCTCCAGGCATCCGGAAAAATTCGGCACCGGCCTGATCGAAGGCGTGGTTTGTCCGGAAGCCTCCACGCACTCTTCGGTGCAGGGCGACTTCATCCCGACGATGAGTCTCGGCATCCCCGGCGACGCGGTAATGGCGCTCCTTCTCGGCGCCTTGATGATTCAAGGCATCGTGCCCGGCCCGCAGCTGATTTCGCAGCATCCGGATATTTTCTGGGGCCTGGTTGCGAGCTTCTGGATCGGCAACATCATGCTGGTGCTGCTCAATGTGCCGTTGATCGGCATCTGGGTGAAGATGCTCGCGATCCCGTACCGCTTCCTTTACCCAAGCGCGATGTTCTTCGTCTGCATCGGCGTCTACGCCGCCAACAACGACTTCTTTCAGGTCGGCGAGGTGGCGGTGATCGGCCTGTTCGGCTACGTCCTGCTGCGGCTCGGCTTCCATCCGGCGCCAATCCTGCTTGGCTTCGTGCTCGGCCCGCGGTTCGAGGAGAACTTCCGCCGCGCCATGCTGATCTCGCGAGGCGACATTCTCGTCTTTATCGAGCGGCCGATCAGCGCCGTATTCGTCGCGCTCTGCGCGATCCTGATCGGATCGCAAATCTATTTCCGCCTGAAGGGCGCCAAAGCCGATCTCGAACCGGCAACGGAAAATGCCGTGAGCGGCGAAGTTCCGACCCAACTTGCCGCGCAGCGCGTGCCCGCGACGCCAGCCGAGTAGTCAGCGTCCCGCCCATCCCCGCGAAAGCGGGGACGGAGCAATTTCACCATGATCTCCACGGAGCCAACGTGGATTCCCGCTTTTGCGGAGGCGTGGTGCTGAAGACCTAACGCAATCCACGCTTGAGTACGCGCGCGAGGCGATCCGAAAATGCGCGGGCGTCGGCGGGCCGGTCGCCGTCGAGCAAGCGCGCCTCTTCATAGAGAAGATGCGCGGCATCTTCCTTGAACGCGCGCTCGCCCTCGCCGAGCGCGGCCAGTGCGGCGATCAGTTCGTGCTGCGGATTGACTTCGAGCACCGGCTTCGATGCCGAAGTAAGCCGGCCCGCGCCGGCGAGGATCCGTTCGAGGGCGCGGTCCGGTCCTTTGTCGGGCGCGACCAAACAGACAGCGCTGGCGGTGAGGCGGTCGGAAGCGCGTACTTCTGCGACCGCATCCCCTAGGGTTAATTTGACGAAAGCGAGAAAATCCTTGACTGGCTCTGAAATCGCGGGCGCCGGTTTTTGTGCGGCATCAAGAGGAAAAATAAGCGCAAGATCGGCGGCGCCTTGCGTGACCGACTTGAACGGCTTGCCGTCAAAACCTTGGTTCGGCACGACCCAGAATGTGTCGACCGGATCGGTCAGCAGCAGTACCTCGATGCCGCGGGCGCGAAAACCTTCCAGATGCGGCGACATTTTAAGACGCGTGAGATCGTCGCCGGCAATGTAATAGATCGCCGTTTGATTGGGCCGTAGCGACGCGACGTATTCCTTCAAACTGCGCCAGTCGTCGGACGCGGTGGTCTTGAAACGGGCGAGTTTTAACAGCGCGTCGCGGCGTTCGAAGTCCTCATAGAGGCCTTCCTTGATCACCGCGCCGAATACGTCCCAGATCCCGGCAAAGGCTTGCGGCTCTTTGTCGGCAAGCCGCTCCAATTCACTGAACACGCGGTTGGTCAGGCCCTTTTTGATAGCGGCGAGGAGCGGATTTTCCTGGACTTTCTCGCGTGACACGTTGAGCGGCAGGTCGGCGCTATCGACGACGCCGCGAACGAAACGCAGATAGCGTGGGAGTATTTCCGCGTCGTCGGCGATAAACACACGCTTGACATAGAGCTTGATCCGCCCGGTGCGATCGGGATCGAACAAATCGAAAGGCCTTGCACTCGGGACAAACAACAGTGCGGTGTAATCCTGCCGTCCTTCCGCGCGAAAATGTATCGTCAGCGCCGGTTCGTCGAAGGCGCCTGCCGCGCTGCGATAGAAATCGGTGTAATCGGCGGTCGCAATCTCGGATTTTGGCTTGGCCCATAACGCCGCGCCGTCGGTGATTTCAACCGGCGCGGCCCCGGCTTTCTCGACGATTGCGATCGGAACCGGGACATGCCCGGACTGTTCCTTGATCAAGGGCTCGACGGTCGCGCGTTCGGTGTAGTTCTTCGCCTCATCGGCAAGATGCAGCACGACACGGGTGCCACGGCGTGATGCCGCCGCACCATCTACGGGCGTCACCGAAAAGTCGCCCTTGCCATCCGACGACCATTGCCACGCCTCCGCCGCACCGGCGCGGCGCGAAATGACGTCGACGCGTTGGGCGACCATGAAAGCCGAATAGAACCCCACGCCGAACCGGCCGATCAACGCCCGCCCCTCGGCGCTCTCTCCTCCTCCTTGACCGGCATCGATGCGGTCCAGAAAGGCCTTGGTGCCGGAGCGCGCAATCGTGCCGAGCGCGTCGATCAGCTCGTCACGATTCATGCCAATGCCGTTGTCTTCAACGGAAAGCTGGCCAGGGTCGAGCGTCACCGTTATGCGCGGTTTTGGATCATCGCCGAGGAGCGAAGGCGCGGCGATCGATTCATAACGCAACCGCTCGCAGGCATCGGCGGCGTTTGCGATGAGTTCGCGCAAAAAGACCGACTTGTCGGAATAAACCGAGTGCACCATCAGGTGCAAAAGCTTGGCGACGTCAGCCTCGAATGGGCGGCTCTCCGATTGCGTGCTTCCGGCCGTTTTCGTAGGAGCCACGAAGTTGTCCCCGGCAAATTTGCAATTGGCCGGTTTGGACATGCCAAGCCGTTGCCGGCGAATCAAGCCCCTTCGCGAGAACCCGAATAATCTTATACGTTGTGCAGATCTCTGGAGAACGCGCATGAAGCGACGAGAGCTTATTGCCTCACTAGGAAGTATCCTGGCCGTCTGGCCGCTGAGCGCCCCCGGGCAAACAGCAACGACGCAGAGCTGGCCGGCACACCCAGTGAAGCTCATAGTAGGATTCGCGCCCGGCGGACCGACTGATCTAATCGCGCGTCTGGTCGCGCAAAAACTGACCGAACAGACCGGCAAAAACTTCTTTGTCGAGAACGTCTCGGGTGCCGGTGGGAACGTCGGCGCTGTCCGGGCGGCGAAGTCTTCGCCGGACGGCTACACGTTTCTAGTGACTGGCGGCAATATCACCAACAACCCCTATTTGTTCGCAGAGCCGGGCTACGATCCGCTAAAGGATTTCGACGCGGTGACGCTCGCCGCCGCCACTCCCGTGGTGCTTGCTGTCAATCCATCGGTTCCAGCAACCAGCGTCAAAGAGCTGGTCGCGTGGATCCACGCCAATCCAGGCAAGGAAAGCTACGCTTCACCGGGCACGGGCACGCCGCCACAACTGGTTGGCGCATTGTTCCAGCATGCGTTGCAGCTCGATCTGGTGCATGTGCCGTTCGACGGCGGGGGCACGGCTGTGCAGGCGACGGTCGGGGGACACACGCCGATCTCGTTCGGCGCAATGGCGCCTGCAGTGCCGCTGATCAAAGCCGGTCAGCTGCGAGCGCTGGCAGTAACGGGAAAGGAACGATCGGCGGCATTACCGGAAATCCCCACTATGGCCGAGGCAGGATTTCCGGAGGTCGAGGGCACAACATGGACCGCCTTCGTGGCGCCCGTCGGCACGCCCAAGGACATTATTGCGAGGCTTCACGACATCATCGTCACGAGCCTCGCGCAACCCGATGTGAAGGCCAAGCTTGCAGCAATGGCCTATGTGCCGATCGGCTCTACGCCGCGGGAGTGTGCAGAGTTCTTCCAGTCTGAGATGGCAAAGTGGGGACCAGTAATCAAAGAGGCCGGCCTGAAGGCGGAATAAAGTGTAACCAGATCGAGGAAAGCAGACATCGCGCGTCTCAATTACGACAAGCGCTCCCGCAACGCCGCGGAGATGCGCTCCCCGGAAAAGCCGCTTAAGTGCCTGAACCGTTGTGATTTTATTCTGGAGGGACGGCGCTACCCACGTCCGTACCCACGCGCACACGCGCGCGTGCGGGTGCACATGTCCGGGTCACAGGTGCCGGGACTCTTGCGTGCGTGTGCGCTCGGGTGCTGCCGAGGGCGGGAATATTCGGGACGGTGGTTAGTTCTACTTAATAGGCCGACCTAGGTTGCGTATCAGGCCGCGCCAGTGGCCCCGGTTACCCCGTCCCCCGAACCCCCTGTCCGGGGCCACACGGGGGACGGCGACTCGACTCTTCGGGCTCCGGTTCCTATTAAACGCCCATATCGTTGCGTGAGCGTAGCCGCCCCGGCCATTACACGCGGGAAGCCGTTATGCGCTTGGTTGCCTGCGCCGTATTGTTGATGCCGATCTCGCAGAGCGGCGCGCAAACGGACCCCCAAGCTCCGTCTGATCCGCAAGCCTATTGTGTCAATCACAGCGCCGACTTTTATCCGTATACGGGTGAGCCCTGCAAAAGCGGCTATCAACTCGGACCGGGCAATTGCCGAAAAGCTGACGGCCGCATGGTAGCCGTGGCAAAAGAGCAATGCGTTGCAATGGGTGGCCTAGTCGCATTACCGTTTGAAGGCGGACGTCCGCCTCCAAAATTCGTGAAGTGACTGTCGCATTATCGTTCAGGTCGCTCACCGCTTTGGGTGAAGGTCAAAAATCCGAAAGCACCAGCGGTGAAACGTGAGGCCGACGAAGACTGGGGCGAGAGGCGGCCAGCACGCGGCTGGATAAGAGTGAGGCGTACCCATGTCGAATCTTCTTGAGCAAGCTATCAGTTGCAGGCCGCTCAAAAGTACCTCGTTGGGAATGGCGATAGTCGGAATCCTGTTCATCCAATTCAAGTAAGTCATCCATGACCGCTGTCCCTTTCAGTCCGCGCCGGGGACGGGCTTCTTTAACAGCGCCCCTGATGCTTCGAGCTTACTGGTCAGTTCTTGCAAGTTAGCGAGCTTTTCCCAAGTCTGGGCCATCTCCGAAAAATGCGCCCAATCTTCCGCCCTACCGCCCCGAGCCGCTCGCTCGTAACATTCCTCAGCGCGTTGTCTGTAATCAACCATGTCGCGATGCCGAACAGATTACGCGCTCTATCGCGGTAATGCCCACGCCGTCTTGACGGCGAGGTGAAATGCGCGGCGACGAGTCAATTCTAATCCTCGCCATACTCGATACATCCGGATGAATTTGGGTATGAGCCACATGCTTAGAAATTCCGAATCGAAGGCTGCGTGCTAACTTTAGCGCGATGCACAGTGTCGAACTTGCAACAGTTCAAATAATTCGACCGAACCACAATCTTTGAACACGCAACTCGGCGCGGCCAAACAGGAATTATCGGCCCCGCGCCATACTGACGACCTTGGCCGCATCTTCTTCGACCATGATGCTGTGTTCGTCGCCGAAATAAATAGTCGTTCCCCCGCTGGTCTGAGGCCGGAGGTAGCGAACCTGATCCATGTTCAGATAGAGGGTCACCTTTTGAGTGGTGCTCATTAACGTGAGAGGAACAAATTTAGCCATGAAGTTTCTCCCGTGCGGCAGATAAACAGCTTAACGGAGGCGGCGCGACCCCGTCGAGTTAGACCGAAGCCATCTGTTATCGCGGACAAATATTGCGTCGGGCAGCGCGCCCGCGCGATGGAAAGAGCCTGGCGGATCGCGGTGAATGCAGCGAAGCTGCTGGGATTTACACCGGGAGACTAGTCGGCGTTCGCCAACTCTCGCGCTGACAGGTAGACCGTATCTTCATACCTATATCCGCAAGCCTCGCAGGCCCACACGTTCCGGGTGCAATGATCGGAGAGATGTTCCGACCATTCTGGGGCAATCATCTCGCCACCGCGCTGCGGACACTCATTCACGGATACTCTATTCACTTACGTTCCCTCCACTCCCGTCCTTTTTGAACTCAGAGTGGTTACAAACTATGACGGATTGCGCGGCGGTGGACCTGAACTTATCTCATTAAGTTCCGGCGGGCCGGGCGACTATCGTTTGTGCCAAAAAACCCTTGCTCTATCTCAGACGAAATTTGGTAGAGCCACTTCTCGGCGCGTTCTGTCCGGTCTTGATAGTATCTGAGACTGGCCGTCAATTCGTTTATTTGGTTGCTGGCGGCTTTGAGCTGATCCCCAAGCTTTTCAGCCGCCTCTCGTGCAGCTCGGAGGTCTGCCTCAGTCTCATCAGCCGCCCGGCTAAGCAGCCCCAGAATAGCATGTCCAGCCCTATCCAACTGATCGGCTTCTGTACTCGCGGTCCTCGCCTTTGGAGCATATGGAACAACGGCTGAATCATTGCCACTTTGACCAGTCATTGCACTCTCCCTGCAGTTCCGGCGGCTCGTACAGGATATTGCATCATCCAGCTCCATAGTTTGGGTAATTCTAACGGTGTGGATAAGGGCTTGGTTGAACGAAACCCTGCTACTTCAAACACCTAACTGATTTGTTCGCGTTGCTCAAAAATCACACAGTCCAAAAAATTTTCCATGTCATATTTTTTTGGTCGGAACACTTACTGCGGGGGCTTCTCCATCGTGGTTGGCACTGCGCGCTGCCACGAATGGGCCGAATTCCTACCTTCCATTCATGTGTGTTGAGGGCTGTGGGGGACCATAATGCGGTTATGGCGAAGCGTTGACGAATTGGGCCGTTCCCGTCGGGCCGTCGTGTTGACGCCTCTAATCATTGCTTTGGTTGCAGTTCTGTTGTGGATATTGGAACACACGGACATTGTAGCATTTGCCACCATCTCCATTGCTGCACTGGTTCTTGTTTCTGGGACATTCTGGGCGACCGGCCCGTCGCGCGAAATTAAGGTCACAAACGCTCAATCGATTCTTTTATCGCTCGGTGAGCGGGTGATGGTTTCAATCCGCTCGAGAGCCATACTCAAATAGCTCGCGGGCAGAAGACCATGACCAACGCCGAGATCGCGGATGAGATTGCTAAGACCGTTAAGACCCTTGGCACGATTCCACAGAAGCTGTTCTTTGACACGTACACATACCCGATCCTGCTCGTGATCTTGTCCCGTCTCGATGAAAGCCTGCCAGATGCAGAGCGACGGGAGATCGTATTGGAGCGCGTGGAGAACGAGATCGAGCGGCGGGTTCAAAGCAATGAGCCGGACGGCATTGCAACGTTGTGGGACATCACCAACCTACCGCCGGACGCCCAAGAACCAGCCTCGCTCGCCTTGATGATAGATCGCGAAATCACAAAAGCGTAAAAGCGCAGATTGCCTCGAACCGCGGTTGCCAAGCCTTCGCATCGCTCCCTCGTAGCCCCGTTTTGCGGATGCAGCGATGCTCAATCCGTTAAGATGGAAGTTTGAAGATCGGGTGAGACTAATATTGGCGGCTGGATTTGGTGCTCTGGTCGGCTTCGCCACCGACTACCTTCCTGGAGACTTGTGGTTCAATATACTTTGCGCACTCGCTGGCGCTGTTCTTGTCGGCGGGGCGTTCTATTGTTATCGCGCGTTTCGTCAGCGCGCATGACTTCAACTCGTCTCCCGCGTCCGCCGACTATGGGTTGACCAGGGCTGGTGCTACAGCTTCAAGGTCGCCTAGAATTTCTAAACTCAGCTCGTTAAGACTTTGAAATTCGCGCCGTAGGCGATCCGCGTGGCTCTTTAGTTTGACCGGAATAGAGGCATTACCAGTTTCTCGCCACCACTCCGTAATCCCCAGGACCTCGTCGGCGTCGGCGTCAGGCGAGATTGATAGGAGTTCCGAAATTTCTTCTAATTTTTGCGAGCGAAGCTCGGCGACTACCAACCATTCCGTTTCGAGGTCTTGGCTTGATAACCGCAGGCCGCGGCGCAGGAAGCTTAATATTCTTGGTATCATCATAATCGCACCCCCCACGGCATGCAGCTAAGACGCTCACCCGAAACTAGGGCGATGCTTGGGCCAAAACTGTTTGTATTCGGGGAAAAGTCTGGGCGCAGATCAGTGGCGAAGGTGCTGACGAAGGATGAGACGCGAAGAAATGGATAGCGTGCTTGACGATGGCCTTCTTATGCTCGGGGGCTTGGTTATCCTCCTTGCTCCGTTGGCCCTCGCTTTAGCCGAGCCGGGACCTGGCGGTACAGGATGGAAGCTCCTCACATTTCTTTGCTGTACCTTCGCGGGGTGGTTCTTTTTCTTCGGCTCAAATCAGCTCGTCGCGCTTGTGGCGTGGCTCCTAGCGTGGGCATGCGCGGTAGTCAGGCAAATGAGCTTCAATCGACGACGCCGTGCATGACGACGAGCATGGCGGATCGCGGCGAATATCGCGAAGCTGCCGGAGTTGCTTACCAAACGTCGAAACGCCCAAAAGAGAGGTCGCCTTTCGGGTGACGACCTCTCTCGGACGGGGGTCTTTCAGGGGTTGTGCTGTCGAGGGGACATCAAATCCTATCGCAAATTTCGGTTATGCAAAGATCAACCCGGATGCACGCGACGAATTGTTCGGCGGTGTTGTGCGGCAATCACCTATTCAAAATCGGGGAATCGAAGTTATGACTTGGCGCGACGGATTGCAGCGAATATCGCTATGGGATCAATAGTGATTGAACTCTTTTAGCGCCATTGCGCTTAGCGTCGGCGCGTCCCGAACGCCGCGTTGCTATTAGCGATTGTTGTCCTACTGCTTTGGGTTTTCGTCGTTCTGCTTCACCCCTGACTGTCGCGCACGGATCGCCACGCCAGCCAACAGTAGCTAATGCGATTAGAACTCCGATTGCGACATAATCGGCAACGACCAAGGCATTGGTCCCCAAACAATCGCGGTTATCATAACAACGAATATCCGCGCTTGGGGTTCAAAACGGGATCGAGTGGACTATCTGTCCCCGTTCATCATGGACGAGCAAAACCCCGTCCTGATAGCCGTCCTCTGTTAACTCTCGCACAATACGATGACCATGTTCCCTTGCGGCCTCATGATTCGGAAATTGCGCGCCGTCCGAGTCGTCATGCGTGTGCTCGGGGGCGCTGACCACAAAATGGTAGCGAGGCATGCAGTTCCTCCTAATTTTCTCCTCTCGTTTTTCCATGACGGAACGCCAAACGCGCAGCCGGGTTCCCCATTGATTTAGAGCAATTTTGACACTTGTTATGCCCGCCCGCCGCTTTCCCGCCCCTTGGACCGTCGAGGACATTGATGCCTGTTTTGTCGTGAAAGACGGCGGCGGGCAAAAGCTCGCCTACGTCTATTACGAGGAAGAGTCGGGGCGGAGATCGGCGGCGAAATTGCTCACGCAGGACAAGGCGCGGCGTGATTTTTATTAAAATTTTCTTAGATAACTTTCACGATTTGTCACACCCGCTGCCCCAAACTCTCACGACGTGAAAAGCACACATCTTGTACGGTGTCATGTCGAGACGCGAAAGCGTTATTCAGCGTGCGCGTGAGTTGACAAAGCGACAGCGACAGATCGTAGCGCTTGTCTGCGACGGCTATCCAAATAAATTGGATTGCGCGGATGCTGCGGGTCGGCGAAGGCACAGTCAAAACTCATCTACACGCAATATATTTGAGGCTGGGCGTTGAAAACCGAGCGAGTCTCGTAGACGCTCTAGCCAACGAGC
>Ga0306920_100007076_pt1 | contig 14732 bp, 13 predicted proteins | sample flu12Cox44000170_FD_204666 | JGI IMG/M metagenome (GOLD analysis project Ga0306920, IMG submission 204666) | Lab enrichment of tropical soil microbial communities from Luquillo Experimental Forest, Puerto Rico - flux4day.12C.oxic.44.000.170 (v2)... | ecosystem: Environmental > Terrestrial >... | reverse complement strand
TTTAATTCAGCGAACAGGACCTTCCGGTTGTCCGCTGGATAGTGAATCGGGACAATGCGTTCTACGTCCAGCTTCAGCCGTTCAAGGTTGGCTGCCAAGCTCGCCGTGTACGGGCTCACCGTCGCGGGCGGCTGCGTTGCGGGGGGCACGGGGGGATTGAATCCGTCCGCTTCCACAAGCACCTTCTCTTTGGGCAGGTACGCGATTAACATGCCGTCATTGTGGTCGAAGTTCTGCAAATGGTACAGCTCAATCACATGAGTCCCATCCGTCAACACCAACTTCTCGTTCACTGTTTTGAAAGTCGGCTTCTTCGGATTCCGCGCCAGCCGGTCGGGATTGAGCATATGGGGGTTGGCCCAAATCTTTTCGTAGTACGCCTTGTTGATCTGCTGCGTGATCACCGTCGCGCCTTCTGCCACGTACGCACGGAGTCCGCCGGAATGGTCGAAGTGGTGATGGGTATTCACGACGTACTTTATCGGCTTGTTCGGAACCAGTCGTTTTGCCTCCGTGATCACGGCGGAGCTGCGCTGATCGTTCAGCCCGCCCTCCACGACGACAATATAGTCCTGAAAATCCGCCACGATGGCGGCGTAGTTACCCAGGATGAGATACATTCCATCGCCCAATTTCTCTGACGTAGCTGTCTGCGTGCCCGCGCTACCAGCAGATCCGGCGTTGGCGGGTGGGTTCTCGATGTTGGCTGGGGCGTTCGGCTTCACGTCCGTTATGGTTAGGTCCAATACCGGGTAGCCGCCTTGCTTCTGTACCACATGCGTCGGGAATTTCACGCCATTGAAATCCTTGTAGTCCATGAAGGTGGTTTCGTACGGAATGTCGCCAAGCACAGTATTGTCGATCTTCGTCTCCACCCGCTCGAGCATGTTCTGTTCGTTGAAGTAACCGCTCGCTGGTGCGCGGTTGGATGCCGTGAAGGTCAAAACCGTATAATTCTTACCGCCCACCTTTTGCGATTTCACAGTTGCGTCATTTGCGAGGGCAGCGGATCGCAGAAAGCCGTACGGCAGGCTCATCATGAGATCGTCCCGCAAAGCTGAGGCTTGCGGCGAACCTGGCGCGATCACCTGCGTCTCGGTGCGTTCGCCGACAACGGGCTGCAGCCCGCCTCCGCGCGGCGGATTTTCCCCCTGCGTCCGGATCCTTTGCATCCGCGAAGACGGTATTTCGAAATTGATCACCCGGGTATAGGTTTTGTCGATAAACCTCGGCCAGGGGGAACTGGGATTGGGAGCCTGCCCGAGCACAAAATCCGCACCCGACCCGGAAAATTCGATCGTCCTCAGGTTCTCGCAGTTCAGCGCTTTGGTGGCGTTGCCGATCAGAGCTTTCGGCTCTTGCGGACTGCTCGCCGAGGACAGCACCGCCGCCGAAATCACCGTCAAGGCTGAAGTGACGAGCATCAAGCGGTTCGCCATGTTTGCCTCCTTTTCGAAACTTCCGTTGTGGTCTGGGAGTTGAGTATACTCCAACGGTGGCGGCCTTTGCCGGCACGCTAAAGACCGAGCTTCACGTCGTGCGGCTACCGCGCACTTCAGCAAGCTGACGAGGAAGCGACCCGATAAAACTCGAGCGCACTTTGCGTATGGTAATCCTGGCAGTCGACTCAAGTGCGATCCGGCCCTCCGCGCCATTTCAGGAGTTCGGCTGGTCCAACCGCCACCCGACAACAGGATTGTTCTATCGAGACCGCGACGTGATTTCTGCCCGGTATTCGTCTGGCCGCTGTCCGGATCGTTTCCGTCGCCGGAGTCTTGCCGTAAGCCCCTGAAAGCGCTCCATATAGACGTAGAACACGGGTGTGATGTACAGGGTTAGCAATTGCGAGACGACCAGGCCGCCGACCACTGCCACTCCCAGGGGACGCCGCGCTTCACCGCCCGCTCCCAAGCCCAGGGCGATGGGCAGCGTGCCCATGAGGGCAGCCATTGTGGTCATCATGATGGGGCGGAACCGGACCAGGCAGGCGTCATGAATGGCCTCTCCAGGACCCGTACCGTGCTCGCGCTGCGTTTCGAGTGCGAAGTCAATCATCATAATCGCATTCTTTTTCACGATGCCGATGAGCATGATAATGCCGACAAACGAGTAGAGATTCAGCTCGTCGTGAAACAGCAACAAAGTTGCCAGCGCGCCGAGGCCTGCCGAGGGGAGCCCGGAAAGGATTGTGAGCGGATGGATAAAGCTCTCGTACAAAATCCCCAGCACCAGGTAGATCACTAGGACCGCCATCGCGAACAACACGCCCATGCCTTTCAAGGACTGCTGGAACGCGGCAGCCGTCCCTTGAAACGAGGTCGTGATGTCGGCCGGAAGATTTTCGCGCGCGAGCTGGGCAAGGTGGTCTACCGCGTCGCCCAAGGCGACACCTGGCTTGGTGTTGAACGAGATGGTCACTGCGGGGGCTTGGCCCAGGTGAGAAACGGATAGGGGGCCGCTGCCCAGCCGCAGAGTGGCAGCTTGGCTAATCGCCACCAATCTACCCGAGGCGGAGCGGACATGCAATCCGCCCAGTGCCGTCGGATCGCGTTGGTACCTGGGCATCACTTCGAGAATGACCTCATAATCATCGACGGGTGTAAAGATGGTGGAGGCCTGTCGCGTGCCATACGCGCTGTACAGAGTGCTCTCGATCTCCGCTGCTGTAAGCCCGTGGGCAGAAGCCCGATCGCGGTCGATGGCGAGCATGACCGTCGGATTGTGGTTCTGTAAATCGCTGTTGACGTCAGTCAACTCGGGCAAAGTGCGCACCAACCGTTCGAACTCAGGCGCCACCCGATATAGCTCCCCGATATCAGGCGCCTGCAGCGTGTATTGGAAGTTGCTCCGGCTTTGCATGCCCCCGATGGTAATCAAGGGCCGGTTCGACAGGTATACTTTAATACCGGGAATGCTGTCGAACTGCGGCCGCAGCCGCTGAATGATCTGCTCCGGAGTGTCGCTTCTTTCCGATCGCGGCTTGAGGCGGAGGTTTAATTGGCCGCTGTTGGTGGTAGTGCCATAGTAGCCGCCCACTTGGCTTCCCACGCTGGCGATGGCCGGGTCGTCTTCGGCGATCCTCTCAGCTTGCGCAACCGCGCGCGCCATATCGTCGAAAGAAATGCCTTGCGGGCCCTCTAGGGAGCCGTCGAGCCGGCCGACATCCTGGCTGGGAATGAAGCCTTTTGGTACCAGGCTGAACAGGTACGCGCTGGCGACCACGGTACCGGCGGCGACGGTCATCGTCAGGAAACGATGGCGCAGAACGCTTTCGAGCGTCCACGCATAGCCCGACCGCATAGCCTCGAAGGCGCCTTCCGAAGCGCGCCGGAATCGACTGAGATGCTCCTGGGATGGCCTTAGGAAGCGGCTGCACAGCATCGGCGTGAGCGAGAGTGAGACCAAGCCGGAGATCAGAATCGCTACCATAATCGTGACCGCGAATTCATGGAATAGTCTTCCCATCACGCCGCCCATGAACAGCACGGGAATGAACACAGCGGTCAGCGAAAGGGTCATGGAAAGAATGGTGAAACCGATTTCCTGTGCTCCTTCGAGGGCCGCTGTCATTCGTGGCTTGCCCATTTCCAGATGGCGGACGATATTCTCCAGCATCACGATGGCATCGTCCACCACGAAACCGACCGAGAGCGTCAGCGCCATCAGCGAAAGATTGTCCAGCGTATAGCCCAGCAAGGCCATCGCCGCGAAGGTGCCGATAATCGACATGGGCAATGCCAGGCTGGGAATGACGGTAGCCGATACGTTGCGTAGAAAAAGAAAAATCACCGCCACAACCAGTACGACTGTCAACATCAGGGTCAGTTTCACGTCGCGCACCGACTCGCGAACCGCCGTCGAGCGATCAAAGAAGATATCCAGACTCATGGCGGGCGGCATTTGCTCGCGGAGCGCCGGAAGGAGATTCTTAATGCTGTCTATGACCTCCACGGTGTTAGTCCCCGGCTGCCGCTGGATCGCGAGCTGAATCGAACGGGTCTTTCCAAACCAGTTCGCGTTTTTATCATTCTGTATGCTGTCGACGACCTGCCCGAGTCGTTCCAGCCGGACCGGCGACCCTTTGCGGTAAGCCACGATCATCGGCCGGTAGGCCGCCGCGGTCGCAAGTTGGCCGTTGGCTTCAACGGTGTAGGACCAATGCTGCCCCCAGAGGATGCCGGTCGGCAAATTGACATTGTGTCTCCCCAGGGCATCGGCTACTTCGTCGATGCTGATGTTCCGGGCCGTCAGAAGTCCCGGATCCAGTTGCACTCGTACCGCATACTTCGCCTGGCCAAACACGTTGACCTGCGCCACGCCGTTGATCTGCGAGATGCGCTGGGCTAACACTTCCTCGGCGAAGTCGTCTACGGTGGAAAGCGAAAGAGTATTGGAGTAGAGAGCTAGCGCCAGGATTGGCTGATCCGCCGGATTCACCTTGCGGAGAGTCGGTGGAGCCGGGAGGTTGGGAGGGAGTTTTCTCAGCACTGACGCGATCGCGGTCTGCACGTCCTGCGCGGCGCTATCGAGCGGTCGGTCCAAAGTGAATTGGATGGTGATATTGGTGCTCCCCAAATAGCTCGTGGAGGACATCGAATCCACGCCCGCGATGGTGGTGAATTGCCGCTCAAGGGGCGCAGCAACAGCGGAAGCCATGGTTTCGGGGCTCGCGCCCGGGAGCGCGGCCTGGACCTGAATCGTGGGGAAATCAACGTTAGGCAGGTCGCTGACCGGCAACGTGCGGTATCCCATTACGCCGAACAAGACAATCCCCAGCATGACCAGCGTGGTCATGACAGGACGGCGAATGAAAATCTCACTCGTGCTCATGGCGCCCGGGGAACCCTCTCCCCACGGAGAATGCATTCAATCATATACGAGACCGGCAATCCGGGCCAGCGACCGGCCGGCGAGCGTTTGCCCCGCACGTGCCAGGGCCATCACTGTTGGCAAAGTTCAATATGATAGTCAACATGCGATTCTCCCTGATCCTGTTCGCGGTTTCCGCGGCGCTGGCGCAGGATGCTGCACCGACGCGCGCCGATTGGCTGCACTACGGAGGCACTCAATTCTCGTGGCGCTACAGCTCCTTGGATCAAATCAACACGGCCAACGTGAAATCCCTCACGCCAGTCTGGATGTTCCAGACCGGCGACTACGCCGAGAATTTGCAAGCCACGCCGATCGTGATGGACGGCGTGATGTACCTCATCACCGCCCGGGCCCGCGTGTTCGCGTTGGATGCCGCAACCGGCCGCGAAATCTGGCGCTATCAATACCCTGAACCGCCGCGCAGCACGCCCGGATTTGTGGGAAATCGCGGCGTGGCCGTTGGCGCGGGCAAGGTCTTCTTCGGAACCAAGGACAATAATATGGTTGCGCTGGATCAAAAGACCGGGCATTTGTTGTGGCGCGTCAACATCGATGATGCACGCCAGTGTGGTTGCAACATTACCGCCGCGCCGCTGGTGGTCAAGGACAAGGTCATCATCGGCGGCACCGGAGGAGACGGAGCGCATCGCGGGTACCTGACAGCGTTCTATACCAGCACGGGTCGCCTGGCGTGGCGTTGGTACGTAATCCCCGGTCCTGGGGAAAAGGGTCACGAGACCTGGAAGGGTGACAGCTGGCGATTCGGCGGCGGTGCTCCCTGGCTGACGGGCTCTTATGATCCGGCTCTGAACCTCGTGTACTGGGGCACGGGCAATGCCGCAGCCGATTTTTACGATGGCGATCGCGTGCCGGCCGGTGCCGACAAGACCCAGGACCTCAATCTCTACACCGCCAGCGTGGTAGCGCTCGATGCCGACAACGGCAAGCTCCGCTGGCATCATCAGGAAGTTCCCGACGACCAATGGGATTACGATTCCGCCTACGAAGTCCTGCTGATGGACCGTCCGATCCGTGGCCGCCTCCGGCAGATCCTCGTCCACATGAATAAGAGTGGTCTGACGTCGGTGCTCGACCGGGCGACGGGCGAGTTCCTGGGGGCCTTCTCGGTTCCGGAAGTACGAACGTGGATCAGCGGCGTCACTGAAGACGGCAAGCTGGTGGGTCGCAATGAGCCGCAGATAGGTAAAACCACTACGATCTGTCCCAGCGCTGCCGGAGCGAAGAGCTGGAACTCGATGGCCTACTCGCCACGCACCGGCTTTCTGTACGTGCCTGTGAACGAAATGTGCAACGACATCACTCCGAACAACCGAGCACCCGAAGAAGGACGGAACTACATGAATGGTGAGTTTCCGCTCAAGCTGGCCGAGGGACGTACCACCTTCAGCCACGTGGATGCCTGGGATCCAGCGACCGGCAAGCGCGCCTGGAGCACGCCCTACCGATACGTGCTGCTGGCTTCGATGCTCGCCACCGGCGGCGACTTGGTGTTCACCGGAAATCCGGAAGGGGAATTCTTCGCACTGGATGCAAAGAGCGGAAACAAGCTGTGGAGTTATCAAACCGGCGCCGGCCACCGCGGAGCGTCGGTATCCTACTCGGTGAATGGAAAGCAGTATATCGGCACGGCGACAGGGTGGCATGTCTCGGTTGTCGGCAGCGCAGTCCAGAACCTGTTTCCCGATCAGGACTGGCGACTCGGATCGACTTTGGTAACATTCGCCCTGCCGGAGGGACCAAGATGAAGCGGAAACCTGTGTTGTGGCGATGGTTTGGTTCCGGGCTAGTGAGATTGAGCGCAGCGGTGTGCGGGCTGGCCTTGTGCGGTTCGGCTCAGAATCTGGAGGACACGGTCAAACAGGGCGAACAGGTCTTCGCGCAATCCTGTGCAACCGGATACTGCCACGGGGTCCGCGGCAACGCCGGTGGCGCTCCGCGCCTGGCCGCGCGAGGACTCGAGCAGGCGTACATCGCAGGAGTGGTCACGCGCGGCATCCCGGATACCGGCATGCCCTCCTTCGCAGCGCGACTGTCTCGCCCCGATCTGGTGGCCGTGGTGGCCTATGTGGCCACTCTGAACGGCATCACCGATCCCAACCTCGGGGGCAGTGGTCCGCCGGCAACCGCCCGTTCCCGGCCTGCGCTGACAGGTGAGGCGGTACGCGGCGCGCGCCTGTTCACGGATGCCGTGCGCGGCTTTGGACGCTGCTCGACTTGCCACGAAGTGGGCAGCTTCGGCATTCCCGTGGCGGCGCCCATCGGGAACGTGCCGGCCTCTGTCGCCGCGCTCAAGGCCCTGGCGACACCCAACGTAAGAACGGGCTCGGAGGCCGGCGAGTCAATGCCGGCCTTGGTGTTGAGCGAAGGAAAGCAAAACACGGTGTTTTATGATCTGAGCGCGACTCCTCCGGTCCTGCGCAACGCCGCGCCGGGTTCGGTGAAGTTCGTGGATGGAAGCAATTGGCACCACAGTTCCGCTATCGGTGCGTACGACGATGCGGAATTGGCTGCGATTCTCACCTTTTTGCGCGCTGTAATTCAGCCCTAGCCGGCAAGCCGAGCGCCGGGCCGACTGCGAACTGCCGGAACCGGGCTGTTCTGAACGACTCTCGCCGTCCCCGCACCGCCGTGCCCGCGACAGCGCACGCTCCTGCGCGATCAGGGAGACCGAAATTGGCAATTGAGTCAGTAGATTGCACACCTCCAGCGTTTCGCGCGCAGAGTGATCGAATCGGAACCCGCTGTTGAGCGCTCGCCACCAACGAAATGGCCCACCCGGAAATCTTGGAACTTGGATACGGTGGGCTTTTTGTTGGCACGCGCGCTAGGGCCTTGGACAGAAGGCCATCATGGTGAGTGGAACTTCTTTGGTCCCCCGTGGTGCGCAGTTTTCACCTTTGCCTCAAGCCAGTGAGGGGGGCGGAGCGTGCCTGTGCCTCGCGAATCGCTTGCTCGATCCCGTGCAGGCCGCGGATGATCCCAGCGAAGGTCAAGAACATAATCCCGCCCACTGCCGTCACAATGACCTCGATCCAGGCTACAGGGGGCGCCGGCAACGGCGGTTTATAATAGCCGCTTCTGATGAGGGCCAGGGCAACCGCAGCGAAAATTGCAAGCCACCCGAGGAGGCTCAGCACCACGGCCAGAACTGGCTTGTCCCGATCATTGTAACGCGAGTTCATAAGTGGGCCTCCAGTGGTACGGTTTGGGCAACTGTTCGCGGGTCTCCAGATTAGCGTCTGGCGGTCGGTGGTGAAGAATCGCAGCTTTTATCGATGCCGCCAGAAATCTTCGCGCTTTCAACCCGCAGCGGTTTCGCCTATCTCCGCTCATCGGTATGTCGTTCCCAAGTCTCGATCCATGTCAAATGAAAGCGTTCCGCCGCGGCTCCCTTGTTTTGGTGCTGGCCCCGCCACGGCCGCCAGGCCGTTCAGGGGTTCTTGTGATCGAGCGCGAAAAATACGAAGAAACATCTGTGGTAGTTGGGGACACATCGAGTGCAGGCGGTCCGGTGGTGTTCGGCGCGGATCTAGGACGAGGGGGCGGGTTACTGTGACGGAACCGGAAATTGCGTGTGCCGCCAACAGGCTCCCCGCTCGGCACAACGCCCGCAATCCCAAGGCCGCCTCGGAAGGGACTACAAACGGGATCGGATATACCGCACTGAACCAGCCTTTGTGTGATGCGTTGGCGGTGATCGCCCTAGGACGAAGCTCAAGTCTGGGGCCATTCCATTTGTAGCATGGCGGAATCACCTTGCCATAACAAAAGTTCACACTTACGTCGTTCATCATCCCTTCTGCATGAGCCGTTGCCACAAGTGCCGCCAGTGCGAGTAACAGGGATATAGGTCGCATCCGAGACTTTTCTTTCTCGCGGACAGAGTAGCAGACCTCGGTGCCCCGGGGGAAGGCCGCGGCAAAACCAGCCGTACGATCGTGCCGTCGAAGACGCTGGAGCTCCACTATTCCTCGATGCTTGAGGGCCTGCGATGGGTGTTTGCTGCAAGTAACCCGTCCCCATATCGGTCTGCACAAACGGTTGCACACTGCTGTCGCGCAGTCGAAGCCCGTCGGGCCGCAGCGGGCCTTTGACTTTGGCCGCTCCCTCGCGGACGCTCAAGCGTTTGTCTGGGCACTCAACGTGTCCGCGCCAGTTCCAACTACGCCAAATCCCACACCCTTGCGGCGAGTTCCTGTCGCAAATGTACCTTTGCGGTAACGTTTCGAAGAACAATCGTCCATACTCGGCCGCTACGACGAGTCGGTCGGGCCTAATAGGATGGCGAGGCATCAGCGGAGGGGGGCCCCGGGCGCCTGGAGCCTCGCGCGAATCGTGAAGGAGGGCGTCCAAACCCGCTGAACCCACAGCTTCGGACGGCGGCCCGAGGTGTGCGAAATCGAATATTGGCGGGGATTTGGTCGAACTTACGCTTTCTTTCTGATGAGTCCGGATGGCCCTGGAGGCTTTCTCCCGCCGCGGCTGGCCTTGCGTCTACTCTACGACGCATTCCGTCTGCTCTTTCGCTTGCTATACGGAGAGGTTCGCATTCGGGTGACCCGCGAAGTGTGGGGGAACGGTGAGCCCTATTACCTCGCCGCGATGCCTGGCACCTCTGCCCACGGGATTGGCCCTAGCGTGGAGCACGCGATCGGGCAACTCGTCAACGATTGGGGCGGGAAGTTGCTGGGGCTGACGATCGACAGGCCCCGGTAGGCTCTTGCCTGCGGCGAATCATGGAGCAAGGTTCGGCAACGGTGAAATCCCCAGGTTTCCGCGGAATTCTTCCCCAAGAAATCGCCTCTTTGCGCGGCCGGGGCCCCAGGACGGAAAGAAAACGCAAGCAAGGGCGGTTAGCCTTCAGAGAGAGGGCATGCCCACGCTGAAAATTCACTTTAGCTCCGGAAGGGTTTCGCAGGCAAATCGGCGTTCCGTTGAGGACGGAGTCTCCGGTTGGTGTCGTCGTCCGCGCGGGTCGGGCGAACACGAGCGGCAACCGGACGGATGGCGTTCAAGTGGACGCCACGTTCATCCATTTTCGGTAAGAGGCCTCTGTGGAAACACGACGCACCACGGATCCTCATTCGTGGCGATGCCATCGAATGGCCAATGAACCGCCAACTGCTCTGTCACTTGCCCCTGCCAACTTGGGTGGTTCACAAGCAAATGAACTCTTGAAGAATCCGTGGAGTGGCTAAGTGGGGTGGCTAACGGGTGTATCCGGCGTTCTTCTTGTGCCAAGGTGATCGTATTTGGGTTTACGATTCCCTAACAGGCGGCCTCGGCTTCGATATGGCCGGGCCGATTCAGGGCTGTACTGTCGGGAAGACATGAACAACTCGATGCCCGCTTCATGATCTGTGCGCGCAAAACGGCGCGACTGGTCGAGGAACTACGCCAAGCCGACTGAAAGCCATCGCCCAAGACCGATGCCGAAGGTCATCAGAGGGGCTGCTCGGGCGACGACGCTCCTGCCTCAGGAGAAGATTGCAGGGACGCCGCCGGTCTGGCACTTTTCTGCATCGGCGTTTATGGACGAAGTGGAATTGGTTCTGAGTAGCGGCTTTTCCTCACGACCATAGCACGCCTTCGGAAAACGGGCGACTTCCCGTTCGCGTGCGTCCGCATCAGAGCGCAGCGCGAACAACCTTCTTGACACGCCTCAAGCAGGAACCACAGCCGAGGATTTAGGCAATTCCGGTGATCGTCCGAGTCGCTTAATCGACGCTATATTGCCGGATGGATTGCTACCTCTAAAAGCGATTCTCTTACTTGACGCTAAGCATGACAATCAGGTGAACACCTGAGCTTGACGCTAAGCATGACCATACCGTATGCTTAGTGTTTATGGGAGCTGCCGAGACGAAGGCGGCCGCGTTGTTGGGCCGTAAAGGCGGTAAGGCGCGTGCTGAGGCGCTGTCAGAAAAGGAGCGCAAGGCAATCGCTCGCAAGGCTGCCGCGGCGCGCTGGGCGGCCCATGAGGCCAAACGGCCAGCCAGTAGCCGAAAGAAGCCCAGGGAATAGTCACGGCTGTTGACGACTCACGAAGGCGGGACGATGGCAAGCGAGAAAATGCGCGTACTTCCGGGAACCGAAAAAGAGATTCGCAGAAAGCGAGCGGTTTTACGGCCACCGGCCAAGGACGAAACCATCATGATGCGAGGCACGAATGCTTCCGTGCCTGACCTGGTGTGCGGTTCATGCGGTGCTGTTCTCGCTGTCGGCATCTCCAGCCATAACCTCCGCATGGCGATTGCCTGCAACCGCTGTGACGCGGTGAACGAGACGATTGCAAAAAACGAGACGATCGCCAAACAGGAGCGACAATCGCCCCCGAATGCCACCTCGGAGCCTGATGCTGCGCCCAAGCCCAGCTTTAAACTCTTTATCGGGTTTATACGCAAGCTGTTGCCATTTCGATGATTCGTTTTGAGGAACCCCGATAGCCCCTACAGTTTGCCGCGCTAGTTCCGTCATGTGGTTGCTGGCATCAATGTTCGTAAGGGGTCGAGCCCGAGCGGGAACGCAGATATTGCCGCGCAGTTTGGCCAGGTCGAGTCGCCGCACCAGCGCCTGGTTCTGACGCCAGTTCCACTGGTGATCCACCAGCAGAGCCAGCCGCTCCAGGAAGCTGAGCTCCCGAGCGGCCGGATCTTGCTGTTGCGTCTTCAGAGCATCCGCCATGCCGTGTAACCGCATGGCCACTAGTTTTTGCATCGTTGGTTCGTGCAGCATATTCTGGCTCCTTATTCGAAGTACTCCGCACCGCGGATGTTGTCGTGATGAGGTGGTGTGGGCGGCGCCGAAGAGGGTGGGATCGCTTGCCGGTCGAGCGAGTTCTTCAGATGGACTCGTGCTGCGGTAGCGGCAGGCGCCGGTGAGCAAGGCCCGCTCCGCGGCGGCCTCCATGCGGGCATGAGAGTATCTCTCGGCCAGGCGGATCACGCGGAGGCAACCACGATAGCCCATCTCTCTGGGTGCGGCTTGTCCGCCATCATTCGCTCGAACAGTTGCGACGTGTGTGGCCCGATCGTCTGCGCCCACTCCACCATGCGCGAGGGCGGCCATTTCAGATCCGCCTGATGACTCTTCGGCCGGTGCTCATGGTTCGTCACCGCGTGTCCCCGGCCGCGGCTGCGCGCATGGGAAGCCACGCGCGTGCCCTTGGGTAGGATCTCCACCGTCAATGGTGTGGAGCGGATTCCTACTACCTCGTCGACCAAGTCAACGCATTAGAATCTATAGGATACTCAATGGAGAGAGTCTAGGTCGGACTCTTTGGCCCGTTGAGCAGCTTTCAGCTTTGCACTCAATATAGTGACCGGGGGTGCCGGGAGGGTCTCGCGAAACGCTTGCTTGAGCCGGTGTAGGCCGCGGATGATCCCATCAAAGGTCAGGAACAGGATGCCGCCCGCTGCCGTTGAAACGACCTTAGTCCAAGATAGAGCCGGGGCCGGCAATGGCGGTCTGTAATAGCCGCCTTTGATAACGGCAAGGCCGGTAGCAGCGAAAATTGCAAGCCACCCGAGGAGGTTCAGCACGACGGCCAGAGCTGGCTTCTCCCGATGGTCGTATCGCATAAGCGGGCCTCCAGTGTTTCGGTTTGCGACTACTGTTCTGTTCCCGGTTCCTCGAGCAACGGCGCGCGGTCCGCGAGCGTCCGATGACCCAGAGCGTGGCGGTACCTGAATTCAGCGGAAATCGAAGCTGACCACCTCTCCGGAGGAGCGGACGAGTGCGGTGATGGGCCGGGTCAGATAAGAATAGACCAGAACCCCTGGCTCCTCGCTGGTGCTTTGCGAGTAGTTACTCCCCCAAAGCGCTTTACACTCATCCCAGCGTAAACCTCCCCACGGGTAAACCCGAATTTCGACCAATTTCCTGGTCTGAGTGTCAAATGTCAGGTCGAAAACTCGGTAGCTTTTGGTGGGGTCCGCGAACGTGAATGTCTCCGACTCCGCGTTCTTGGAACGACCGACCACGCGGCCGAGCTCAGCCTTGGCATCCTTTAACTCCCAGAGGTGCAGACGCTGCTGGAGATAACTCGCGCTCCCTTTCTGCATCGCTGGATTGGCGGCAGTATCTCGCGATGATGAAGGATTCGAGGACGCTGGATCACGCGGCAGTCGGAAGTTGACTTGGATCGTTGCAGCGACGATCACCGGGTTCCCATCCTTGGAACCAGGCCGAAACTTCCACTTTTGGACGGCCTCGATCGCTTTCTCGTCGAGACCCATACCGAGGCTCCGAACCACCTTAACATTACGGGCAAAACCATCGGTGCCAACGTCCACGGAGAGGATCACGGCACCCTGGAGCCCGGCTTTCCGCGCCTCCTCGGCGTACTCAGGTTGCACCTTGTAGAGCAAGGCTGGGGCCTTCACGCCGGGTGAGGCGGCCACCTTCATGCTTGTTGTCGTCGTCGCCGTTGAGTTTCTTGCCGTCCCGGCGTTGTGCGCGGGATCCCCTGCGGAGATCGAGGTCGGTGTCGCCAAGGGCGCGGGCGGTGTCTCGATGGCGGGTCGTTGCTCCCCGGAGTTACCAGGCGTGCTGGATCCACCACCGGTTTTCTCATCTTGCGTCGGCGGTTTCGATTCCTGGGGAGGGACCCTTGGAGTGCCTGTGGCCGAGGTCTTCAGCAATCTTTGTCGAAGAACCCGGCATTGGTATTCCATGTCCTCTGACAAAATCCACGCCTGTGTTCCCTCCGGCGCAAACGTAATCTCCTCCCCGACGTTTATGCGGGGCGCGACCGGTCCATGCGCCCCGGCAGGGCCATTGGCGGTGCGTACAGCTTGCAATCGGATGACAAACTCTCGAGTCCCCGCCTGGATTGTGTAGAGATAAGCTACGCCGGCGGTTGGTCTCTCGGTTGCGGAGATCTCTACGACTGAGCCGGTGATCCAGTTGTGTTTGTCCGAAGCGGCGATTGAGAGTGTGCTTGCCAGCGTGGCGGTGAGCGCCATTGCCACAGCGCAAGACGTTCGCATTCGAGCAGCCTCCTTCCGTGGGATGGTAGCAGGTTTAGAGGACAGTCGGAAGCGGGTTCAACAGATATAACGCTGGCAGGGCGCGCTCAACGTTTTGTGGAGGCCCGGGGTGGGCACGGTCCAAACATTTCGATTTCTCCTCGTTTTTTGGGAGAAGGCCGTCGCGGCTGAAATGGAGTCGAGCAAAGCTCTGGCCCGCCTAGCCTTAGCCTGGGCGAAGCATAACTGCAGGCGAAAGTCATGATGTCTATTCGATCGGTCACGCGTTTCGACGCACCTGTCGCCCAAGCCCAGGAGGGACTCCAATTCGGCAGCGATCGCCGCGGCAATCTCGACCTGCTGCTTGAGCGCCGCACGCTCCGCAGGGTCTTCTGGCAAAGCACGCCAGCGCGTACGGAGTTGCCTGCGTGGCACCCGGTCAGTTCCAGACGGATGAATTTTGCCGAAGATCCCTGTTCGGCGTAGCCCACGTCATGATGCGCAGGTGGTGGCGATGGTCTGAACGTATCACGGGGCGCTGGCGCCATAGGAACTCTCTCGGACGATTCCCGCGGGGTCCGCGCGGTACGGTGCTGTCGCACACCTCAGCTCTGCCGACCTCGACAGTAGAGTGCCGCCTCATGGTGAAAGTCCACACGGGCGGGCGTCGAGAGCAGCGCCGGCCCTGCTCCTGCCACGTGGGAGCCCACCGGGCCAGCCGATGGTTCGGTCCCTCTGTCGGCCCGGCGCGGCACCCGGCATCGGTGAGCCCTCCTTGTGACCCGTCTGCGGTCTGGGTTGCATTGACGTAGTTTAGGTCTTATTTTTTTCACGAGGCCTCAGTTCTCTGCACCGCAATTCCTTGGGGCC
>Ga0306920_100007075_pt1 | contig 14734 bp, 15 predicted proteins | sample flu12Cox44000170_FD_204666 | JGI IMG/M metagenome (GOLD analysis project Ga0306920, IMG submission 204666) | Lab enrichment of tropical soil microbial communities from Luquillo Experimental Forest, Puerto Rico - flux4day.12C.oxic.44.000.170 (v2)... | ecosystem: Environmental > Terrestrial >... | reverse complement strand
CTCGGCGTTCGGGTATTGCGCGCCGAGGCACGCTTTACGAGCCCCCGCACGGTGCGCGCCGGAGACGTGGAAATTCGACCACGGCGGTTTGTCATCGCCACCGGCTCGCAGCCGGCGATACCGCCGATCCGCGGGCTCGACAATGTCCCCTATCTGACCAATGAATCGGTCTTTTCCAACCGTCAATTGCCGGAGCATCTGGTCGTGATCGGCGGTGGACCCATCGGCATCGAAATGGCCCAGGCGCATTGCCGGCTGGGTTCCCGGGTTACGGTGCTCGATATCGGCCCGCTGCTTCCGCGTGACGATCCCGAGCTCAGCGGCATCCTTGCCGAACGGCTCTCGAGCGAGGGGATTGTCTTTCGGCCGGGGGTCGAGATCGCCGACATCGAGCGCACCGGCAAGATGATTGCGGTGCGTCTCGCAAGCGGAGAGCAGGTTTCAGGATCCCACCTGCTGGTCGCAGCCGGGCGGCGCCCGACTGTCGAGGCGCTCGATCTCGCAACCGCCGGCGTTGCTGCCACTGCGAACGGGATCCGCGTCGACGCGCGGTTGCGCACGACAAACCGCCGTGTCTTTGCCATCGGCGATGTCGCCGGCGGCCCGCAATTCACCCACGTCGCGCTCTATCATGCCGGGATCGTGATCCGCAATGCCCTGTTCCGCATCCCGGCCAAGGTCGATTATCGGGCATTACCCTGGGTCACCTATACCGATCCCGAGCTCGCCCAGGTCGGGTTGACCGAGGCGGCGTCGCGCGCCATCGGGCAGGCGCCGCGCGTGCTGCGCTGGCCGTTTGCCGAGAACGACCGGGCTCAGACCGAGCGCGAGACCGCGGGCATGGTCAAGATCGTCACCCGCGGCAACGGCCGCATCCTCGGCGCCTCGATGCTCGGCGCCGGGGCCGGCGATCTGATCCTTCCGTGGGCGCTGGCAATCTCGCAAGGGCTCAAGATCGGCGCGCTGGCCAATCTGGTCGTGCCCTATCCAACGCGCGGCGAGGCGAGCAAACGCGCGGCCGGCAGCTATTATACGTCGACCTTGTTCTCGCCTCGCACCCGGCGGCTCGTCCGGTTGCTGGCGCGGTTTGGTTGAAGCGAGCCCGGTCGTGCTGCTGAGGAGCCTGTCGGCCCGTCTTCTGGTCCTCACGATCTTTTTCGTGATGGTGAGCGAGGTGCTGATTTTTGTGCCGTCGGTCGCCCGCTTCCGCATGACCTATTTCGAAAATCGCCTCGCCGCCGGGCACATTGCGACAGTGGCCCTCGAGGCGAGCGCCACGGGAGAGCTCGAACAGGGTCTCACTGATAAGCTGCTCGCCCAGGTCGGTGCGCGAGGTGTCGCCTTTTACCGCCGCGACGGGACGGTGTTGCGGCTCGACAGCAGCCACCCTCCGCTGCCCGAGCTGACGATCAACATCACTCACCCCAACGCGCTTCTCGCCATCAGAGGCTCGTTCCGCACCTTGCTCGGAAGCGGCAACCGCGTGCTGCGAGTGCTCGGCCCGTCGACCAGTGACCGCGCCGAAACCGTCGAGGTCCTGCTCGACGAAGCGCCTCTGCGGAGCGAGTTGTGGGATTTTGGGATCCGGATCCTCGAGCTGTCGGTCGTGATCTCGCTGGTTACCGCGGCGTTGGTCTATCTCAGTCTGCAGTGGCTCTTGGTGCGGCCGATGCGGCGGATCACCGCGAGCATGATGAATTTCCGCGAAGACCCCGAGGATGCCTCGCGGATGATTTCGGCGAGCCGAAGAAAGGACGAGATCGGGGTCGCGGAGCGCGAGCTGGGGGTATTGCAAAAGACGGTGCGCCAGGCGCTCGGGCAGCGTGCGCGGCTGGCCGCACTCGGCACCGCGGTGACCAAGATCAACCATGACCTGCGCAACATCTTGGCGACCGCGCGTTTAGTTACCGACGGGCTGACCGCCAGCGCCGCCCCGGAAGTGCGCCGCGTGGCGCCCCGCCTGCTCGACGCGATCGACCGGGCCGTGGCGCTCTGCACCCACACCCTCGACTTTTCGCGCGAGGGCGCGCCGCCACTGGCGCCGAGCCGGTTTTCCATCGCTTCGCTGATCGATGAAATCGGCCCGGGTCTCGGGCCTTCCGGCGACGACCTCACGATCGAGTGCGCAATCCCGCCCGAGCTCACGGTGGAGGCCGATCGCGACCAGCTCTACCGCGTGCTGCTGAACCTCGCGCGCAATGCGGTCGAGGCGGGGGGCCACCGGCTGCGCTGTACCGCGGTGCCCGAGAACGGGGTCGTGGCGATCGAGATCGTCGATGACGGCCCGGGGCTGCCGCCAAAGGCGCGAGACAACTTGTTCCGCCCGTTTTTTGGCTCGGCGCGACCCGGCGGCAGCGGTCTCGGTCTGGCGATCGCCCGCGAATTGATGCGGGCGCATGGCGGCGAGCTGGCCCTCGTCTCGAGCACCGCCGGTGGCACGGTCTTTCGTTTGACCCTGCCTGCCCCGGCTCGACGAGCTCAGTCGAGCGCCAACGTCATTGCCTTGAGGTAGGCGGTCTCGGGTAGGGCCGGGTGGATCGGATGATCCGCATCGGCGCCGGCGATCCGCAGGATGCGCGCGCCGCGCCCTGCGTCGGCGAGGCCGCGCCGGACCGCCTCGGCAAATTCCGCCTCCGTGACGTTGTGTGAGCAACAGGCGAGAAACAGAACACCTCCGCCGCTGGTAACCGAGGCGGCGAGGCGGGCGAGCTTGCGGTAGCCGCGCAGCGCCGCCGGGACATCCTTGCGCGACCTGGCAAAGGCGGGAGGATCGGCGATGACGATGTCAAACCGCTCACCGGCAGCAGCCAGCCGAGCGGCTTTGCCAAAGGCCTCGCCGCGACGGAACTCGCAGGTTTCGCCGAACCCGTTGCGAGCGGCCGCCTCGACGGCGAGCTCGAGGGCCGAGGCCGAGCTGTCGATGCCGAGCACCGCGGCGGCGCCGGCGGCCGCCGCGTGGAGCGCAAAGCCGCCGGTGAAGCAGTAAAGGTCGAGGACACGCGCGTTACGGGCCAGCGCTGTGACGAACCTGCGGTTGACGCGCTGGTCGAAGAACCACCCGGTCTTCTGCCCCGCGAGGAGGTCGGCCAGGAACTCGATCCCGTTCTCGCGGATGACAACGGGTTCGTTGACCATTCCCGTCGCCACCCGCGTCTCGGATCCCAGCCCCTCGAGCACACGCGCCGGGCCGTCGTTGCGCAACACGATGGCTTCGGGCGCCAAGAGCGCGTCGAGCACCTCGAGAACCAGCGGCTCGAACCGGGCCATACCAGCGGCATTGAATTGCGCGACGAGGACATCGGCAAAGCGGTCAACGACGAGGCCGGGCAATCCGTCGGCTTCGGCATGAGCCAAGCGATAATAGGGGAGCTCGAAGAGACGGTCGCGCAGCCGCAGCGCTCGCTCGAGCCGACGCGCGAGGAAGCGGCGGCCAATAGCTCGGCCTGCATCGCGATCGAGGAGACGGGCAGCGATGAGGCTGTGCGGGTTGAACATCGCCACCCCGAGTGCCGTGTCATCGGCGCGGCGCACCGTGACAAGAGTTCCGGGCGGCAGCGCTTTTGCCACGGCGTCGATCCGAACCTCGTTCGAGTAGATCCACGGATGGCCGCTCTCGGCCCGCTTGTGTCGCCCGGGCAAAAGGGTGACGAAGGGCCGGGTCGCCGGGTCATCCGCCGTGATCTCGCCTGGGGTAGACGGTTGGAGGCTCATACCCATATGTTGCTCGCGCCAGAGGTTGCCGGCGAGTCCGGTTACTACCTCGCTCGGGCGCTTAGTGATCCGCCTTGCTTGTCAAGGAGCGGTGGGGTAGTTGTTGCGGCCCTTGAAGCCGGCCCGCTTCTCGGCATGCGCGCCCGTAGCTCAATTGGATAGAGCACCAGACTACGGATCTGGGGGTTAGGGGTTCGACTCCTCTCGGGCGCGCCACCTCTTTCAGAGACCGGGGAGGCCGAAGCCTGAAGCTAAACCAACATTGAGGGTCCGGGTAACGAATTGGGTAGCTGGCTGAATGGCTAGCCCGGGCCTATCATGATATGTCGAAATGCTTCATGCGGGACACGCGGACACCCCTAACGCACGCGATCGGCAAACAGGCGGGTTTGAATGATCCCATCTTCGCCACGGCGAAGCGCTGGCCCTTGTCAGACGACCCCGAAAATTCATCCGCTTTCATCTCAACGGCAATGCAAGACGCCAGCATCTGGTGGGGGACTCGCTTTCGCGAGATCTAGCCGGCGCGGGCCGCTACGATATTGCCCCACCATCCGCGCAATTTTCCCCCCGTCGGGCCTGTTGGTATGCGTAGCATCTCCTCGTCAGCGGCTTTCAGGTCTGGCATATTCAGGATCTCCGTCAGTACGGCCGCTGCTTTTTCTGCCGGATCGCAGCTAGGTTGCAGGCACAAGGTCGATCCCCCAGTACTCGAAATGGCCCCCGGTGATACCGCTGCCGATAACCCAAATATATAGCGGGTGTTGCGATCTCCGCTCGGCCGACCCGGCGTCAAGACCCCCTTACAAACGCGAGTCGGTATCGCTAAGAATGATCGCGATTCTGCCGGCGGCGCACGATAGTTCCTTGCCGTTTTCTAGCCCGAACCATCTATCGATGCCACCCGCTCCAGCCTAACTCCGCCGGTTCGAGCTGCCGAGGGCACCTAATATAAATAGCTGAGAATGCTAGACAGGGCACCCGAAGGTCGGCACCACAGCCGGGCGGTGAGCCGGACGAGGCGACGGTGGTTTTGGGCGGCGGCTGGGCAGGCAATTCGAGCTTGTGCTTGTCGAGGAGCAGCTTCAGCTCGGGTTCGGGCTCCTTGTGGCGGGTGAGCGTCAGCTCGCGCCCGTCGGTGGTCGGCAGGTGTACGTCGATCATCGGCACGGCGGCGAACTTCTCGAACACGCTGCGCGGGTCAGCCCCGGCGCCAGAGCCTGTAAGCGCCGGGCCAGCGTGACGTGCAGGCAGTAGGCCAGGAAGGCGATGAAGACGTGGGCCTCGATGCGCGCCTCGAGCTGATGAAAATATCGGCCGGATTGCCAGATCACCTTTGAGGTTCTTGAAGACCCTTCGATCGTCACCAGCAGCAGATAATGGCTCCACAGTTTGGCCGACGCTTCTCCAGACGCGTCAAACGGCCTTTAGGTGTGCCCACGAGGTTAATGCACCGGTCCTTGTAGCGCAAGAACATGATGGCCGCGCATGATCGGCATGTTCGCGGCCTTGAGAATAGACTTGCTCGGCACTGCAGCCCATTCCGCCGATTCAGCCGCACCGCCGCTCGCAGCCCAGTCATTTGTTCCCTCAACATTGTTTGACGGCTCGCCTCATCGTCGGAGCCGGTAAGGGTGCGAGAACTCTCCTACAGGTTCCGTGAACGGCACCACGGCGAAAGCAAGCTCTATACATTGGTCGCTTGGGAATACGGAATGCTGCTTGCCGACAAGCTGGTCGGCAGACCCATTCCGGCGCGTTTCGCCCTGTTCGGCCTAGTTGGAACTCCTCTTTCATCTCGTTACGTTATGGATCTCCGTCTATGGTCTAGGCTTCGAATTCGCTGTGTCGCAAGCAGCCGCCACGGTCGCGGCAATGACTTCCAACTTTCTTTCTGAACAATCAGTTTACTTGTCGGGACCAGCGGCTCCACGCGCTGGCTTTGGTGCGCGGCCTCGGCGATGTCCTCCGTCTTTACCGGGCGTCGTCGTTAAGGTTAAGATTTTAGTCGGTGGCACGGCGAGCCCCGGCAAATGGCCAGCTTCATATTTTCGTAGTATTGACCGGCGGAGGCCACGCTGCCGCGATGGGAGCCGGATTAAGACTAATTTCTGTTTACTTTTGACCAGATTTGTGAGAAGCGAGGTGAAGCCGTCAAAAATGCGTCCAGGAATCAGCTTCAGGTGGCGACAGCCTCCTTGCCCCACCCGGTGAAATAGCAGATTGTAATGATCGAGGGGCCTGTCTTAAAGTGGCACATCCGGCTGCCGCGATGCTGATACGGACAACCCGACGCACGTTACACCGATCTTTCGAATTGAGGTGATCCTTGGATGTCACTAGGGTTAAGGGTCTCCGCGTCGGTTGACTGGTTTTCTAGCATCCTTTGACTAGCGTCTGGGAGTCCATGTTCTCTCGAAAGACATAAATCCACTAACCATTTGGGATAGAAGTGTATGAAGGTTGCGATCCTCGCGGGTGGAATGGGCACGCGACTCGCTGAGGAGACCGATCAGCGTCCGAAACCGATGGTAGAGATCGGCGGTAAACCGATCCTTTGGCACATCATGAAATATTACTCCTCATACGGGTTGAACGAGTTCATCATCGCACTTGGCTACAAGAAAGAGGCGGTTATACGATATTTCTTGGACCTTCATTACTACAGCTCGGATCTCACTATCAGCACTGGAGATGGCTCCGTAACGGTTCACCATCAGCGTCGCGGACCGGACTGGATTGTCCATCTTATCGACACTGGGCTGCTAACCGATACGGGCGGCCGCATCAAGCGGCTCGCACCCTACATCGGGAGCTCGACATTTATGCTTACGTGGTGCGACGGATTATCAGATGTTGATCTTGCGGGTCTCCGCGCATTCCATCGGTCTCATGGCAAACTCTCCACTGTGACGACTGTCCGCGCGCCCGGACGCTTCGGTTATATCGCGCTCGATGGTGACAACGTTAGCTTTTTCCGTGAGAAGCCAGCTGACGGCGAGGGATGGATAAACGGCGCCTTTTTTGTTTTGGAACCGGGCATCTTCGAATACATCGGTGGTGACGCGACGAGTTGGGAGCGAGAGTCGATGGAACGGCTTGCCGCCGACAGACAGCTCGCTGCATATCGCCACAACTCGTTCTGGCAATGTATGGATACCCTACGTGAAAAGCGATTGCTCGAGGAACTCTGGACTGAGGGCAAGGCCCCCTGGAAAATATGGGAGTAAATGAGATGCGGGTGTTGGTAACCGGACATCGGGGCTACATCGGCAGCCCTCTCGTCGACCGGCTGAAGGCGGCCGGTCATGAGGTGGTGGGCGTCGATACTGAGCTGTACGAGGATTGCACCTTTGGGGTAAACAAAGGCAGCGGGATCCCGACAATCAATCGAGATATCCGAGAGCTCTCGCCCTCCGATCTCGAGGGTATCGACGCGATCGCCCATCTCGCAGGCATCTGCAACGACCCGCTAGGGGATTTGCTGCCGGAGACCACATACGACATTAACCACGCCGCTACAGTGCGGCTAGCGAAAATTGCCAAAGCCAGTGGCGTTCGCCGATTTGTTTTCTCGTCCTCATGCAGTGTATACGGCGCTGCTGGACAAGACTGGATCGACGAACAATCTGAACCCAATCCAATAACTCCTTACGGGCTTTCCAAATGGAAAGCCGAGATTGAATTGAGCCAGTTGGCAGACGGGCGGTTTTCGCCTGTATTCCTGCGGAGCGCTACCGCATACGGTTTCTCCCCGCGCATCCGGTTCGATCTGGTCCTTAATAATCTGACTGCCCACGCATTCACGAGCGGCAAGGTGCTTCTGAAGAGCGACGGCATGTCGTGGCGTCCTATTGTCCACATCGAAGATATAGGCCGCGCATTCGTCGCGGCCATTGAGGCACCGGTCGAGACTGTTCATAGCGAGATCTTCAACGTCGGAATCACAACCGAGAATTATCGTATCCGGGAAATCGCGCAGATCGTGGAGGAGACGGTGCCGGGCTCTCGCGTTGAATTCGCCGCTGGGGCCGGACCTGACAAGCGGACATATCGGGTCGATTGCTCAAAGATCTCTCGTCTGCTGCCTAAGTTCAGACCGCAATGGACAGCACGACGCGGTGCGCGTGATCTGTATAGAAGATACAGCGAGTATGGGCTCCTGCTAGAGGACTTCGAGGGCGCGCGATATCAGCGGCTCGCGTATCTGCAATCGTTGATGGCTCGGGGCGCCATTGACGGAAATTTGCGCTGGGTTCTGCCGGCTGCAAAGTTGGAATCCGCTGGGACGGCACAACATGCCAAGGGCGTCTGCTAGACGCTAATTGCAAACCTCGCTAACCGCTGGGGGGTCCCGTTGGAAAGAACTATATGTCCCAACTGCCGATCTCAGGGCTGCTGCCATCCGTTCTACGAGGTGCGGCGCGTACCAACCAATAGCTGTCTGCTGGTGGAGGATCGAACGCGGGCGCTAGGGTTTCCGACCGGCGATATCGTGCTCGCCTTTTGTCGGAAGTGTGGCTTCATTTTTAATGCGGCTTGGGACCCTGAACGCACCATTTATTCGGATCAATATGAGGAGACGCAAGGGTTCTCGCCCACGTTCAACGCATTTAACCGCGCCATCGCTGAGGAGCTAATCAGCAGCTACGATATTCGCGGAAAGACGGTACTGGAGATCGGCTGTGGCAAAGGGGAGTTCCTGAGCCTTATTTGCAGGCTCGGAGGGAATCGTGGCATCGGCTACGACCCAAGTTTTGTACCGGCCCGACAGGGGCCGGAGCAGAATGTACGGTTCGTGCGCGAATTCTTCACGGAGGACACACGGGAACCGGCGCCCGATTTCCTCTGTTGCAAGATGACCCTCGAGCACGTTGGGCAAACCCACCAGTTTCTGGCATCTGTGCGCTCAGTCGCGAATCGCAAGGATTCGGTCATCTTTTTCCAGGTACCCGATGTCGACCGTATCCTAAAAGAGGGGGCGTTTTGGGACGTCTACTATGAGCATTGTTCCTATCATAGCGCCACGTCGCTGAAGACCTTGTTTGTTGGGACAGGGTTCGCGGTCCAGAAGATCTGGACGGGTTACGGCGGCCAGTACTTAATGATTCTGGCTAGCCCCACGGATCTTGTATCTGACAGTACGTGCAACGATGAAGACGGTATCGCCAGCATCATCCGTTCGTGCAGCAGTTTTGCGGCCTCCGCGGCGTACAGCCGTACAGCATGGCAGAGCCGGCTTCGCAACTGGACCGTTGGCGGGCTGCGGACGGTTCTCTGGGGTTCCGGATCGAAGGCTGTCGCGTTTCTGACGACGCTCGGAGTGCACGATGAGGTCGAATACGTGGTCGATATAAATCCTTACCGCGTCGGCAAATTCCTTCCGGGCACGGGGCAAAGAATCGTAGAGCCCGCATTCCTGCGCGATTACCATCCGGATAACGTCGTTATCCTGAACCCGATTTACCGTGACGAGGTCGAACGAGAACTCGCAAGTCAGCGTTGTCATCCCCGAGTGTACACAATCCTCGACCTCGAGACAGAGGCGGCATGACGGGAAAAGGAAGTGATAGTTGCCTCATCTGCGGGGAAACATCCCTCGAACCACTGATTTCTATTACCGACGTTCCGACGCTGTGCAATCGTCTCTGTGCGTCGGAAGCTGAGGCAAGGAACGCGCCGCGCGGCGATATCAGGCTCGGTCATTGTCCGGATTGCGGTCACATCGTCAATTCTGCATTCGATCAGGCTCGGGTTAACTACGATGGGCGCTTTGAGAATACGCTAGGCTTCTCGCCACGCTATCGACAATATGCTGAAGTAACGGCTGATCGCGTCATTAAGCGCTACGGACTAAATGGCAAGCGAATCGTCGAGATTGGATGCGGTAGCGGTGATTTCCTCCGCCTCCTATGCGGCTCAGGCAATCGCGGCGAAGGCTACGATCCGAGCCAGCCAAACAGCCGATCCGCGGCGGGACGTGGCAGCGTCGAGATTATCGGGCGCAACTTCGCTGTCGAAGATGCGCTCGGAGCTGATTTCGTATGCTGCCGCCATGTGCTGGAGCATTTGCCCGAACCGATGAATCTGCTTCGGCAGCTTCGCAAGAGCATGGCCATTAGACCTGATGCTATCGTTTTCTTTGAGGTCCCAAACGGCCTATTCACTCTAGACCGCTTGGGCATCTGGGACATCATCCACGAACACGTCTCGTATTTCACGCCGTACTCGTTGGTGCGAGCGTTCGACGGTGCGGGCTTTTCGGTTTGCTTCGCGGAACCTGCTTTTGATGATCAATATCTATGGCTGGAAGCGCGCGTTGACAGTCAAGCCTCACTAAGTGCGCTGCCGAAACGGCCCCCGGACGTGCTTTACAGCTCCTTTAAGGCACGATTCGCGGAAAGGATTGAGCAATGGCGGCAGCGCCTCGATCGATTAAAATCCAACCGCCGACGTGTCGTGATCTGGGGCGGCGGAGCGAAAGGCGTCATGTTCCTTAACCTACTCCGGGTGCCCGCGGGAGCAGGAATTGACTGGGTGGTCGATATAAATCCTCGGAAGCAGGGCCATTTTGTGCCGCTCATGGGGCAAAGAATTGTCGGTCCTGACTTCCTCCTAAAAGACCCACCGGATCTTGTAATCGTGATGAACCCGGAATACGAGCACGAAGTGCGGTCGATGATTGACGGTATGGGGGTTGGCTGCCAGGTCGTGAGCACGTAATCGACTTTAGAGTGTTCTCAATTTCCGAAAAATAACATTTTAGCGCCGGCGGCTTGACACTCCGATCTGCTCTGTTGTAACATTCCCGTAAGTTTTGTTAACCGCGTTGGCCTCGCGAGCCCGAGCTACAAGCCGTTCAACTGACGGGGGACGTCAGTGAGCCACAACTTTTCGCTGCACGAAAACTCCGCGACAAGGAGCCGACCGAAGCTGGTAGTAATCGGGCGTTCGGCTGCACGGTCGGCAGCATATTGATAGCGATCGGCGGAGCAAAAGCGTTCGTGGCAGGAGCAGTCCCTCCGATTGCGTTCCTGATCTCTGGGGCGGGCGCCGTACTGCTGTTGCTTGGAATTATTGCTCCCTCACGCTTACCCATACTTAACAAGATCTGGTTGAAAGCAGGACCGCAATTGCAAAAGTGATGAATCCCCTCATCTTGATGCTACTCTCCTTTCTTGAGGTCACCCCGATGGCGATTATCATTAGAATATTTGGCAAACGACCATTGCGTCTCGCAGCCGATCGCGTTGCCGCCACCTACTGGATCGAGCGCGAGCCGTCGGCGGGTGGCGCATCGAGTATGAGGCGGCAGTTTTGAGGGAAATTCAGATGGGCAGCTTCATAGGCGAGTTTTGGTCGTTCTTGCGCATTCGCAAGAAAATTTTGGCGCGCTCCGATGTTGATAACCATGGCGTTGTTCGGCGCGCTACCGGTGGCAACCCAAGGCTCGGCGATCGCGCCGTTCATTTACACACTGTTTTGACTAGGGAGTGGAGCTTTTAGCGAGACAGAGGGGGTGGTCCGATGCGTATTCTCGGGATCTCTGCCTCTTATCATGACAGTGCTGCGGTGCTCGTCGAGGACGGTCATATCGCTGCCGCGGCGCAAGAAGAGCGGTTTACCCGCAAGAAACAGGATGCGCGCTACCCTGAGAATGCCATTCGTTATTGTCTCGGCGAGGGTGGCCTAACTCTCGACGACCTCGATTACATCGTTTTTTACGAGAAGCCGTTTGTGAAGTTCGAGCGGTTGATCGAGACGTATCTCGCCTTCGCGCCGCGCGGGTTTGCGTCGTTCCGCATGGCTGTGCCACTGTGGATTAAGGAAAAATTGTTCCAGAAGGATCGTCTCGGCAAGCGGCTCAAAGCGGGAGCGCCCGGTTTCGACTGGGAGCGCAAGCTACTCTTTGCCGAGCACCACCAGAGCCACGCGGCGAGTGCTTCTTATCCTTCCCCCTTCGACGAGGCGCTGATCCTCACAATGGATGGTGTCGGAGAGTGGGCCACCACGAGTGTCAGCATCGGCCGAAATCACGTATCGAGATGCTGAAAGAGATCCACTTTCCCACTCGCTTGGCTTGTTATACGCGACATTCACCTATTATACGGGATTCAAGGTGAATTCAGTATAAGGTCATGGGGTTGGCGCCTTACGGCCAGCCTAGATATGGTAATCTTATCCTCGACCACTGATCGACTTCAAACCAGACGGCTCATTTCACCTCAATCAAGAATATTTTGATTATTGCGTTGGGCTGCAGATGACTAATGGCCGGTTTGATCGTTTGTTCGGCGGGCCTCCGCGTGCTCCCGACGCGCTGCTGGAGCAGCGCGACATGGATCATGCCGCGTCGATCCAAGCAGTCACCGATGAGGTGATCCTCCGGTTGGTTCGGAGCTTGGTTGCGGAAACCGGTCTTCGCAAGCTGTGCTTGGCTGGCGGTGCGGCGCTCAACTGCGTTGCGAACGGCAGAGTGTTGCGACGGGGCAATCGATGCGCTTTGGGTTCAGCCGGCGGCAGGCGATGCCGGCGGCGCGCTCGGCGCCGCGCTCGCTGCCTATCACGAATTTCTCGATCAGCCGAGGCGGGTTGGAAACGTTCCTGACGGGATGCAGGGCGCCTATCTGGGCCTCGGCCCGTGCAGCTTGAAAAGCTGTCCGCAAAGAGAGTGATCAATAGTGGGGTCACTGGATATGGCATTGATCAGACTTTTCTGCGAGCGAGACGCCTACTCAGCCGATATAACTTCAACACTGTTATATTCAGCTTTATAGCGGGTGACACCGATCGGCTGAGTACTCCGTAATGTATCATCAGGTGAGGCCTTATTTCGATTTGAATAACGGCCGGCTGACGTTGGAAAATGTTCCAATACCGCCGTCATCACCTCCCCCCAAAAGAGGGCGGCTTGCTCGGCGTGCTGGAGTATAGCCGGCTTGTTAACGCTGTCATAAAGAGAACGTTTCCAAAATTATTGGACAAGCCAGAAAACCCTGACCAAATACAAGTACTTGATGAGCCAGAAGGGAGAGAAGTCGCCTGTGCTTTGCTTCACGAACTCGAAACGTTAACGCTGTCGCACGGTTCCGCACTGATCGTCTTGGTCCAGCGTGTGGAGGATGAAGACGGTCTATTTCCTACCTGGTCGATCGCAACTAAACGCGCGTTGAGCTGTTTATCAGATCCTGCTACACGCGTCCTCGACCTCAAGCCTGCGTAATTAGAGTTGAAAGCTACGGATCCGTCGAAATATCATCGATTGTACCTTCCAGACGGCCATATGACAGCCGAAGGGAATCATTTTGTCGCTTTCGAAATCTCCAAATTTCTTAGCCAAAGGTGAACGTACTCAGATTGATCGGAGCGGCCTTTCGCTGGAACACTAACAGAGCGTAGGATTAGCATACCACGGACGACAATGGGCGCTGACAGGACAACATCGGCTTTGAGCGACCCTGCCGAAAAAAAGATTGATGGCGATGCTTTAAGGTGGAACTATCACACTGGCTGGCGCGCTGATCGTGCTCGGTACTGGCTTCCAAGTCCGATGGATGATATCTTGTCGCGCACAAACGGGATCGATCTCACTTTGACAAAAAGCGCAAAACGTTTGGTGAATGGTCGAGACTGGACGGTCCATACTGGGCGACGTAGAGAGGCCCCTTAATGCGAATCACAAATTGTCGATCATGTGGTTCCAACGACCTGCGCATCATCCTCGATCTCGGGTCTCATCCCATAGCAAATGCGCTGCTCAACGAGAAAGAACTCACTCGCCCGGAGGCAAGATTTACGCTCGCGGTGGCATTTTGCCGCGCATGTGCGCTGCTGCAAGTGACCGAAACAATCCCACCGGATATCCTTTATCGTCGTGATTTCCCTTATTTCTCGTCATCCTCGCCCGCACTCCTGAAGCATTCGGCCGAACATGTCGAGGAGCTGGCTCGCAAATACCAGCTTGGCCCCCTCAGTTTCGTAGTTGAGGTTGCCAGTAATGATGGATACCTGCTTCGCAACTTCGTCGACCGTGGGGTTAACTGCCTCGGTATTGATCCGGCAGATGGACCTGTAGCGCAAGCCAACGTCATCGGCGTGCCGACGATTCACGACTTCTTCGGGTTGCGATGTGCCGATAAGCTGGCGGCCGAAGGTAAACTCGCAGATGTCGTAATCGCGAATAACGTCGTCGCTCATGTCGACGACATCAATGATTTTGTCGCCGGATTTGCGCGTCTTCTGAAGCCAACCGGCGTCGCTGTTTTTGAATGCGCTTACGCCCTGGATATGATCCAACATTGCGAGTTCGACACTATTCTCCATGAACATGTCTTCTATCACACGTTGCATGGGCTCACTCCACTCTTTGAGCGACACGGGCTCTACTTGAATGACGTCAAGCGCCTTCCAATTCACGGGGGCTCGTTGCGTCTGACAGCAAGCCGATCGCCCGCACGGTCCGTGGAACTGGATGCGCTTTTTGCTCACGAGGCAGCGTTGGGCCTCGATAAGGAGTGGTTCTATAAAGATTTTGCCGACCGGGTTAGAGCGCTTCGTGACTCGCTTGCGAGCCTGCTCGTCTCGGAGAAGGTCAAAGGGAAGCGCATCGCCTGCTACGGCGCACCGGCGAAGGGTGCGACAATGGTCAACTATCTCGATCTCGGTGAGGGGTTCTTCGAGTTCGCGGTCGACGCTAACGCGTATAAGCAAGGCAAATATATGCCCGGTCAACGCATCCCAATCCGACATCCGGACCAGTTGGTGGCGCACCAACCGGACTATGTATTGCTACTCGCTTGGAATTTCGCCGGAGAGGTGATGCGACAGCAGGCGACTTATCGCCAACGTGGCGGCAGCTTTATTATCCCGGTTCCTGAACCCCGTATCCTACCGCCAGATGCGCCGATCGATGACACGCCGTTTGCCATATTTTCCTCGCGGGATCGGGCCAGCCCTTCTGCTCTTTAACAAATGGAAGGCACCAGCAAGGTTGCGGCGGTTCTTTTTTGGCAAGAGAAATAAC
>Ga0306920_100007074_pt1 | contig 14734 bp, 13 predicted proteins | sample flu12Cox44000170_FD_204666 | JGI IMG/M metagenome (GOLD analysis project Ga0306920, IMG submission 204666) | Lab enrichment of tropical soil microbial communities from Luquillo Experimental Forest, Puerto Rico - flux4day.12C.oxic.44.000.170 (v2)... | ecosystem: Environmental > Terrestrial >... | reverse complement strand
AGAGGAGCGGCGACTGCTGTTCGTCGCGATGACCCGTGCCAGGACGCACCTGTTCCTCACGTGTGCCGCGCGGCGGCGCAGGCACTCGGCCGTGACCGAGACCGGTCCGTCACCGTTCCTCGCCTCGATCGACCCCCGGCTGCTCGACCGGCCTGCGGCGCCGCGCCCACGCCGGCCCGAGGTAAGCCAGCCGCGCCTGCTGTGAGCCCGGCCGGGCACCGCGCCAACGGCCGAGTACCGCGCTAGCGGCCGAGAACCACGCCGCCGTTGGGGGGGCCAGTGCCGAACGACGCGGCCGCCGGCCTGCCGCCCGTAACCGGGCAGTCTCACAAATGCAGCAGCATGCGGTGGTTGCCGAGGGTGTTCGGCTTGACCCGGTCGAGGTCCAGGAACTCGGCAACGCCCTCGTCATAGGAGCGCAGCAACTCGTCATACACCTCATGCGAGACGGGTGCCCCGCCGATCTCCACGAAACCGTGCCGCGCGAAGAACCCGGTCGCGAAGGTCAGCACGAACACCCGTCGCACGCCCACCTCCCTGGCGCTGCCGAGCAGGGCGGTCACCAGCCGGTGGCCGATCCCGTGTCCCTGCAAGTCCGGGCGCACCGCCACCGTCCGGATCTCGGCCAGGTCTTCCCACATCACGTGCAGGGCGCCGCACCCCAGGACCTCACCGTCGACGGCACGTTCGGCAACCCAGAACTCCTGTACGTCCTCGTACAGGGTCACGGTCGCCTTGCCGAGCAGGCGCCGGGACTCGACGTTGATGTTCACCAGGCCGGCGATCGCCCGTACGTCCGGGGTCCGGGCCCGTCTGATCACGTAGTCCATCGCGCGCAAACCTTAGCCGGACATAGGCGGCACCGCAGTCAGCGGGACATCCGGGCAGGTCAGGCAGCCAAGGTGAGCCTTTACCCGGCGCTTGAACGCAGGCGCCTTCGGGCGCGCAGAGCCAATACGGCATATCACGGGCAGATCACACCCGCCCTCGCCCCCATCACAAGCTCGTGAACTGCGGGAATGCAGATTCCTAATTCGCACCCCACTTGCAAGGACCCCCTAAGGGGGGGCCCGCTTATTGCGAGCTGGCCACTCACAAGCCCGGCGCTATGCAAGGATTCACTGGTTCCGGTTGGTGGCCCCCCGCAGGCCCCATAACCTTGCGGCGCCGCAACCATGCTGATTGCGCCCCCCGGCAGCCCGGCCAAAGCAGTATGGCCCGGCGAACGCGCCGGCGGTTCGCCGAGGAGAGGAGACCGGGTGGAGCACTTGCGTCCCCGCAAGTACATGCCAAGTGGTCCACGAAATGCTTACCGCAGGTCTGGCCGGGCCTGGGGACGGGTAGCTACCCTGATCGGCGCGACCGCGCTGTTCACACTCGTCCTGCCGCTTGGCATCGGGGGTGCCGCGCCCAGCCAGCCCATGCCCAGCCTGAAGGATCTGGTGGCCCGGGCCAAGGCGCTCTCCAACGAGATCAACAGCCTGAACGAGCAGTACAACGGGCTGCAGATCCAGCTCACCCAGGCACAGACCGAGGCGAAGATCGCCCAGAACACCTACGTGCGGGATCTCAACGAGCTCAAGGCCGGAAATCTCGCCGTGGGCCAGCTTGCGGCCCAGAGCTACATGAACGGCGGGCTGAGCACCCCGCTGGAGCTGCTGACCACCAGTACCGCGTCCACCTTGATCAGCCGTGCGACGTTCGTGCAGGTACTGCAGCAGGAAAACGGCGACCAGGTGAGCCAGATCGCCGAGGGTGTCGCCGCCGCGCAGCGGGCCCGTGCGAGCGCCGGGCAGCAGACCCGGCGCGCCAAGCAGCTCGCCGCGCAGATGGCCAGCAAGCGCCGGCAGGCGCAAGGCAAGATCAACCTGCTCAACAGCTCGGTGTTCAAGAAGGCCATGGCCGTGTTCAACCGGACCGGCAACTACCCGAACTTCAGCATGCCGACCGCCAACACGATCGGCGCGCAGGCGCTGCGCTGGGCGCTGAGCGTGCGGGGTGACCCCTACGTCTGGGGCGCCGCAGGCCCGAACTCCTTCGACTGCTCCGGCCTGGTCCTGTGGTCCTACGCCAAGGTCGGCATCAGCCTGCCGCACTTCACCGGCCTCCAGTGGAACATGGGCGTGCACGTTGGCAAGAGCCAGCTCCAGCCCGGGGACCTGGTGTTCTTCTACGCGGACCTGGGCCACGTGGGGATGTACATCGGCAACGGCCTGATGGTGGACGCGCCGGACTTCGGCGAGAACGTGCAGGTCCAGCCGGTCATGTGGGACGTCTACGCGGGTGCCGTCCGGATCGTCGGCTGAGAACCGTAACGGGCCCGTTGGCCATAACGGGCCGTTGGCCATAACGGGCCGTTGGCCATAACGGGCCCGTCATGCAGCGCCGCTGCGCGGTGCCTCTACGGTTTACTCTGGCCGGACCATCGGGAACAGGATCGTTTCCCTGATGGTCTCGCCGGTGAACATGATCAGCATCCGGTCGATGCCCATGCCCATCCCCCCGGTCGGGGGCATGCCGTACTCCAGCGCCTGCAGGAACTCCTCGTCGACCACCATCGCCTCGGGGTCACCCCCGGCGGCCAGCAGTGACTGCGCGATGAGCCGGGCGCGTTCCTCCACCGGGTCGACCAGCTCGGAGTAGCCGGTACCCAGCTCAGTGCCGAACGCCACCAGGTCCCAGCGCTCCGCCAGCCTGGGATCCTCGCGGTGGGCCCGGGTGAGCGGAGACACCTCGACCGGGAAGTCCCGGTAGAAGGTCGGCATGACGGTGCGCCGCTCGACCAGCCGCTCGTACATCTCCAGCAGGACCTGGCCCCGGTTCCACTTCGGCTCGGCCGGCACGCCTGCGCGCGCGCACAGCGCCCGCAACCGCTCCTCGCTGGTGTCTGGGGTGACCTCCTCGCCGAGCGCCTCGGACACCGCGCCGTGCACGCTCTTGACCGGCCAGTCGCCGCCGATATCTGCCTCGGTCCCGTCCGCGCGGTGCAGCTGGGTGCCGCCGAGCGCGTCCTTGGCGGCCCGCTGGATCAGCTCCCGGGTGAGCGTGGCCACGGTCATGTAGTCGCCGTAGGCCTCGTAGGCCTCCAGCATGGTGAACTCCGGGTTGTGCGTGGCATCCACGCCCTCGTTCCGGAAGTTGCGCCCGATCTCATAGACCTTCTCGATGCCGCCGACCACCAGGCGCTTGAGATAGAGCTCCAGCGCGATCCGCAGGTAAAGATCCATGTTGTAGGCGTTGATGTGGGTGGCGAACGGCCGCGCGTTCGCCCCGCCGTGCACCCGCTGCAAGATGGGCGTCTCGACCTCGAGGAACCCGCGGTCGTGGAGCTCTTCACGGACCGCCCGCGTCACCGCTGCCCGGAGCTCGGCCATCCGGCGTGCCTTCGGGTTGACGATCAGGTCTACATAACGCTGCCGGACCCGCGACTCTGGGTCCGTAAGCCCATGGTGTTTGTCGGGAAGCGGCCGAAGGGCCTTGGCCGTGATGGCGTATCTGTCGGCCAGGACGGACAGCTCTCCGCGCCGGGACGAGATGACCTCGCCTTCCACGCCGATGTGATCCCCGAGGTCCACATCCCGCTTCCAGGCCGCGAGCGCGTCCTCGCCGACCCGGTCGGCCGACAGCATCACCTGGATGTCCCCGGTGCCGTCGCGGATCGTCGCGAAGCACAGCTTTCCGGCGATGCGGGACAGCATCACCCGGCCGGTGACGCCCACGTGCTCGCCGGTGGTGGTGTCCGCCGGAAGATCCGGGTGCCGGGCGCGCACCTCGGCGATCGTGTTGGTCCGGGGAAAGACCACCGGGTAGGGTTCGATGCCCTCGGCGAGGAGCCGCTCCCGCTTGGCCAGCCGGACCCGCGTCTGCTCGGGCAACTCGGCCTGGTACTCGTCGTCCTCCACGCCGACGAGGCTACCGGCGCCGCGACACGGGCAGGACCGATTTTGGCCGGGATCCGGGGTCGCCCCGGGCAGACGCTACGGCCCGGTGACGGAGGAACCGGGCCGTGGCCCATCGGGGGATCCGGGGGTCGCCCCCCGGGCAGACACTACGGCCCGGTGACGGAGGAACCAGGCCGTGGCCCATCGGGGGATCCGGGGGTCGCCCCCCGGGCAGACACTGTCAGCCGCCGCCCATGTTGCGCTCGAACACCAGGCGCAGCCCGATCAAGGTCAGCCAGGGCTCGTGCGCGTCGATCACGCTGATCTCGCCGAGGACCAGCGAGGCCAGGCCGCCCGTGGCGATGACGGTCACCGAGTCCGGGTCGTCCGGCGCCAGCTCGGCGACCATGCGCCGGGCGATGCCGTCGACCTGGCCGGCGAAGCCGTAGATGATCCCGGACTGCAGCGCCTCAACCGTGTTCTTGCCGATCACGTGCGGCGGCCGGGCCAGCTCGACCTTGAGCAACTGTGCGGCACGGCGGGAGAGGGCGTCCACGGAGATCTCGATGCCGGGTGCCAGGGCGCCGCCGACGAACTCGCCGCGGCTGCTGACGGCGTCGAAGTTGGTGGAGGTGCCGAAGTCCACGACCAGGGCCGGGCCGCCGTAGAGGTGCACCGCGGCGACCGTGTTCATGATCCGGTCGCTGCCCACCTCCTTGGGGTTGTCCATCCGCACCGAGACACCGGTGCGCACCCCCGGCTCCACGATCAGCGCGGGGATGTCGCCGTAGTAGCGCTGGCACATCTCGCGCATCTCGTGCAGCACCGACGGCACGGTGGAGCACAACGCGATCCCGCTGATGTCCGGGTCCTTGAGGACGGTGCTCTGCCCGATAAGCCCCTGCAGCACCACGGCGATCTCGTCGGCCGTGCGGGCCGGGTCGGTGGCGATGCGCCAGTGCTCGACGACCTCGTCGCCCTCGAACACGCCCAGCACCATGTTGGTGTTGCCCACGTCAATCGTCAGCAGCATGGCCCCTCCCTCACCGAGGTTGAACTCGCCCAGCAAACCCCTCGTATGTAATGGGCGGCGCAACCACTACAAAAGAATGTGATGGTTGGCGCAACCATTACAAATGGAATCGGCAGCGAGGGAGCCGGGCGCGGGCAACCGAGGACGTCGGATGCGGGGGCAGCAGTGCTGCGGCGTGTGGGGCCGATGTGAGCGCCGGGAGCGCTGGGGCGCGACCTATCGAACCGGGCGCGGCCTGTCGGCGCTGGAGCGGAATGCGGCGGTGCTGGTGCGGCGGGCGGGGTCATGGGGCTGGCCGGCCGAGGGTCAGGGGGGTGTTGTCGATCAGGCGGGTCTTGCCGACCCGGGCGGCTGTCAGCAGGAGGGCGTCGCCGGCGAAACCCGGCTTCACCGGGGTGAACGTGTCCGGCTCGACCAGGGCCAGGTAGTCGGTGGCCAGAGGCGGGTCGGCCTTCGCCGCCTCGTCCAGAACCTGCTGCGCGGCCGCGAGTACGGCGTCCGGGCCGGAATCACCGGCCTGGCGGCCGGCTCGCAGGGCGCCGGACAGCGCCAGCGCGGTGGCCCGCTCGGCCTCGGTCAGGTAGGCGTTCCTGCTGGATACCGCCAGGCCGTCGGCATCCCGGACGGTGGGCACGCTGGCGATCTCCACGCCGAGGCAGAAATCTTCGGTCATTCGCCGGATCAGGGCAAGCTGCTGTGCGTCCTTCTCCCCGAACACCGCGACCTGCGGCCCGACGAGCTGGAACAGCTTGAGCACGACGGTGAGCACCCCGGTGAAGAAGCCCGGCCGTGAGGCCCCCTCCAGTACCTGTCCCATCGGGCCAGGATCCACGGTGATCAGCTGTTCCCTGGGATACATCTGGGTGTCGCCGGGCGCGAACACCAGCGCCACCCCCTCCCGCTCGCAGATCGCCAGGTCTGTATCGAGATCGCGCGGGTAACGGTCGAGATCCTCACCGGCCCCGAACTGGAGCGGGTTGACGAATACCGAGACCACGACGCTCCCGTATGGCCGCGAAAGCGCTGCGGCCGTGCGGAGCAATGCGATGTGACCTTCGTGGAGCGCGCCCATGGTCGGCACCAGGACGATGGGAGAGCCGAGCAGCTTGCGGCCGGCGGTCATGCCGAGCCTGGTGCGGGCGAGGACCGGCGGCGTCACCGTGGTGCTCGCATCGTCTGCCGCCTTCGCGGGCGTCGGCCTCCGGGGGTGCGTCGTGCCGGAGGCGCGCCGGCCAGTATTGTGCGGCGTTCGGCCCCGGCACCTGCGGCGGCAGCGGGGCTCACCGCGGCGCTCCCGCTAGTACTTCGAGCAGGCGCTGGGCGTCCGGCGGGGCCAGCATGCCCGCGGCCAGCGCCCGGTCGGCGGTGAGCCGCGCCAGCGCGACGTAGGCGCGCAGCGCCTCGGGTGAGGCCCGCCGCAGCGCCGCCACGTGGCTGGCCACGGTGTCGGCATCGGCGCGGGCGACCGGGCCGGTCAGGCCCGCATCCCCAAGCACGAGCGCGTTGTCCAGCGCGGCACTCAGCAGCGGCCGCAGCATCCGCGCCGGGTCCGGCACGCCGGCCATGCCGAGCAGTTCGGCCGCCTGGACCACCAGCGTGACCAGGTGGTTGGCCCCGCTGGCCAGGGCCGCGTGGTAGAGCCCGCGGTTGTCCTCGTCGATGAAGACCGGTTCGCCGCCCATCTCGATGACCAGGCCCTCCGCGACCGGGCGCAGCGCGGCCGGGGCGGTGACCCCGAAACAGATCCCGGCCAGGCGGTTCAGGTCGTCCGAGCGGCCCGCGAAGGTCATCACCGGGTGCAGGGCCAGCGGCAGCCCACCTCGCCGGGTGGTGGCGTCAAGCACGCCGACGCCGTAGCGGCCGCTGGCGTGCGCGAGCAGGCGGCCCTCCACCGGGGCCTCGGTCGCGGCCAGCCCGTTGATCAGCCCTGGCAGGGAGTCGTCGGGCACGGTGAGCAGGACCAGGTCGGCGTCGGCGAGCACGGCATGCGGGCGGCGGATCGGCACGCCCGGCAGCATCGCGGCCGCTCGCTGGACCGAGGCGTCCGAGACCGCGGAGACGGCCACGACCTTGTGCCCGGCCCTGGCCAGCGCTGCGGCCAGGACGACGCCGACCTTTCCGGCTCCGATCACGCCTACCCGGAGCCGGGCAGGATGCGGCTGACTCGGGTCCACCGGGCTCGCCATGGATTCTTATCCCTCTCGGTCCAGTCCTCACGCGTGGCCGGTACACGTGCCGTGCGACAGGTCAGTGGACGCCGGATGGCAACGATCAGCATAGCCGCGGCGTCCTGCCCCGGATCGCGGCGCGCGCCGCGGGGCATGATCTGGAAGGGCCGCCGCTGGGCCTGCGAGCCGCCTAGAGTCGGCGGTGTGTGGATGACCTGGCGACAGGCCATGCAGGCTGCGCTCTACACCCCTGGCGGGTTCTACGCCAAGGGTGAGCCCCCCGCCCGCCACTTCCGCACCTCGGTCCACGTGTCGCCAGGCTACGCCGCGGCCGTGCTGGAACTGCTCCGCGAGGTGGACGCGGAGCTTGGCTGGCCGGATCGGATCGACCTGGTGGACGTCGGAGCGGGCCAGGGCGAACTGCTGGAGCAGGTCCTGGCCACGGCGGCGGAGCCCGGGCGGGGCTTGGCCGGGCGGATCGCCGCTTGTGCGGTGGAGGTGGCGCCGCGGCCCGCAGGACTAGATCCGCGGATCCGATGGGAGCGCGTGCCTCCGGCCGGCATCACCGGGCTCGTGATCGCCAGCGAATGGCTGGACAACATCCCGCTGGACGTGGTGGAACTGACCGCTGCCGGCCCGGCCGTGGTCCAGGTGGACCCGGTCACCGGCGCCGAACGGCCGCATGGCCAGCCCGGCCGGGCGGACATGGCCTGGATCCGCGACTGGTGGCCGCTGCGCGCCCGCGGGGCGCGTGCCGAGGTAGGCAGGACCCGGTGCGCCGCGTGGGCCTGGCTGATCGGCAGGATGGACCGTGGTGTCGCGGTGGCCGCCGACTACGGGCATCTCAAGGCATCCCGGCCCGGATGCGGGACGCTGACCGGCTACCTGGAGGGGCGTGCGGTGCCCGCTGTCCCCGACGGGTCCAGGGACATCACTGCGCACGTGGCGCTGGACGCCTGCGCGGTGGCAGGCAGGGCAGCGGGTGCGGGCGAGACTGTGCTCACCACGCAACGGGCGGCGCTGCGAGCGCTGGGCCTGGACGCCCGGCGTCCCCCGCTGGGGCTCGCGGCCAGCGACCCGGAAGGTTATGCCCTGGCCCTGTGCCGGGCATCCCAGGACGCAGAGCTGATGGACCCCGCGGGCCTTGGCGGGTTCGGCTGGCTGGTCCAAGCGGTCGGCACGCGCCTGCCCGGGCCGCTGGCGAAGCTGGCCCAATCCGCTGCCGATTGAGCTCGGAGCCCTGTCACCACGGGCATTCGTTTGTGGTCGTTGGCGCCAACGCCCACACTCTTTTGTTGTCGTTGGCGCGATCGCCCACAAACACAGCCCCCCGCGGCCGCCGGAGCGCGCTGCGCGGGTGCGCTGGCGGGACGTGGTGGGCGGGCCGCGGGAGCGTGGCAGCATGGGCGGATGCAAGAGCGCCAAGCGCCAGGGGAGCCGGGGCCGGGCCGCCGGATAGAGGCGGTCACCGGTGCCTGGCTGCCCGGAGCCACCGCGGCCGGGACTGGCGAGGCGGCGATTGGCGACGCCGGGACGGCCACGGCCGGGACTGGCGAGGCGGCGATTGGCGGGGCCCGGACGGCCACGGCCGGGACTGGCGAGGCGGGGGTTGCCGGGGCCCGGACGGCTCTGGCTGGGACCGCCTCGGCCGGGGCGGGCGGCGGACCGGAGTTCCTCATCAATCTGGGGACGTCGCACCCGTCGGCACACGGGATGCTGCGGCTACGGCTCACGCTGGACGGCGACCGGATCTCGGCGGCGGAACCGGAGATCGGGTTCATGCACCGGGGCGCGGAAAAGCTGTTCGAGGCGCGGGATTACCGGCAGATCATCGTGCTCGCCAACCGGCACGACTGGCTGGGCGCGTTCGCCAGCGAACTGGGCGTGGTGCTCGCCGCGGAACGGCTGGCCGGGATCGAGGTGCCGCCCAGGGCCGTCTGGGCCCGCACCATGCTGGCCGAGCTGAACCGGGCGCTGAGCCACCTCGCCTTCCTCAGCTCCTACCCGCCGGAGATCGCGGCCGCAGCGGGCGAGCCGGCGGCGGCACGGGCCGCGTTCGGAGCGCGCGAGGCCATTCAGTCGATCATGGAGGAGATCTCGGGCGGCCGGATGCACTACATGTTCAACCGGGTCGGCGGGCTCAAGGAAGAGATCCCGGCCGGCTGGCTGGCCCGGGCCTGCCGGGTCATCGACGAGGTGCGCGCGGCGCTGCCCACGATCGGGGCCACGCTGGGCCAGGACGGCTTCCGCGACCGCACCAGGTGCATCGGGGTGCTGACGCCGGCGCAGGTACGCCAGTACGGGATCAGCGGTCCCGCCGCGCGCGCCTGCGGGGTGGACTTCGACCTGCGCCGCGACGAGCCTTACCTCGCCTACGCCGAACTCGCGGGAGTGCTCAGGGTCCCGGTCCGCACCGAGGGAGACTGCCTGGCCCGGTTCGAATGCCTGCGCGATCAGCTGGCGGTTTCCCTGGACCTGGCCCAGGAGTGCGCGGGACGGCTCGCCAGCCTGCCTCAGGGCCCGCTGAGTGCCAGGTTGCCGAAGGTGTTCAAGGTGCCCGAGGGACACGCCTACGCGTGGACGGAGGGCCCGCTCGGGCTGAGCGGCTACTACCTGGTCTCGCGGGGCGGGAAGACACCGTGGCGGCTCAAGCTCAGGTCGGCCTCTTTCAGCAACATGGCGGTGCTGCCTGACCTGCTGCCCGGGCACCGGGTCGGCGACCTGGCCGCCGTCCTGGGATCCCTGTTCTTCGTCGTGGGTGACATGGACAGGTAGGCGCCCCAGGCGCCGCGCCCCACAGGCACAGCGGTCAGTGCGTGGCGCCGGAGTGCGGCGGCGGGCCGGGTTCGGCGCCCTCGTCCGGGTCGCTGCCGTTCCGTGCCCGGCAGCCGAACTCAAGGTACAGCGCGGCGGCGATCAAGAGCAGCGCGGCGCCCAGCGTCGCCACGGACACCACCGCGTCGGACCGGTACGCCGACTTGTCCAGTGACGTCGAGACGTAGATCAGGAAGCCGGCGGCCAGCCCGCCGATCAGGGCGCCCGCGAGTGAACTGGCCTTGGCCAGCGCGGCGATTCTGGCCACCGCGATCGGCGGGATCGGGGTACCGCGGCCGGCCAGCCGGGCCCGGACGTTCCAGCCGGTGATGGCCTCGGCTCCGGCAAGCAGCCCCAGCGCGGGCACGCCGCTCCACGGCAGCGGGGGCAGCGACGCGTACACCTGCCGCAGCAGAAGCCACATCCCGACGGCGCAGATCAGACCGGTCAGCACCAGGGTGCGGGCCTTGGTCGGTTTCATCGGGCCCGCACCGCCGCACTGGCTCGGGTGGCGGTCATGTGGGCGGGTGCAGCACGGCGCCCTCCAGCCGGGCGATCCCGTTGGTGCCGATGGCGGCCAGCAGGTCCGCCACTGGCCCGTAGCCCGGGAGCCGCGCCTGCGGATCGGCGTCGTGCCAGGGAGCGAGGACAAACGCGCGCTCGTGCGCACGGGGATGCGGCAGCGTCAGTCCCGGGCCGTTGGTCACCTCGTCACCGTGGATGATGAGATCCAGGTCGAGCGTTCGCGGGCCCCATCGCTCGTCGCGGACGCGGCCGAACGCGTCCTCAAGGCTGAAGCACCGCTCGAGCACGGCCTGCGCGGGCATGGACGTCTGAGCGATCACCACGGCGTTCAGGTAGTCGGGTTGCTCGGGCCCGCCGACCGGGGTGGTCTCGTAGACCGGCGACACGGCCAGGAATGTGAAATGTGGGGTGTCGAACAGCCCGTCCAGCCCCCCTTGCAGGTAGTCAAGGCGGTCGCCGAGATTGCTGCCCATGGCGATGACCGTGCGCCGGTTCACGTGGGCCGCCGGGCGGGCGGTGGCGGTGCGGGCTGCTGCGGGCCGGGCGACGGCCGCGCCCGGCGGATGACGACCGCGACGTCGCCGAACGGATGATCGATGGGCGCCTTCGGCTTGTGGACTGTGATCTCAACCTCCGCGACCAGGGGTTCGGACAGGCAGTCGGCCGCGAGCCGCTCGGCCAGCGTCTCGATCAGCCGGACGGGCGGTTCCTCGGCCAGGCGCACCAGCCGGTTGGCAAGGGCACCATAATCAACGGTCTTGGACAGGTCATCGCTCCCAGCGGCGGGCCTGGTATCCAGCCACAGCACCGTATCGATCACGAACTCCTGGCCAGACACCCGCTCGGAGTCGAGCACGCCGTGCCGGGCGAAGACGCGCAGCCCGCTTAGCTCGATCCGGTCCAGTTCCGTCATCTACGCCTCCCCCGCGACCTCGGCCGCCCGCCAGGCCTCGGCGACGCGGACCGCGTCGGAGTTGGCGGGCACCTCGTGCACCCGGGCGCACCAGGCGCCCGCGGCGGCCGCGAGGGCGGTCACCGCGACCGTGGCGTCATCGGAACCCGCGAAGGACCGGGGAGTCCCGCCGGGCCCGGCCAGCAGCCGGCCAAGGAAGCGCTTGCGCGACGCCCCCACCAGCACGGGGAAGACATGCCCGGTGCCGTCCAGGCGGGACAGGCGGTCCAGATTCACCAGGAGCGCCCAGTTGTGCTCGGGATGCTTGGCAAAGCCCAGGCCCGGATCCACCACCACCATCGATGGATCCACGCCCCCCGCGATCACCGCGTCGACCCGGCGGCGCAGCTCCTCGCACACCTCCCCGACGACGTCGGCGTAGACGGCCCGGTCCTGCATCTGGTGGCTGTGCCCGCGCCAGTGCATGACCACGTAGGGCACCCCCGCCTGAGCCACCAGGCGCGGCATGTCAGGGTCGGCCAGGCCGCCGCTCACGTCGTTGACCAGGCTGGCACCGGCGTCCAGCGCGGCGGCAGCCACCTCGGCCCGCATGGTGTCGACGCTGACCGGCACGTTCTCGCTGGCCAAGCCGGTGATCACCGGGATGACCCGGCGAAGCTCCTCGTCGGCGGGTATCCGCTGGGCGCCGGGCCGGGTGGATTCCCCGCCCACGTCCACGATGTCGGCGCCCTGCGCGGCGAGTTGCCGGCCACGGCCGATCGCCGCTTCGGCCCCGAACCATTCGCCGCCATCGGAGAACGAATCCGGCGTGACGTTCACGACCCCCATGACCAGGCACCGGCCCCGATCGGGAAGCCCGGGCGGGCCCGGGGCGCGGCGCATGCCAGCCCGCCGGGCCGCCCCGGGCCAACCCCCGGCGGGCGTGCCGCTTGTCACACAGGTCACCCTATGCGCGGGGGCGACATCGACACAGGCCGACTCAGCGGCCGGCCGAACCGATTCTCAGCCGCTGCCCGAAGCGGCACCTGCGGTGCGGCTCAGCGGCGGCGGGGCGATCCCTGAGACCGGGCTCAGCGGTGGCGGCGCAGCGGGTGCGCCAGCCGGGTGAGCCCCATCCGGCGGATGACCCGGCGGGCGATCCGGCGCACCTCGATCGTGGGCCAGACCAGGAACGCCTCGGCTTCCAGCGCGGCGAGCGCCACCCGCGGCGCGTCCCTGGTCCCGGAGAAAACGAAGAAACGCGGCACCCACAGCGGGCAGAACTTTGCGTTGAACTTGTACAGCGACTCGATCTGGAACCAGCGGGAGGCGAACAGCAGGATGCCGCGCCAGGCGCGCAACACCGGCCCGGCGCCGATCCGCTCGCCGCGGGCCAGCGCCGAACGGAACACCGCGAAGTTCAGCGACACCCGCTTGATGCCGAGTTCCGGGGCCGCCTTGATCGTCTCCACGATCAGGAAGTCGTTGACGCCAGGCTGCGCAGTCCGCTCCCGGCGCATGAGGTCAAGGGACAGGCCGTCCGATCCCCACGGCACGAAGTGCAGCAGGCCGCGCAGCACCCCGTTCTCCGTGGCCGTGGCGATGACGCAGTCCCCGTCGCCCGGGCCGCCGACCCGGCCGAGTGCCATCGAGAACCCGCGTTCTGTGGGGCTACCACGCCAGGAATCCGCCCGGCGCACCAGTCGCTCCACCTCGTCCGGCGGCACCTCGGACAGCCGCCGGATCTCCGCCACGTATCCCTGGCGGCACACCCGGGCGGTCATCTGCCGCACGTTGCGCATCTGCCTGCCCTGGAGGCTGAAGTCGGCCACCTCCACCACTGCCTCGTCGCCGAGTTCCAGCGCGGTCAGCCCGCCCTCACGGCACCAGACCTCCGCGCCAAGCTCGCTGCAGCCCATCACCGCGGGCGCCCAGGCGTGCCTGGCCGCCTCGTCGAGGAACGCGTGGATCGCACCCGGCCAGGCCTCGGGATCTCCGATGGGATCGCCGCTGGCCAGCATGACCCCGGATACCACCCGGTACCCGACGCAGGACTTGCCGGTGGGTGACCAGATCACGCTCTTGTCGTGGCGGAGGGTGAAATAGCCGAGCGAGTCCCGGTGCCCGTGCCGTCCAAGCAGCCCCCGGATCTCTAGCTCGTCCTTCGGGCTGAGCCTGGTCTTCGGCTTGGCCGGGCGCAGGAACAGGTACCCGGTGACCAGCAGCGTGAACACGCCGAGGGAGGTGGTCAGGATGTTGAAGAAGTCGCTCCTGGTCTCGGGCACGAACCGGACCGGGCCGGTCACGCCGACCAGGCCGTAGACGGTGTGCACGATCCGCTGCCACACCGAGTAGTCCTGGGCCAGGCCGTGCACGAGCAGCATGTAGGTCAAGCCGATGGCCACGTCCGCGATCAGCAGGCAGACGAAGACCCGGGCGGCCTGCCAGCGGGTGCGCGCGTCGCCCACCGCGTAGAACTCGTCCCGGTAAAAGAGCAGGCCGCCGAGCAGTATCGCGGAGATCACGCCCGGCGCTATATATGGCGCGTGCACGGTATGAATGAGCACGCTGAAGGCAAGCAACAGGCAAGTTGCCTGCCAAGCGCGGCGTTTTCTGCGGCGCAGCCCATGAGAGAGCATCAACAGCAGCAGGCCGATGAGCACATCCGCGGTAAAAGTGACATTGGTCAGCACGCCTGGGACGAACGGCGTGATCCGGTGCAGCCGGTGCACCAGCTGGAGCCGGGGAATGACCGCGCTCACCACGTCGGCGAGCCCGATCAGCAGGGCAAGCCAGCCCGCGGTGATGGGCACCCAGCGATGCCGCAGCCTGCGGTCGGGCTCCCGGCCCGGCGGGAGCTGGGTAGGTTCCGCTGTCCCGGCGGCGTCGGCTGCGTCAGGCAGGGCGCTCGGGTCGCTCGCTTCAGAGGAGTCCATGAGTCCCTGCGTCACGGGAAAACAGCGTAGTGCCACCAACGCTTTTCATGGGTAATCTCCGGTTATCTGCAAAGTACCCATGAGCGCGCCACTTCCGTTCGTGGCTGGAGGTTCTCTCCCAGGCCTTTGTCGCAAGGCTAGCTTCCCGCACCCTAATCTTTATGCTTGCCGCACGAGCGCCGGCGCTTCACCAAGGCCAGCGCCTCCCGGGCGCCGGCGAGCCGCGACCGCGCCACCCCGGTAGGCGCCCGGGCGGCGCACCCGGGGTACGGCTCAGCCCCGGTGCAGCAGCAGGCTCATGGCCTCCGCGCGGGTGCGGGCACTGTCCCTGATGCAGCCGCGCACCGCCGAGGTGACGGTCTTCGCGCCCGGCTTGCGCACCCCGCGCATGGACATGCACAGGTGCTCCGCCTCGATCACGACCAGGGCACCGCGCGGCTCGAGCACCCGCATCAGCGCGTCCGCGATCTGGCTGGTCATCCGCT
>Ga0306920_100007073_pt1 | contig 14735 bp, 16 predicted proteins | sample flu12Cox44000170_FD_204666 | JGI IMG/M metagenome (GOLD analysis project Ga0306920, IMG submission 204666) | Lab enrichment of tropical soil microbial communities from Luquillo Experimental Forest, Puerto Rico - flux4day.12C.oxic.44.000.170 (v2)... | ecosystem: Environmental > Terrestrial >... | reverse complement strand
CGCCAACTCGACCGCCTGCCGCCACCTTGCCATGATGCCACTCCTCGTTCGATCAGATACGAACGAGGAATCCACGAACGAGTCACCGGTTCCATGTCGGCCAGTTTCATGGAATCGGTCGTCTAGGCGGACGGCTGACGGCGGCGCAAAGGGTCGCGCATGCAGCATTGCACACCGCGGGTGCCGCAGTAGCCACAAGCTTTTCCTTGGGCGACGCGCTGGCGCGGTTGGAGCGCTGGGGACTGCTGCGCGGGCGGGCGAGCGGCTGGTGCCATGACTGAGCGTCAGCGCCTTCCGAACCGGCGCGGTCTCGAGCTGATCGATTTTGAGCACGGCGGCATCGGGTATACGGCCGGCATTGGTCGCTTTGCAGACGGCAGCCTTGCTGAAATCTTCCTGAATACCGCCAAGCACGGGACGGCCGTGGACGTGAACGCCCGCGATGCGGCGGTGGCGGCTTCACTACTCCTGCAGCATGGCTGCTCGGTAGACACCCTGCGCCAGGCGCTTACCCGCAACGGCGATGGCTCGGGCTCTGGGCCGCTCGCCCATGCGCTGGATTTGTTGACGGAACGGCAATGACCACTCGAGCGCTGTCCACTCCGCGGCCCGTGCCGCGCCCGGCCACTCTCGCGCGGAGGCGGCGGTCCTTCGAGGCCCTAGCGACGATCTCTCGGTCGCGCGCACGACAGGGGGCGAAAAGAGGACGGCTGTGATGATGAGTAAGCAGTGGCATCAGCGTAATTGTGCTCAGTCCGGGGATGCACTAGCGTTACTGCAATCACTGCCGGATTGCTGCACGCCGCTGATTTTCTTCGATCCGCAACATCGCGACGTGCTCGACAAGCTGCAGTACGGAAACGAAGGCGCACGACAGAAGGGTCGCGCCAAACTACCGGCAATGACGGACTCATACATCGACGCCTGCTGCCGTGAGAGCGTGCGGCTGCTCACTCCGAGCGGCTATTTGATGTACTGGCTCGACACCTACGGCTTATGCCAGGGCCATCAACTGCGCATCGCAGATGTCTTGCAAACTGTGGATTTAATTGCCTGGGACAGCCTCCGCGCCGGTATGGGTTATCGTACGCGACGACGCGGCGATTATCTTGTCGTGCTGCAGAAGCCGCCCATTAAGGCCAAGAGCACTTGGCGTGATCACGGCATTCCAAATCGATGGCCTGAGAAGGTTAAGCGCACTGAACACCCGCACATTAAGCCGATTGGTCTGATCACTCGGCTGATCGGTGCGGTCACGAACCCGCGAGACCTTGTCGTAGACCCCGCAGCCGGCAGCTTTGTCGTCATGCGCGCCGCCAACAAACTTGGCCGCGACTTTATCGGCTGCGACAAAGCCTACGCGGCTGCTGGCGTCGCGGCGCGCGCGGCAGGATTGACGGAAACAGGCTGTGATCGTGTTTCTGTAAGCGCTCACACACAGCTGATGGAATCTGGTCATGGCCACCTTAAGCATGGGACAGCCGTTGACGCCCGCCACGCCGCTGTAGCCGCGTCCGGTTGCTACTTGGACACATTGCGTCGCGACCTGACCCGCAACAGCGATGGCTTGGCTTCGGGGCACCTGGCGCAGCTGGATCTGTTCGCAGAAGGGACATGATGAGCAGCCGCGTTCCAGAGCTAGATGGAGTCGGGCCCGACACGCCTCTGCGGCTCGATATTGCGGCGCGACTAGCATTCCCTCCCCTACCCAATGGCAAGCCATCAATGACAGCGAGCGGGCTGCGTAAGGAGGCCGCGCGAGGTCGGCTTGCTGTGGAAAGGATTGCCGGTAAGGACTTTACGACCCTTGGAGCAATTGCAAACATGAGGGCACTATGCCGCCTCGCCCAAGTCCCCCAAGGCTCTACCTCCGCAAGCGAAGAGACGGAGCAAACACCTGGATCATCCTCGACTGCGGACGCCAGATCAGCACAGGCGCACTTGCGGATGATCGCCGAGCGGCTGAAAAAGCCCTTGAAAACTACCTCGGACGAAAGCACCGCCCCAATTTCGGTGACGGTCATCCCGCTCGCGTCGCGGTAGCAGATGTCCTTTCCGCCTATGCCGAGAAACACGGACCGACCACCGCGCGGCCTGATCTGATCGCCGGCGCTGTCCTCAAATTGGGCGACTATTTTGAAGGTCGCATGGTAGCGACTATCATACCGGAAAGCTGCCAGGATTATCTCACATGGCGCTGCGGCCAACGGGATGCGCGCGCGAAGAAGCAAGGCAAGCTGATCAGCAGCGGGACCGCACGGCGTGAGCTTGTCGTGCTCGCAGCGGCATTGAATTGGTGCTGGAAGAATAAGCGGCTCGATCGCCCTATCCCAATCACGCTACCAGTGCAATCGGAGCCACGCGAGCGTCATCTTACACGACCGGAAGCCGCACGCCTGCTTGCTGGTGCGCTCGGATGGGACATAGACGGCAGGCGACATCATTACCGGATCAATCGGCACCTTGCTCGCTTCATCTTGATTGGCCTCTATACTGGTACCCGCCATGACGCGATCCTACGGCTGCAATGGATTGCAAACACGACCGGCGGTCATGTTGATCTCGACGACGGCGTAATCTACCGCAGGCCGCGGTCTTCGATCGAGACCAGCAAGCGCAAGCCGCCATTGCCCATCCCTCCTCGGTTAATGCCGCACCTGTGCCGTTGGCGTCGGCATACCGCGCGTTTTTTGATCGAATGGAATGGCTTGCCCATCGCCTCGCAGGAACGCCGCGCATGGCGCCGGGCGCGTGAGCTTGCCGGCCTTGCCGAAGATGTGACGCCGCACATTCTGCGGCACACGTGCGCCACGTGGCTTCTGCAAAGTGGCGTCTCGATTTACGACGTGGCCGGCGTGCTCGGTTGTTCGGAAGCGGTAGTGCGCAAGACGTACGGGCACCACGCTAAGGACCATTTGCGTGGCGCTGTAGCCGCGTTCTCGCATAGATCGACCGGCAACGGATCGGCAATGAAACACGGCTAAAGACGTGAACAAACGGCGGCAATCGCCGTCGGTCGCTTTCACAAAATCAATGACTTAGACTGAGAGCGCTCCCTTCACACGGGAGAGGTCGTAGGTTCAATCCCTACAGCGCCCACCAGTTTTCGCTGCTTCGCAGCTACGGCTGGCAAGCAAGCCGCTGCGCTCGCCTGCGAAGCAGCGGTGGCCGTCCCCGCAGGGCGAAGACGGGCGATACCAGCGAATGAAATACGTGTATTTGTTGCAAAGCATCGAATTTCTGCATGAGACCTCCATCGGACTGACCGACGATTTACGGGCTCGTTTCTCCGCGCACATCAAATGTCCAGAGATTACCATCGCAACCTGCTCATCGTGCTCACCGCTGCGGGCGCTGCATTGGGCTTGATCTGCGCACCGATCACCACGATGACCGCCATGTTCTCCTTCGACGCGCCGGGCAGCGAGCGGGAGCCGTTCGTGTGGATGATATTTTTTATTGTTCTCTCGCTGCCGCTATGGTTCGTTGTTGGACCGATCGCGGGCTGGTTTTTCTTTTGGCGCAATCAGCAACGTGCATCGCTTCTCGCCGCCAGCACTCCCCTGCTCATCGCCGCTGGTCTGGCGGCCCTGGCATGGCGCTGCGCCTGACCCGCTCGCGCCTCACACGCGTGCTGTCGCGCGCACCTGCGGTGGAAATAGATCCTCGATACTCATGCGCCGATGAGTGACGCCCTGGTCCTGGGCGTAGCGGCAGAACGCATCCAGCGTCGGCCGACTTGCTTCGATCCCGTAGGGGTAAGGATCAGGCCCGAATTCCTCGGTGATCTCGTCCACCACGGCGGCGGCCCAGGGCAGCGGGATGCGCGCGCAGGTGAAATCGCGCAGAAGGTGGAAGCAACGCCGCTTGGCTTCGTCAAACATCTTGAACAGGTTCATGGCGATCCAGGGATGGCGCTCCAGCACGGTTCGCCGCACGGTAATGAGATGCATGATCGGAAAAATGCCGGTTTTCTTGAAGAAGCGCTCCTCCTCGGCACGGTAATCCGGGAACAGGCGCACGGCGTCGCCCCCGGAAGTGAACCCCTTTGGCGCGCGCGCGGAGATGACGGCATCGATCGCACCGTTTGCGAGCATGGCCGAGAGGCTGGTATCGGGGCACGCCTTGTAGCTGATGCCGGGGGGCAGTTTGAGCTCCACCTTTTCCGCTCGTCCGGGCTCGTTTACGCCGGCCTGTAGCCAGCGGATTTTCGCGAGATCAACGCCATATTCCTCGGCAAGGATGCCGCGCGCATAGATGCCGGCGGTCTGCGCCCATTCCGGAATCCCCACGGCGCGTCCCTCCAGGTCCTTCGCGTTTTTGATCCCCGCGCCCTCGCGCACGTAGATCGCGGAATGGCGATGCACGCGGGACGGAAACACGGGAATTGCCACCATGGGCGCGTCGCCCTGGGAGGTCAGAGAGATGTATTTCCCGAACGAGAGCTCCGACACGTCCCATTCAAGTGACTTGGTGAACCGGAACGTGATCTCCTCGATCGAGGGGAAGATGAGCGCGGTCAGCGTGATGCCGTCTGCGCGCACAATGCCCTGGGCGATCTCACGCACGTGCTCATAGTCGCAGACCGCAAGCGTGAGATGCACCGAGGCGATGCCGTCGGCGCCGATGATTGTTTCCAATTCCGTCCCAGCCCGGACTTGTTGCTATTCCGCAGCGACCATGCGTGCGCGGTTGGTGCCGAAGCCTGCCTCCGAGCCTAGCAGCGCGGCGGGGTGCTTAAGATCCTCCTGCCAGAGCAGCGACTCCATATAGATGTTGAGCGGCTGATCCTGCACCGTAAGCTCGTAGACCGGCTCGTCATAGGAAGCATGATTGTGCACGCCCCAGCCGGGCGCCGACAGCATCAGGTCACCCGCTTTCCATTCGTAGACCTTGCCCTCCACGGTGCTGCGGCCGCGTCCATGGAAATAATAGTTGATGGCGGCGGAGGTGTGCCGGTGCGGACGGTCGACGATTTTCGGCGGCCGGATGGTGATGGTCGCAAAAAACGACGGCGTGCAGCCGTTGGTGCGCCCGGTCATGGGATTGTACATCATGTAGAGACGCCGCCCGATATAGTTCTTTCCAAGCGATTCCAGCTTATCGAGATGCTGTTTCACCTGCGCCCAAGGCCAATGGAGCGTATTCGATTCCACCGCCGCTGGATTGATCAGGATCTCATAAGGCATCAGCTGCGAGCCGTTGTCCAAGGTGACCATGCCGTACGGGCTTTTGCGACGCGGATCTTCGCGCTGCTCGCTCGCGTCCGAGCGTGTCGACTCGGCCGCTCCCGGCCGCTCCTTGGGGTCATCCTCAACAATATGAATGTTGAGCATTTCCAGGAGCGGCGCATTGGAATAAGTCAGCCGCACCGCAAGATCGTTGCCATCGTTGCGGTGCGTGTAGGTCCGGAACGATGGCGTGTTCCAGACGTCGTATTGGCCGTAACGCACCGTCGTGCCGTCAATATTCGCCGCCCCACTGCCGCGGATGCAGAAGTTCACCTGGGTCGAGTTGTGCCGGATGGGTGCGGTCTCTTCGCCCGGCTTGAGCACGCTGAGTACGACCCGTATGCCCGGCGCAAGGCCATTTCCCGGTGCGCTCGCGCGCGGATGAATGAAGGTCGCCTCCCGCCGGCCGTTCGCTGGGCGCGGAAGGGAAGCGAGCCGCTCGGCCTCGGCGGAAATCTGCTCGCCCGTGATGATGACCGGCTCCCATAGATCGAGCGCGGGTGGCGCAGCAGCGCCACTGATGTCACGAATGATGTCCTGGGTCATGCTGCGGTCTCCTGTTGCGGAGTGTTGGAAATTCGCGGCTGTGCGATGCCCGGCGCGGGCATGCTGCGGCCCACGCCGGATGCTTGCGCCCGCCGAAGGATTTCGATGCCGAGCGACAGATCGGAAATGCCCATTCCCATCGGCTTGAACAGCGAAAGATCGGTGCCGGCGGAGCGGTACCTGCCTGCCGCCACAATATCGCAGATGCGCTCCACCCCGCTCCAATCGCCCCGGCGCTCGCCGTCGTACCAATCGATGAACTCGGCGCTGAGTGCACGGGTTGCCGGTAGCGTATCGACTGCAACCAGGCTTGCCCGCGGAAACAAGTCCTGGGCAAATTCGCGGCGCTCGTTCGTAATGGCACCCGCCGCATTCACGTGGGCCCCGCGGGCGACCATGGATGAGGTGATGACCGGCTCGCGGGCGCGCGTGATCAAGGTGATGATGGAGGCGCCATCGGCCGCGCTCGCCGCATCGCCAGTCACCTTGACCTCTACGCCCGGAAAGGCCGCTCGCAGCTTGTCCGCGAAAGCGCTGCGCTTCGCAAGCGTCGGGCTGTAGACTCGGATGCGCTGCAACCGGCGCACCGCCGCCACCGCGGCCACTTGGGTCAGCGCCTGCTTGCCGCTGCCGATGATCGCAAGGTCGTCGGCGTCCTCGCGGCTCATCCAGCGGGTCGCAATGCCAGACATGGCCGCCGTTCGCATCTGCCCAAGCGCGCGCGCCTCGATGATGGCCAGGAGTTTCGCGCTGGTGGCGTTCCAAAGGATAATGAGTGGCGTCGAGCCCGCCGGGGTGTTTCCCCATGTTTTCGTTCCGAACACGTCCGCGCCGTCGAAAACCGCGCCGATCGCATGCATATTGCTGCTGGCGCCCCAATGCGCCGCGGTCTTTTCCATGTTGCGCGCCGAGCCCGCCGCCTCTTCCATGAGGCCGTGCGTGAGCGCTTCGATCGCATCGCCCAGATCCATGAGGGCAACGACGTGGGCTTCCGAGATCCACACGGGAGAGGCTGCGCTCATGCCGGCTTTCGCTTCGTCATCACGCATCAGGACTGCGTGCGTGTCTGACCATAGCGCCCTTGCAACTTAGCCGCAAAGGCCCTGTGCTCGGGAAGAGGTTTGAAGGGGCTTAACGCGGCGGCAACCAACCAAATGTTAATAGCAGGGCGGGATTGCAGTGGAGCACGCCAATGGGTTCCGTTAAAGCAAGCTTCGCGGGCGGGTTACTCGCGGCCATCTCGTGCTTGTCTTTTTGCGGCGCATACGCCCAGACCTACGTTTCCCTCGGCTATGGCGGCGTGACCTGCACGACCTGGAACTCGCGCAAGCCGATCGAAGGCAGAGTCTATGAAGCCTGGATGCTCGGCTTCATCAGCTCGTATAATGCTTATGTCTTCAGCGGTCCCAATGTGGTTGCCGGCGCCGAAGTCGACGATCTTCGCAAATGGGTTGACGAATACTGCGCCCAGCACCCGGAGGAAAATTTCGACGCCGTCGTGAGATTGCTCATCGACGATTATTCCAAGAAAAGGTCGAATTGACCGTTTCTCCGCCTAAAACTCCATTCGTTTTACCGCCAGAAAGACGAGTCCGATAATGGCGGCGGGCACGCCGCTCCACTCCGGGTTTTCGCAAAAATCCCTGGCATAGTCGCAAATTTCCATGGCCCAGGGCGTATCCTCCTTGAGCTGCATGCCCGCGACGTAGAAAAGCGCCGTCGCCACAAACAGCAAAAGCAGTAAACCAAACGAAAGCGATGAGAGCGTACCCGAGGTTCGAGCGGCGGCAGGTGTATTCGAGGCTTGCAACGGGAGCGAGAGCGAGGCCGTGGCGTTGTCGAGGGGGACCGGCAAATATTGAGCGGTCGTCAGCGGGGGCCCCCTCCTTGCATACCGCGTCTCCAGTTCGGTCGCCTGGACGGAGTCGATAAATTCCACCCCGACATGGGGCTTCTTTCGCCAGACGACGCGGCAGAATCGGGACGATTTGCCGTCTTTGGTGAAATTGAGAGTGAACAGATCCGGCAAGATGTTCAGGCGGGCCGATGCAAGACGGGCACCGCCATCGGTGAGGTCCCAAATCACGCACGGGATCAGAGCAGGCGTATCGCCACAGCTGATCCAGGCAGCTTGGCGCTTGGCTTTTCGTTGCGCCCTTCTGAGGTCCCGCGCGCGCCCAGGCATTTTGGCTCTCCGCGCACGCGTTTAACCAAGAAACCCTCCCGAAGTGTAAATTCAATTGCTGAAAATCTTGGATATCAGCAGTAGGTTGGGTCGAGCCCGCGAGACCCAACATTTTCCGGGCGGGCAGCCGTTGGGTCTCGCGCAAAGCGCTCGACCCAAGCTACTGGATGCTCAGTTCCTAGCCTTACGCGACAAATTTGTAGCCGGCCGCCCAGCGCCGCACCCGCCCGGTAGACGGCAAGGGGAAATGGGTGATGCACATGATGGTCGGCTCCTCGCAGAAGCGGTCGAACACCTTGCGCCGCGTTTGCCCCGCCTGCGCCGAATCGTAGTCGGCTCGCATTCCGAGATCCGGGTATTTTCCCTGGATCGCCGAATGGATCATGTCGCCAGTAATCAGGGCGTCGCCGCCGGGCTGCCCGACCAGCACCGAATAATGATCGATGCTGTGGCCAGGGGTCGGGATGAACTGCACCCGTTCCTCGAGGCCAAAATCGCTTCTGACGATCTGAGCGTGTTTGGCTGCGACGATCGGCAGCACGGAATCCGTGATCCAGGGACAGAACGAAGGATCTTCCTTCTCCTTTTGCGTCCAATAGGCAAGCTCGCGGTCTGCCATCACGTATTTCGCCTTCGGGAAGGTCGGCACCCATCTTCCATTTTCGAGCCGCGTGTTCCAGCCCACGTGATCGACGTGCAAATGGGTGCACATGACGTAATCGATGTCGTTCACGCCGAGCCCGGTCGCCGCGAGGCTCTTCTCGAAGCGATCGCTCTTCATCATGTTCCACATCGGCCGCGCCGGCCGAGGTTTGTCATTGCCCACGCAGGAGTCGACGAGGATGTTATGGTGCGGGGTCTTTATCACATAGGCTTGAATGCAGAGCACGAGCTTGCCGCTTGCCGGGTCAATGAAGCTTGGTTCGAGCCACGAGCGGTTCTCCTCCAGTAATTCTTTTTTGAGCGTCGGAAAGAACTCCAGCGGGTCGAAGAACGGTCCCTGCTGCTCGACGACGGGGTGAATAGTGATGTCCTGGAGCGTGATGGGTTGTGTCATTGTCGATTACTCCGTCGTTTCGTCGCGGCGGTACCAGGGCAGAAGCCTGCGCGTGCCGGCATGCACGATCAGCTCGAACCCGACACCGAAGCCTGCGAGCAGCAAAACTCCGACAAACGCCTCATTATGATGGAAGGTACGCGAATTAAAAAGGATGTAGTAGCCGAGCCCGCCGATGGCGAGAAAGAATTCAGCCACCACCGCGCCGATGAGCGCGCGACCCGCGGCAAGCCGCAGGCCTGCCAGGATGTATGGGGTCGAGGCCGGCAAAACGACTTCAACGATGGTTCGCAGTCGGCGCGAGCGAAACGAATTGGCGACTTCGAGATGATCTTGCGGCACGGCGCGTGCGCCGTCGGCCGTATTGAGAATGATCGAGAAGATCGCCGCGAAGACGATGGTCGCAAGCCGCGCCCCGCCGGTATAGCCGAACCAGAGCGAGACGAGGGGAAGCACGATCACCATGGGCATTGCATTGAAGAAATTGATGTAATGGCGCAGCATCCGGTCGACGGCGACACTGCGGCCGATCGCGAGACCGATCAGCGTGCCGGCCGCGATGGAGATCAGGAGACCCCAGGCCACCGCCGAGAGCGTAATGTCTGTGGCTTCGAGAAACGCGGGGTCGGTCATCACGAGCGGAAGCGCGGCAAGCACGCCCGTTGGGCGCGCGACATAAGGCGGCGCATAGGCGCGCGCGATCGCCTCCCACAGAACGAGAATGAGAAGACCGGTGATGATGCGCGCAAATATATCCCCCGCAGGCGCACGCAAGCTCCAGCGGATTGTTATTGCACCGACGTCGATCCCGGTCATGGTTCTTTAGTTCCGCCAGCGCGCGAAGTGATTCTCGATATTCTGACCGACTCGGGTGAGTCCGACACCAAGAAGACCAATCACCAGAATCATTCCGTACACGGTCGCAGTGTCGAAATTCTGCGATGCAACCATGATCACCTGGCCCAAGCCCGTCGCACTGAGAAAAAACTCCGCGGCGACCATCCCCACGAGTCCACGTCCGATCGCCTGCCGCACGCCGGTCATGGTGTAAGGCAGCGTGTAGGGAAGCATCACCTCTCGCCACAACGCCCATTCGCTCGACCGGAATGAGCGCGCGACCTCAATGAGCTCGGGTTTGATGCTGCGCGCGCCTTCCACCGTGTTGTACAGAATCGGAAACACCGCAAACAGGAACACCACCAGCACCTTTGGAAAGAATCCAAAGCCCATCAGCGAAAGGATGAAGGGGATCAGGGCCACCATGGGCGTTGCGTAGAGGAGCATGATGTAGGGCTCGATCCCGATGCGCAGCGCTCGCGTGCGGGCAAACAAAAGTCCCGCGGGCATCCCGACACCGAGGGCGAGGGCAAAACCGGTGAGAAACAGAGTTGCCGAATCGAGGAATTGCGCCCACAGGCGGCCGTCGAGGGCGAGCTCGTAGAGTCTCGCCACGGTCTCCGAGAACGGAACTAGGAAGGCGGGACTTGCATAGCGCCCGGCGATCTCCCAGAGCGCAAGTCCGCCAATGAGGCTGACGAGAAACGTGCTGCGGTCGGTGAGCGTCAGGCTTCGCATCGGCTTTCCACCGGTCCCACTACCTGCCTCCACGCTCGACCACAGCGAGCGCATCGCGAAACACGCTCGCATCGGTCAGGCGATCGTAAGCGGCCGGCGTCTTGCCAGGCTGAATACCGCCCGTCCTTTGCACCACGCCGATCATATTCTCGATGCGGCCCTGATCGAGGCTGGCAGAGTCGGCGCTCCAGTAACCGATGTCGATGAGCGGCTTGATCGTCGCCTTCGAAACGTCCTTGCTGTGACCGGTAGGGGCCGCGTCCTCGCCCACCCGGTCGGCGTTCTTCGGGTCGCGAATGAAGCGTGCCGCCTCAATCAACGCAGCCATCACTCGCACATACGCATCCCGGTCGTCCCTGAGCTTGTCCTGCCGAACAATGAACGACAGATAATGGCCATTCGGGTTCGCCTTGTGCTCGGTGGCAAGCGTGTAAACCTTCTTGCCCTGCTGCTCGATGGTCGCGACGTCATCGAGATGCACGACGCCGAATTTCAACTGGCCAGCGATCAATGCCGGGGCGACGTTCGATCCGACCGGCGTCTGCTGCACGTCCTCAAGCTTCATGCCCCCGCAGCCGCCGCCCAGCATGGTGCGCAGCGCGATCGAACGCGCGCCGCCGATTGCGTCGACCCCAACTGCCTGGCCCGGGATGTCCTTGCACGTCGTCCTGGCCGGCTCGGTGCTGCCGAGCAAAAAGTCGGAGCTCACGATCCCATAAACCGCAACCACCGGCGCATTGGTGTTGGATACCTGGCTGATCAGAAGCGCAGTAGGCGACAGCGACATCTCGATATCGCCGGAGATCACGGCGCGCGATGCGGTCGCGCCGGTCTCGAACGGACGCACTTCGACGTTGACGCCGTATTTCTTGAAGAAGCCTTCCTTGTCGGCGACGTAGAGAATCGCCGAGGCGAAGACTGGCGGGATGCCAGGCGCCGCGATCACGAACTTTTTGCTCTGTGCCAGCGCCGGGTTGCCGCCGGCCAAACCGAGACAGACCGCAACGAGCAACGCGTTAATCATGCTACGGAACATAGGCCTCCTCACCTCTCCAATTTGAATTCGGCCTCGCGTGCCTCGCTCATCAAGGTTGCCCAGACGCGCTCGCGCAGATCGGCAAACCGTGGTGAGCGCAGGGTCTCGCGATTGCGTGGACGTGGTAGATCGATCTTGATCTCCTCATCGATGTGAGACGGCCGGCCTCGGAGAACCAGCACCCGATCGCCCATCAGCACGGCTTCCTCGATGGAATGCGTGACGAACACCATTGTTGTGGGCCTGCTCTCCCAAATGCGAAGCAGCTCGAACTGCAGAATTTCGCGAGTCTGCGCATCGACGGCTGCGAACGGCTCATCCATTAGGAGGACGCTTGGCTCAACGGCGAGCGCGCGGGCAAGGCCGCAGCGCTGCTGCATCCCGCCCGACATCTGATAGGGATAAGCCGCTTCAAAACCGTCGAGTCCCACGAGGTTGATGAATGCCGGTACGCGGCGGGAAATTTCATCCTTCGAAACTCCGGCCATGCGCAAGCCGTAGGCGATATTGGCGTACACGGTTTTCCAGGGAAACAGCCCGAAGTGCTGGAACACCATGGCCACGCCCGCAATCGGGCTGCTCACGCGCTGCGCGTTGATCACGATCTCGCCCGCATCAATCATGAGCAGCCCGTCGATGCAACGCAGCAAGGTCGTTTTGCCGCAGCCCGAAGGACCGACAATGGCAACGATTTCGCGCTCTCCGACCTCGAAGGAGATGTCGCGGAAAACGTCAAGCGATCCATAGCGCTTTGCAACTCCGCGCACCCGAATTTCGGCAGCTCGATTCGCTGGCCAGGCGGAGATGCCGGCGACCGCTCTCGGCACGGCGGTGGTTCGGCTACCCATGAGGCGGCTCGCCTGCGATCACGCGGGCTCGAACAGGTAGCTCGAGCCCTGCCGCTTGAGATAGCCGAACCCGGGCGCGTTCACATGCGCACCCGCGATCGCGAGGCGCTCTGCCGCAATCATGTCGAGCATGCGCAGGCGCGATCTGCGGGCAAGATCTGGATCAAGATCGTATTTCACCGCGGCATTCGGATGGGAAATCTGGATCGCGGAGAAATGCACCAGGTCGCCCCAGGCGATGAAAGCGTCGCGCCCCGAACCAATGCGCCAGCAGGTGTGGCCGGGAGAATGACCCGGCGCGAGTAGCGGAGTGCAGCCCAGCAGCTCGTCTCCCTCCCGCATGGCGCAGATGCGATCGTGATAGGGCTTCATGTTGATCTTGTTGCGGGCGCGCACGCGCTTGACGCTTTCCGGTTCCAAACCGCTGCTCTCGGCCATCCAAAAATCGAGCTCCTGCTCATGCACCAGTATTTCGGCCCCTGGATAGACCGCCTCGCCTGCATCGTTCACGAGACCGTTGGCATGGTCAGGGTGGATATGCGTGAGAATGATGTGGGTGACATCGGCGGGATCGATTCCTTCGGCTTGCAGGCTTGCAGGAAGCTTGCCCAGCGTCGGCTGCATGGTGTTGCCCGCACCGGCGTCGATCAGCACGGTCGCAGCGCCGCGCCTGAACAGAAAATTGTTGACCGGGATGAAAAGCGAGCCGTCGACGGTGGGACCCGCAAGCTCCTCGGACTTGGGGCGCTCCATGCCCAGAACAAGATCGAGAGAGGTCTTCAGCATCCCATCGCTGAAGCCCTTCACTTCGAGCTCGCCGGTGCGAAATAGCTGCGACATTTCAGGCGTTTTCCTGGCGTGGCGCCTCTTGTCGAGCACCTGCTGAAAAATTTGGCAGTGGGGTCCCCACCTGTCAACACGCCCATGCGCGAGCGCTGTGGCTTTTGCCTGTGACTGCCGAGCAACATCGCAAGGTAAAAGCATCAAATCGTGGTGGCGGCCATAATTTACGCCTTTCCGACGTGGCAGTCTTTCCCGGAACAGACGGGAGGGGCAGATGGCGACGCTCTATTTTCACTGCGTCGGGAAGCAGGAGGCGCTGATCGATCGCAGCGGCAGCGAGGTGGACGACCTCTATGATGCTCGCGCGCGCGCCTTCCAGGTCATACAGTCCTTCGTAACGTCCGAAGGCCCGCAGGACTGGCGGGAATGGACTGTGCACGTCAGCGACGATGACGGGGAAGAGCTTCTGCTCGTGCCCTTTAGCTGGGTGCTGGGCCGGCCGCACTAGCCTTGCGTATAAGCTTCCCTTGAGTCGATGGGCGGGTTCGAGCCCGCCAATAACAGAGTATTCATTCATCGTGCCCGAATCCGGGTTTGATCCGGGTTCGGGCACGTGTTTTTCACGCTGGCTACTCGAGCGGCCTGTGCACTCGATCTGGCGAGGCGGGGCGCCGCCGACTAAGATCGCCCCCCAATGCCACACATTATCATTTCGTACCGCCGCGCCGATTCGGATGCGATTGCGGGCCGCATCAGGGACCGTCTCGCCAACCATTTCGGCGAGGATTGCGTCTTTATGGATATCGACAGCATCCCATTCGGGACCGATTTTCGTAAGCACATCCAAAGCGAGTTGTCGCAAAACGATATTCTCGTTGCGGTGATCGGGCCGAAATGGACCGGCCCCGGAAGGGGCCGCCATCTGCGGATCATGGAGGAAAACGATCCGGTTCGGATCGAGATCGAGACGGCGCTGAAGAATGCAAGCGTCGTCATTCCGGTGCTCGTTGGCGGCGCCGCCATGCCCAAACCGTCAGACCTGCCGGACAGCCTAAAAGATTTCTCCTACCGCAATGCCGCGCAAGTGGATGCAGGCAGGGATTTTCATCCGCACATGGAGCGCCTGATTCGCTCGATGGAGCGAATACTCGCAGAGCGCGTAAAACCCTCCGCACAGGCATCGGGCGATACGAAACCTGCCCGCGCTGCGGCAGCCCTCGCAACGGCTCTCGAAACCTCGCGGCCAGCCGACGTTGCGCAGGCAGCCGCGGCAGCGCAGCCTCGAGCCCGGCCGGGATCGCTGCGCAAGGCAGCGCTCGTAGCCGCGCCCATTTGCCTCGCCGTCGTTATGGGCGGCCTCGCCTGGCTTTATCTCAAACCGAAGACCGAGGTCGCACCACCAAAACCGGTACCCACCCAACCGCCGCCGGTCGTGCCGCCACAGCCAATCCCGCGCCCGCCGCTGGTCGAAACG
>Ga0306920_100007070_pt1 | contig 14737 bp, 14 predicted proteins | sample flu12Cox44000170_FD_204666 | JGI IMG/M metagenome (GOLD analysis project Ga0306920, IMG submission 204666) | Lab enrichment of tropical soil microbial communities from Luquillo Experimental Forest, Puerto Rico - flux4day.12C.oxic.44.000.170 (v2)... | ecosystem: Environmental > Terrestrial >... | reverse complement strand
TGGACTGCGCGGCCTGCACGAGGTAGGCGCCGAGGCCGTTCATCGAGAACGCGGTCTCCACGACCGCGGACACCGCGATCAGCGACGCCACCGTGATCGCCGAGACCGTGGTGATCGGGATCGCCGCGTTGCGCAGGATGTGCCGCTGTATCACCTGCCGCGGCGGGATGCCGCGGCTGATCGCGGTCTGCACGTGCTCGCGGTCCGACTCCTCGCGGATCGCCGCCCTGGTGACCCGGGCGACGATCGCCAGCGAGCTCAGCGCCAGCGCGATCGCCGGGAGCGTGAACGTCCGCAGGTCACCGGCGAACCCGCCGCCCGTGCCCGCCGCCAGCGCGGGGAACCAGCCGAGCTTGACCGCGAACAGCAAGATCAGCACGATCGAGGCGACGAACGCCGGGATCGCCGCGGTGACCGCGGTCGTCACGAGCGCGGACGTGTCCAGCCAGCCGGGCCGCAGGCCCGCGATGACGCCGAGCCCGATGCCGATGACGCAGATGATCACGCTCGCGTACAGGACCAGCCCGGCGGTGGTCCAGATCCGGCTGCCGATCAGCGTGGACACGTTCTCCCGCAGCGTGATCGAGATCCCGAGGTTGCCGTGCAGCGCGTTGTCCAGCCAGTACCAGTACTGCACGAAGAACGGGGCGTTCAGGTGGTAGCGCTGATCCAGGATGGCCACGCTGGCCGGCGGCAGCGCCCGGCCGCCGGACAGCGCCGCGAGGGCGCTGCCCGGCGCCAGGTACAGCGCGCCGAAGATCGCGAAGCTGGCGACGAGCAGGCTGCCGATCAGCATCGCCAGCCGCCGGGCGAGGAACCGCACTGTTCTTATCGCCCCGCTTTCACTTGCCGCCGAGGCTGTCGGCCCATGGCGCGAACATGAAGGCGAACGAACCGACCGCGCCGGTCAGGCTGGCGTTCAGGATCAGCACGTTCGTCGGCTGCGCGTTCGGGATCCACGGCAGCTGCTGCGCCGCGAGCTGCTCGGCCTTGGCGACGAGCTGCGCCCGCGCGTCCAGGTTCGCGGTGCCGCGGGCCTGCTCGAGCAGCGAGGTGATCTGCGGGTCGTTGAAGTTGTCGTAGTTCTGCGACCCGCCAGGCAGGGCCGCGGTGGCCAGCAGCGCGGCCGGGTCGGCGTAGTCGCCGTAGTTCACCGTGATGAACCCGTCCACGCCCTTCCTCGCCTGCGGGGAGGTGAAGAAGTTGATGTAGTCGTTCGCCGAGACCGACTTGAGGCTGACGTTCAGCCCGATCGCCGCGGCGGCGGCCTGGTAGGCGCCGGTCTCCGCCGCGATGCTCGGGATCTGGCTCGTCGTGCCGATCGTGATCGTCTGGCCTGCCACGCCGGCCTGCTGCACCAGCTTGCGTGCCGCCGCCAGGTTCTGGTTCAGGACGGGTGAGCTGTCGTACGCGGCGTTGAAGACCTGCTTGCCGTAGCCGAACGTGCCGGGGTTCGCCAGCCAGTGCGGCATCAGCGCGGCGCCCTCGTACACGGTCTTGATGACCGACTTGCGGTCAAGAGCCAGCGACAGCGCCTGCCGTACCTTGACGTTGGCGAGCGGGCCGGAGGTCGCGGAGACGATGAACGCGTCGGTCTCCCAGCCTGGCCCCTGGTAGACCTTGACGTTCTTGCTGGCCCGCAGCTGGCTGAGCGTGGACAGGCCACCGTAGTACGAGCCCTGGATGGCGCCGGTCAGCATGCCCGAGGTGAAGCTCGTGGCGTCGGGGACGCCCTTGATCACGAACTGCTGAACCATCGGGTGGACGGAGTGGTCCCAGTAGGTCTTGCTGACGACCGCAGTGACGCCGGCGCCCGGGGCCCACGACTTCAGCTCGTACGCGCCGCTGCACATGATCGACCCGGCGGGCGTGCCGTAGTTCTTGCCTTCCTTCTGGGCGAAGGCCTTCTCGATGATCACGCCGCCCATTGACGCCAGCTCGCCGGGCAGCCAGTAGTCCTGCTGCTTGAGGCTGATCGTGACTTGGTCCGCGCCGGTCGCTGCGATCGAGGCCACCCGGGAGAAGGCCTGGCCGTAGAAGCCGCCGACCGCCGGGCTCATCTGCCGCTGCAGGCTGTACACCACGTCGGCCGGGGTCACCGGGTGGCCGTCCCAGAACGCCGCGCCGGGCCGGATGGTGAACACGATCTTCGTCGGCGACGGGTAGGCGACCGTGGCCAGGCCCGGCGCGACCGAACCGTCCGGCTGCTGGCGCAGCAGCGACTCGCACATCAGCGAGATCGCGGTGTTCTCCGGGTAGTCGAAGGCGAACGCGGGGTCAAGCGAGTTCACGTCGCGGTAGACGGCCCAGGTCACGCTGCTGACCTGCTTGGTGCCGGGCGGCGTGGTGGCGACCAGCCCCGCGGTGGGCGAGATGCCGCCCTGCGTCGAGGTGGCGGAACTGAGCGAGCGGCCGCAGGCAGGCAGGCCGAGCAGGAGGGTGAGTGCGGCTGTGTAGCGAAGCCAACGGCGAGTCATGGCGTGTAGTAAACTCCATGGACATATGCTTTGTCAAAACCTATGACCAAGCTTATGTCGTAGTATGTACGTCATCGATGAGAGGAGTCACATGAGCGGCCTGCCGCGCGGCAGCCTCACCCGCGAACTGCTCGTCCGCGAGTCACTGCGACTGCTGGACAAGGACGGCGTGGCAGGGTTCAGCCTGCCCAAGCTCGGCCGCGCGCTCGGCGCCGACCCGACCGCCATCTACCGGCACTTCGCGAGCAAGGACGATCTGATTCTCGCCATCGCCGAAGCGCTGATCGAGGAGGCATGCGCCGGGCTCGAGCCGTCGGAGTGCTGGGTGGACACGCTGAGCGAGATCGCCCGCCGCTGCCGCCGTACCTACCTGGCGCACCCAGCCGCCGCCTCGCTCACGACGTACCGGACCACGCAGGGACCCGCGGAGATGCGCGCGGTCGATATGATCATCGGCGCGCTAAACCAGGCCGGCATCACCGGGAAAGAGGCGGCGGTGATCTACCGGGCGTTCGGTGACTTCACGCTGTACTGGCCCGGCGGGGAGGCCGCGTTCCTCGCTCTCGATGAGAAGGCGCAGCAGCACGACACGGACGCGTGGACCCGCGCGTACCTGGTCGCCGACCGTGCGGCGTACCCGAGCATCTGGCGCATCCGCGAGGAGCTAGCTGACGTCGAGGACGACGACATCTTCGAGACCATCCTGTCGCTCGTGCTCGACGGCATCATCGCGCGCGCCCCCACCCCCTGCGCGTGCGAGGAACACGCGGTGCCGCGCTAGCGCGGCGGGTGGCTCAGCTCGAACGCGATCACCAGCATGGTGGCGGCGATGAGCAGGTCGAGCACCTGCCACGCGCGCTGCCTCGCCAGCAGCGGGGCGAGCAACCGCGCCCCGAATCCCAGGCCGAGGAACCACAGGGTGCTTGCCAGGCAGGCGCCGACGGCGAACGGCCACCTGCCCGACGGGCCGTGGGCGGTGGCGAGCGCACCAAGCAGGACCACGGTGTCGAGGTAGACATGCGGGTTGAGCCAGGTCAGCGCCAGCGCCCGGCGCACCACCGCGCCGCGTGACCGGGACCGGTCGTCCGCTGCCGCCGACAGCGCGTCCGGGTGCAGTGCCCGCCATGCCGAGGAAAGCCCGTAGCAGGTGAGGAAGGCCACGCCCAGCCAGCGCACCGCTGTCAGCGCCCACCCCGCGTAGCGAACGACCGAGCCCACTCCCGACACGCCGGCGATGATGAGCACCCAGTCGGAGAGCACGCACACGGCCACGACCGGGCCGACGTGAGCTCGCCGCAGGCCCTGGCGCAGCAGGTAGGCGTTCTGGGCGCCGATCGCCACGATGAGAGACAGGCAGGTCAGCAGCCCGGCGAGGGAAGCATCGATCACGCGACCGAGACTAGGCACGGCCCATTCTTAAGTCCAACGAATGATTCTTAGGAATAATTAGCTGTGCTTAACTAGCGAGGTGGAGCTCAATCCTTCTCAGCTGGAAGCGCTCGTGGCCATCGCGGACTGCGGAAGCTTCGAGGCGGCGGCCCGGCAGCTGCACGTCACGCCCAGTGCCGTCAGCCAGCGCATCCGGGCCCTGGAATCCGCCGCCGGCCAGGTCCTGGTCAGCCGGGGGACCCCGTCCCGGCCCACTCCGCACGGCGAACGGCTCGTCCGGCTGGGGCGCCAGACAAGGCTCCTGCATGACGAGGCACGCCAGGAGCTCGGCACGATCATGTCCGTCGAGATGCCGGTCGCCGTCAACGCGGACTCCCTCGCGACCTGGTTCCGCGGCGTGCTCGCCGAGGCCGCTGGCTGGGCGGCGACGGCGGTCCAGCTGTACGTGGAAGACCAGGCGTACTCGCAGGAGCTGCTGCGCCGCGGCGACGTACTCGCGGCCGTCACGAGCGAACCAGCCGTCGTTCAGGGCTGTAGCGTCGAGCCGCTGGGAGCACTGCGGTATGTCCCCGCGGCGACCCCCGAATTCGCCGCGCGGTGGCGGCGTGACGGCGAGCTGGACTGGGCAGCGGCGCCGACGCTGGTCTTCAACAAGAAGGACGACCTGCAGCATGAGCAGCTGCGCCGACGCGGCGTCGGGCAGCCTCCCCCGGTGGTCCACCGTGTACCGTCCACCGCGGACTTCTATGAAGCCATCTGCCTGGGCCTGGGCTGGGGCATGGTTACGCTGCTCCAGGCGCACGCTGCCCTGGATTCGGGCAGGCTGGCACGCTTGTCGCCGGATGTCACCGACGTGCCCCTGTACTGGCAGCGCTGGCGTCTCGGCTCACCGCGCCTCGCCGAGCTCACCGCATCCGTCCGCCGCGCCGCACGCGGGCACCTCCATGACCGCGTGAGCGGCTAGCGGCCCCCGGGCCGCGTCAGGACGGCCTATAGCCGGCGTTGCCCAGCATGCGGCGCAGGTCCACGACCATCTGCTCATCGATGTCCTTGCCGACGGGGGGCTCAAGGAATTCCAGTTCGGACCCGATCTTCGCGGAGACCTTGCCGTCATGGCGCACCGTGACCGTGCCGACGGCTTCGAGCAGCGACATCACTGCGCGCCATTCGATGTTGTGGCTCGTCGGGTGCTGGAAGATCTGGCGCAGCGTGTCCCGGTGGCGGCCGTCAAGGTGTTCTGGTCCAGGTGAGGTCATGCCCAGACCATATCCCCCCGGGCACCGCCCGGCCGGCGTCTAGCCGGGCAGCCGGACGCCGAAGCCGGTGGCCGCGAGCTTCAGCACGACCTGGCCGGGTGCCTGCAAGGCCACGACCTTCGCCGCGCTCAGCTCCTCCAGCTGTGCCAGCACGCCCGCGTACGCTTCCGGGCCCTGCCTGCGCGCGCGGCTCAGGACGATCGCGTTGGCCCACACCTTTTCCCGCGCCTCCCGCAGGAAGCGCTGGGTGCCGAGCCGGTTGAGGGGCCTTAGCAGCCGGTCTAGCAGGGAGCCCGCTCCCGAGATCTGGGTTAGCTCGTCGTCTTCGGCGGCGACCCGGGAGGCCAGCACGGCGTCGATCGCCCGGTGGTCGGACTCCCGCCGGGCGATCAGCTCCGCGTCGTCGAACTGTTCGTCCGTGATCACCGCCAGCAGCGCCTGCGGCAGGTCGTAGTTGATGTGAGCATTCATGCCGAGCAGGACGTGGCGGAGCGGCGGCAGGTCGGCGGGGGCGCTGAACGCGATGTCCCAGGGCCGCGTCGGGCGGCGTCCGGCCAGCGCGGCCTGGAGGGCGTCCAGGTACAGGTCGGCGAACGCGACGTCCCATCGCTCGACCCATTCGGTGTCGGTGAAGCCGCCGCGCTTGAGTTCCTCGGCCACCGCGACGGTGGTTCGCTGATAGGTCGCGTGGAAGTACCGCCGCTGGTCACCGGTGGCCTGCAGCGATTCGAGCAGGGCCGCCATGCGGCCGATCAACTCCTCGATCACGCGGCCATTATGCCCGGCCATGATCCGAAGTGATCTGCCCGGCGGCTGGGCGACGTACTCAGGCAGAGGCGTTCGAGGGGGACGCCCCGGAAGTACCGATGGAAGGAGGAGTCCTGATGTCTGAAGCGCTGATCTTGGAATTCACCGGTGTGGGCGAAGCCGAGTACGCGGCCGTCAACAAGCAACTCGGCATCGACATGGAAACAGGCCAGGGCGATTGGCCGTCCGGCCTGCTGTCCCATGCCGCGGGGCAGGCCGACGACGGCACGTTCATGGTGTCGGAGGTATGGGCATCGCGTGCGGACCAGGAGGCGTTCATGGCGGCACGGCTGGGCGCGGCGCTAGCGGCAGGCGGCGTGACGAGTGCGCCGAAGGTCCGCTGGGTCACGCTGCTGGCCTACAGTCAGCCGGGCGTCTGATCGTGGCGGCTGGCCGGGCGGCATGAGATGAAGAGCGGCGTCGCGGGCCTGGGCGGCCTGGCGGCTCTGGTGGTGCTCCTGCCGATGGAAGCGGGCGTGCCTATTCCGCTGCCCGCCGACCTCGTAATGTTCACGGTGGGTGAACGGGTCGCGGCGGGGAAGTTCCCGCTGTGGCTGGCCGTCGGGGGCTTCGAGGTCATCGCGGTCGTGGGCACCAGCGCGCTCTTCCTGGCTTCCCGGGGTCCGGCTCACCGGATCATCACCCGGTTCGGCCCGCGCCTGGGGTTGACCCAGGCGCGGGTGGGCCGCGCGGCCGCGTTCGCCGAGACCCGGGGCCGGCCCGGGCTCGCACTAGGGCGCGGGACGCCGGGGCTGCGGACGATCACCGTGATAGCCGCGGGCGTCTCGGGACTGAGCTGGCGGCGTGCGCTCCCGGCGGCGTAAGCGGGCGGCGCCTGGAGCGTGGATGGAGGCGACCTGTCCGGCCTGCATCGGCGTGACCCTGCTCGCCCAGCGCGTGCCGGCCCTGGCTGAGCTGACCGAGGCAGACCCCGTCAGCTCAAGCCCGGACGGCGAGCCAAAGGCCATGATGACCTAACTTCCCTGCGACCAGGCAGCTCTTTATCCGGGATCATTCTCGCCTGGTGATAGGCCACCGCGACTTATGGCGTTAGTCCTGGCACAAATCAGGACAAAATGACGGCGAAAATGCCGGACTTGCGCCAGAAGTGCCCCGGAGTGTCCGAATGGTGAGACGACTTCCCGGCACCGGCCTCCGGTGGTGCCCGCGCCGCGGTCCCGCCCGGCTCACCGAGCGACAGAGTGGTTACAATAGGCAATCTTTCGGGTACTATCCGTAGTAGGTGCATCTTTCGCTGAAATCTGCGTGACCGTCGCACCAGTCCGTTTGTGCGACGCTGGCAAGGAGGACGCCCGATGACTGCCACAGCGAGCCCCACCGTGCGACGCCGCATGCTTGCCGCCGAGCTGCGCGAGATCAGGGAGGGCAAGGGCGAGAGCGGCGATGTGGTCGCCGCGGCGCTGAGGTGGTCTCCCTCCAAGGTCAGCAGGTACGAGCGGGCGAAGACAGGCCTGCGGCCGGGGGAGGTCGAGCGGCTGCTCGACCATTACCAGATCACGGGATCCCGGCGGGCGCTCCTGCTCGGGCTCGCCGAAGACGCGACGCGGAAGGGCTGGTGGGAAGAGTTCGCGAGCAGCCTTTCCGATGATTACAAGCAGTTCATCGGGCTTGAGCATGAGGCGATGTCCATGGCCATCTGGCATGTTGACGTCGTCGCCGGCCTCCTGCAGACCGAGGCGTACGCCGGGCACGTCATCAGCAGCTACAGCCGGATAGAGCCGGTCACGCCGGGCATGGTCGGGCGGCTGGTGCGAGTCCGGATGCGGCGCCAGGAGGTGCTGAACCGCGACGGGCTTGCGCTGTCGGTCGTGCTCGATGAATCCGTCTTGCGGCGCCGCATCGGGGATGAGTCGGTGATGTACGAGCAGCTTCAGCGTCTCGCGCGCGAGGCTGCCAGGCCGAACGTGACCTTGCAGGTTCTCCCTCTCGACGCGCGGCACACGGTTTTCGGCGAGTCCTTCGTCATTTTCGGTTTCGCGGCCGGCGGGGACGCGGCGCCGCGCGACGTGCTGAGCACCGAGCGGATGCGGAGCAGCTCCGTCTCGGACGGGGAACGGGAGACGTACTTGCACCGGATCGCATTCGAGATGCTCGCCGGCGCGGCGCTCGACCCGGCGGCCTCCAGGGCGCTCATCCTCCAGATAGCCGAGACGTACTGGTCAGGGTCCCGCTCGCGCGCTCGCGCGCTCGCGCCGCAAGCCCTTTCGGCCTAGCTGTAACGCGATCCGCACCCGCTGCGGTTTTCCACGTGGGTTCATCCCCCGCGGGGTCCCGGACCGCTCCTGCCACCCCCGGTGCCGGCCGGGACCCCGCGGCGCGCCATGATCCCGGAGCCGCGCAGGAACTGGACGTGACAGAGAGGGGACTCGGGGTTGGCCGTATCGAGCACCCGGAGCCTGCTAGCCGGCCGGTACCGGCTAGGGGAACAGATCGCGGTCGGCGGGACGGGCGAGGTCTGGCGGGCTCAAGACGAGCTTCTCGGGCGGGTCGTGGCGGTCAAGCTGCTACGGCCGGAGTACGCCGGACATGCCGAGACGCTGGCCCGGTTCCAGGCCGAGGCGCGGCACGCCGGTCAGCTGACCCATCCCGGCATCGTCCAGGTCTACGACTATGGCCACAACGATCTCGCCGGGGTTCCGTTCCTGGTGATGGAGCTGATCGACGGGCCGTCGCTGGCCGCTGTCATGGCGGGCGGCGGGGCGCAGCCGCCGTCCCGGGTGCTTGAAGTGATCGAGCAGGTCGCGGCGGGGCTGGCCGCCGCGCACGCGGTGGGCCTGGTGCACCGCGACATCAAGCCCGCCAACTTGTTGCTCGCCCCGGGCGGCGTCGTGAAGATCACCGATTTCGGGATCGCGTCCGCGGCCGGATCAGCGCCGCTGACGCAGGCCGGGATGCTCGCGTGCACCCCCGGCTACCTGGCCCCCGAGCGCGCCGCCGGATCCCCCGCGGGACCGCCCAGCGACCTGTACTCCCTCGGGATCGTCGCCTGGGAGGCCCTGGCCGGGAGGCCGCCGTTCACCGGCACCGCGCTGGACGTCGCGCTCGCGCACGCCCACCGTGCCCTGCCGCCGCTGCCGGCCGCTGTCCCGGCGGAGCTGGCCGCGCTGGTCGCGGGGCTGACCGCCAGGAACCCGGCCGCCCGCCCGTCCGCGGACGCGGCCGCCGCCCAGGCCCGTCAGCTGCGGGCCGGGCCGCCGGCCGGGACCGGGACGCGAGAGCGGGTACCGAGGCAGTCGGCCCACCCGGGCGCCACCCTGACCCTGCCCGGGATCACGGCGCACGGCACGCCGCCGCTCCGCCGACGGCTGCGCGCCAGCCTTAACCGGCCGGAACGGGCAATTCTGTTCATGGCCGCAGGCCTGGCCGCGGTCGCGAGCCTGGCCACCGCGCTGGCCGCCATGGCGCCCGGCTCCGCCAGTCAGCCAACCGCGCCGGCCGGGCCTTCGACGGCCCCCCCGGTCCCGGCTACCCGCACCGTCAGCGTCGACAACGCCGTCCTGGACGGCCAGCCGGCCACGGCGGTGCTCGCCAAGCTGCGGCAGGCCGGCCTGCGGCCCCGCCTGGCGGAAACGCCCAGCGGCAACCTGCGGCCAGGGACCGTCATCACCATCCAGCCGGCCGGATCGCTACCAGCCGGAACCACCGTCACGGTCACCGCCGCCGTACCGCCCCCGGGCCACAGCCACCACCACCACAACGGCGGCAACGGCGACAACGGCAATTAAGGCCCGTGGTGAACTCTCCCGGCCATTAGGGATTGAACGCCCGAGGTCTTCGGTGCGGATGCCCTCGGGTCGTGGCTGCGGCGGGGTATGCGACCGGTCGCGGCCTTTCTACCTGGACGTTTTCTCCCGCCGACTGCGCGCCGGGGCCGATGGTTCATGATCGTGGGTCAAAACTGGCGATATCCGCCAAAAATGACCCACGATCATGGCCGCACCCCTTCCGTATACCCCTGCGGGTATCAAGGGGAGGCGCAAACCTAGGCTGTTAAAGCTGTAGCGGGGAGTGAGGCTTTCTGATGGCCTGGCGGGACGACCTTCCCCTTCTTCTTGCCGTGTGCCAGCCCGTTCGGCGATGGCGATGCCTTCTCGCTGGCCTTCGCCTTGCCCTTGGCCTTGGCCTTGCCGGGCGGGCTCTTGAGGCCAGGGCTGGTCACGGGGCCCGGCGAACCGGAAGGAACCGTCGTCCGCGGCGGCGGGACGGAATGCCGCGGCGCGGGGGCTCCGAACGTCGCGTGCGCCAGTTCCTGGATGGGCGCGGGCAGCGCGTCCGCGGCGGCGGCGCCCGACAGGCCCACGACCATGGCAGCCGCGATCCCGGCGGCGATGACCGGCCCTCGCCTCCCGACCGCGCCGGCCCTCCCGGCCACGCTGGCCACCCCGCCCGCGCCGGCCCTGCGGAACCACGCTGAGCGGGGCGCGCCCCCACCGGAGACCAGTACGAACGCGGCGACCGCGGCAACTTCTCCAGCCAGTTCCTGGTCGCTGGCCGGCCCGGCCGCGCTGTCGAGCAGGCCTGCGAGCAGGTGATGTGCCGTGGCTGCTTCCGGGCGAGCCTCGTGCCCCGCGAGCAACCGCTCGGTGTCGGCCGCTGTCAGCGGCCGGCGGCCCGCACTGCGGGCGGCCGACCGCCTGGCGGAAGGCAGATCATGGCCGGGGCTCATCGTGCCACTCCCTTGTCAGATGCTGCTCGTCAGACGCCGCGGCCAGCCTTGCTGCCAGGGTGCGGAGCCCGCGGTGCGCCGCGACCCGCACCGCCCCTGGCCGCTTGCCGACCATCCGTGCCACCTGCGTGGCGTCGAGGCCGGCGATGGCGCGAAGCACGATGATCTCGGCCTGCTCGCGCGGCAAGGAGGCGATCAGCTCGAGCGCCGCCTCCGTGGACATCCGCTCCAGCGCGGCCGCGGCCGCGTCGTCAGGTGCTGCGCGGTCTAGCTCATGCAGTTCCCCGGTCACCACCATCGGGTGCCGGTCCGCGTAACGGCGCAGGTCGATCACCCGCCGGCGCGCTGTCGTGAACACCCAGGCACGGAACTCGCCTTCGCCACCGCGAAACCGCGGCAGTCTCCGTGAAGTCTCCAGCCAGACCTCGCTGGCCACGTCTTCCGCGCTTTCACCCGTCACGACGCGGAGATAGCGCAACAAGGGGGGCTGATTGTCGCGCCAGAGCCGGGCGAACGCGGTCTCGTCACCGCGCACTGCCGCACACATCACCTCGGGAAACTCCGGCCCCAGCACACAAGTGACGATACGTCCCGACACATGAGGATCGCGGGAAAATCGGATAGTAAGCCTGATCTTTATTAACCCAGGCATTCGGCTGTAACACAAATGGGGCGCTTGACGGTTTCCCTTATTCGCGGCTCATTTATTCGCGCCCCGGGGTGCGGTCGATCACCGCCCACAGGCGGCCTCCCGCAGCCGCCGCAGCCGCGCGCCCAGGACCAGGCGTGCCGACAGCGGGCCTCGATACGTCCGCGCAACATGTTGCGCAGGGCGCGAAGCCCACCGTCCGTTCGGGAAAAGGAATTTAAAATCTCTTCTTCCGAACGGACCCGTGGTGACTCCCCGAGGTCACAGGATGACCTCGCCGGCCTTGAGCGCGCCGATCTCGTCCCATGTGAGGCCGAGTTCGAGGAGTACGGTCTCGGTGTGCTCCCCGTGCTCTGGGGCCCGCTCCGGCTGGGACGGCTCCTGGTCGAACTGCACGGGGGCGGCGACCAGCGGCAGGGAGTGACCATTGCCCAGGTCGGCCTCGGCGAGGTAGCCGTTGGCCCGCACCTGGGGGTCATCCGCAAGTTCACGGGGGTGCTGGACTGGCGCCCATTCTCCCTCGAAGCCCGCCAGGACGCGCTGCCACTCCGCGAAGGTGCGCTGGGCGAAGACGCCGTCGAGCCACTCGACACAGGCCCGGGCGTTCCGGCGGCGGGCGCCGGAGTCGGCGAACCGGGTATCGGTCGCCATGCCGGACTGGCCGAGCGCGTGACACAGGCCGGGCCAGTGCCGGTCGGCGGCGAGCATCTGCAAGACGATGAAGCGGCCGTCGGCGGTGCGGTACGGCAGCATCAAGGGGTTCGCCGCCTCGTGCCGGCCGCGGTCGATCGCCGCGGGCCCCGGCCCGCCGATGATGGCGTTCACCAGGTCCATCTGGACCTGCCACATGCCGGACGCGAGAAGGGAGGCGTCGATGACGGACGGTTCGCCCGTCACCGCCCGGCGGAACAGCGCCGTGCTGATCGCCCCGGCGATAGCCATCCCGCCGACCACGTCGCCGAACGCCGGGCGGGTCGGTGCCGGCCAGCCAGCGCCGGGCGGGGTGAAGATCTGCTGCATGCCGCTGCGGGCCCAGTAGGCGCCCGCGTCGTAGCCACCCCGGCCCGCGTCGGGACCGCGGGCGCCGAACGCGGTGCCCCGCACGTAGATCACCGCGGGGTGTTCGGCCCGGATGTCCTCGACGTCGAGCCTCAGCCGGGCGCGGGCGTCGGCCCGCAGGCTGGTCAGGAACACGTCGCTCGCGGCGATGAGCCGGGACAGCAGCCGGCGGCCTTCGGGGTGCTTCAGGTCCACGGCCACTGACCGCTTGCCCCGGTTCGCCGCCTGGAACTGCACGTCTGCTCCGTGCCACATCTTGTGCAGCCCGGCCGTGACCAGGCCCCGGTACGGGTCGCCGGTCTCGGGATGCTCGATCTTGATGACTTCGGCGCCCCACTCGGCGAGCACGGCTCCGGACATCGGGACGAACACGTGCGAGGCCACTTCCAGCACCCGCACGCCGGCGAGCGGTCCCCGGCTCACGCGGCCGCCGTTTCCTCGTTCACCCTGTCGAGGTTAGCGGGTACTCACCAGCTTTCCCAGGCGCCGGACGCTGTCCCGCGGGCTGGCGACGCAGGCCTGCGGTGTACTTTCGAGCCATGACAACCCAGACGGAAAAGGCGCGCCGGTTCCTCGATCTGCACCGTCCGGGGGACCCGCTGCTGCTGCCGAACCCCTGGGACCAGGGGTCCGCGAAACTGCTGGCCTCGCTGGGTTTCCAGGCGCTCGCGACCACGAGTTCGGGGTTCGCCATGACGCTGGGCCGCCTGGACGGCTCGGTGAGCCGCGAGGAGGCCCTGGCGCATGCCGCCGAGATCGTGGCGGCCACCGGGCTGCCGGTCTCCGCCGACCTGGAGAACTGCTTCGCCGACGATCCGGACGGCGTCGCGCGGACCGTCGCCCTCGCCGCGGAAACCGGGCTGGCGGGCTGCTCGCTGGAGGACTTCACCGGCGATGAGGACGCGCCCATCTACGACATCGGTCTGGCGGCGGAGCGCGTCGCGGCCGCCGCCGAGGCCGCGCACGCCGGGCCGGCGCGCCTGGTGCTCACCGCGCGCGCCGAGAACTACCTGCACGGGCGCCCGGACCTGGCGGACACGATCACCCGGCTGCAGGCCTACCAGGCGGCGGGCGCCGACGTGCTGTACGCCCCCGGCCTGACCAGCCTGGCGGACATCAGGCAGGTGGTCGCGGCGGTGGACCGGCCGGTGAACGTGCTGGCCTTTTCCGGTGTCCCGCCCGTGGGCGAGCTCGCCGGGGCCGGGGTGAGCCGGGTCTCGGTCGGCGGCGCGTTCGCGTTCGCCGCGCTCGGCGCGCTGGTCGGCGCGGCGACCGAACTCCGCGACAAGGGCACCTACGGTTATCTCGCGAACAGCGCGACCGGAAGGCAGGCCGTCCAGCGCGCCATGTGAGCCGGCGGAATATTCGCGCCAGGCTTATGCGGGTGATTTCGCTTGGCCGGGAGTGGTGATGGCTAATCGCATCATCCGGCGCACAGCCCAGGCCATCACGGGATGCCCGCTACTTGAATATCGGAACACGTCCGTATCGTTTGCTATCGCGTTCCGCCGCCGTGGCCGCTTTCCGGCTAGTAACGCCGACACCCGGGTCCGTGGGGTTTCCGGTCGCTTGGTGAAAGTTATGCATTCGCAACCTGGGTTTCGCCGCCTGGCGGGCGGTGTGGTACGCCCCTGGCGGGCACCAGCCCGGAATGGTGGCCTGTGTGCCTGATTGCGAAGTTGTGAGGACCATGTGGCTGGAGTTGTGAAGACGGGCAGCGCGCGGGAGCGAACTGGAAGCGTTTGCGAAGCACGCGGGAAGGGTAAAAAACGGTTTTCTTCTGATGCCCGCCAGGAACGAGTTCCTCGAGGCCGTCGAGCTGGCGGTAGCGGTCACGAGCAGGCTCCGTTACTCGGCTGAGGAGATACCCTCGGTTGCAAACGCTCGCTGTATTTATCTACTGGCAAAACCTGCATCGGGGCGTGGGGGTACTGTGAGGCGGAATTCGCGCTTTGCCGGCAAGCAAGGTTGGGTTAGATCGAGCGGGAAGCGCGGGCGAATGCGCGTAATTCGCTTCGCGGGCGGTGCGGCCGCGACAGTCTTTGTCGCGCTGCTCGGGGCCCTGCCCGCGCAGGCAGCGCCGGGGACCGCGGGCAGTCCCGGCGGAGCCGCGGTCGGGACCGGCCAGTCGGGCGTCGCTGTCCTCGACGTGACGGTTCTCGTTGACGAATCGGGCAGCGAGACGCCGCAGAAGGTCGCCGACGAAAAGCAGACCGTCGCCACCATCGTCCAGACCATGCTCAACCCGGCCAGCCGGGTCACCGTGATCGGGTTCGGCGGGGTCAATAACCTCGTTCCCGGCCAGAGCCCGGTCGATGTCGTCTGCCAGCCCACGATCGCCAGCGGCGCGGCCAACCAGGACTATCTCGCGAACTGCGTCAGCAAGCTGCACCGGCGCTCGGAGCAGGAGGGC
>Ga0306920_100007069_pt1 | contig 14737 bp, 13 predicted proteins | sample flu12Cox44000170_FD_204666 | JGI IMG/M metagenome (GOLD analysis project Ga0306920, IMG submission 204666) | Lab enrichment of tropical soil microbial communities from Luquillo Experimental Forest, Puerto Rico - flux4day.12C.oxic.44.000.170 (v2)... | ecosystem: Environmental > Terrestrial >... | reverse complement strand
CCACGTGATGTTTTTCTTGCCGATGAAAGATCCTGCTGAATTGGACGCCAATGATCCGAACTCACCCATTTCTTCCACGTCTATGTGGTTCCCGGACCCCGACAAACCGGATAGTCCATTGAACAAAGAGCTGCCGCCGTTGCGGACCGTCCCAATCGAAGTGCCGTATTGGTCCGATGGCACTCTTGCGTTCCACTAAATAAAACCGTATGGCAACAGCAACGATCCCAGGAACAGCCTCAAGTCCCGATTAACGCGCTGACTGCCGAGTTGATTTTGGCACGGGGGAACTTACCGGTTTCGCGACAAATCAGGAGTTGACAGGCCGGATTGACAAGACAGCTTGCTCGATGGACTCTACTTTGTCGATAGCCGCACTTCAGAAGTTCTCCAGCATCCACATGTTGGGGCTAGCACGCCGGGTCTTTGTGCGTCGAGGTAACGATTGCTCACCCTTCAGGAGCGTAGTGTCGCGCGCAGCGAGGTCGCGCAGCGCGAAGAACTCAACCGCAACGAGTCATGAATGAGGCAGGGCGTCATACGTCGTCGGACGCTGGTGCAAACTCGGTGGCTCTCCGCTGCAATCGTGGGCGCGCTCGTCCTGGCCATGTCAGCGTCGGTCCCGGCACGGGCCGATTCTCCAGCAGAGGACGTTCTTAATAGCCGCATCGCCTACGCTCTGGGCGGGTTCGTCGTCACTTCTTCGATCAGGGCCGGCCTGGTGGGCAGCGCGAACACGAACGATCAGCAGATAGACTTCGACCAGCGATTCGGCATCGATGCCGAAGAGACGCGCTGGCGGGGCGAGCTTCTTTGGCGCATCACTCCGACACAGCACGTGCGCTTCAGTTATTTCGACGATGACGTCCGGGGGACGAGAATCCTGAATCAGGCTCTCGCATGGGGTGACTACACGTTCAAGGTCGGCGGGCAGGTGATTGCCGAGACCGAGTTTCGTGTGTACGAGCTGGGTTATGAATGGGCTTTCCTGCGCCGACCGAACTACGAGATCGTGGCCATGGCCGGCATACATCTCGTCGATCTGACATTGAAGCTGTCGGGCAACGCATCGCTCACCGTCGACACTCCGACCGGACCCATCGAGCAGGCTGCGAGCTTTACGACCAGATCAAATTCGGTGCCCGCGCCGCTACCCGTCTTCGGCCTTCGAGGGGACTGGGCGGTTTCCCCGAACGTGTCTCTCGACGCCTCCGGCCAGATGTTCTCGCTCAGTTACCAGGGCATCAACGGAAATTGGTCCGTCCTACGGGCCGGAGCGACCTGGATGTTCAGCAAGCACTTCGGCATCGGCCTCGGATATGAGCGCTTCGTGGTCCACGCAGACGTGGGCAAGGAGGCCTTCACCGGCCGCTTGAACTTTGGCTATCAAGGTTTGCTGATCTACGTCAGAGGTGGGTTTTAGAGGTGCTTGACGACCGGTGCCGTTCGCGGGTCAGCTCAGCGGCGTACGCGATTGCCGCCGCTCAACTTGAACGATTGCCCTTGAGCCAGCGCTCAGGCAGGGAATCGTATCCCGTCGTATCCGACGCCACGCCTCGGGCGCTCGCCAGCCGTCGTGATCATGCCCCACGAGTCTCGGGCATTTGACACTACCGCGAGCTTCAGCGTATGAGTTTGCGCTTCCGCGCACCGTCAGACCAAGGTCCGATTCATATCCCTGGCGGATTTCGTACCCTGCGATGCGTTCCGTGTCGCAGCCGGGCTCATGAACATCACATCAGCGCAGGGTCAGAAGGGCAAGGAGGCGGAGCAGTGTCTGCGGAACAACGAGTCGAAACTGAGTTCCCAGTGCAAAGGCGCACTAACAAAAGGGTAGCCAACAGGGACGTTGTTTGCGCGGAGCACATTGACCGGCTGCTCCACCTCACGGTCGAGCCGCGCGACAGGCGGTTCATTTCACGAAGTGTGGGAGTGCCGGCGAACAGATGGCCTCCGCCGACAGAGGGGACGTCCGCTGCGCCGTTGCGCGCGCCACGTCCAGCAGAGACATGACCTCTATTGCAGTCGCTGTAGCCATCTTCGGCTGCTTAGTCGGCGGCGCAATAGCCGGAATGGTGCTGCGGGGAATTCTTCCGAAGGACCACCTCGATCCCGACACGAGGGATCTGATAAAGCTCGGTGTGGGTCTGATCGGGACGATGTCCGCGCTGGTTTTGGGCTTGTTGGTGGCCTCGACTAAGAGTTCATTCGACACCAAGAACACCGAGGTTGTGGCAATGGCGGGCAACATCATGCTTCTCGACCGCGTACTCGCACACTATGGCGCCGAGGCCGCCGATGTCCGCGATGCGCTTCGTGCCACGGTAGCTGCCATGGAGGAGGGCGGCCGGTCGAAGAGCCGTCTCGAACAACTTGGTCGTGCGGCGCGCGTTGACCGCGAAGTCGTGTTGGACAAGATCCAGGATTTGACGCCCCACACGGACGCGCAGCGCAGCCTCAAGGCCGAGGCGGAGTCACTGGTGATCAACCTTGGCCAAACGCGAATGCTCCTGTTTGCGCAGAGCGGTTCGTCGATCTCGACACCATTCCTGGTAATTGTGGTTTTTTGGTTGACTGTTCTTTACCTGAGCTTTGGTTTGTTTGCCCCGGCCAACGGCACCGCGTTCGCCACGCTGGTGGTCAGCGCCTTGTCGGTCGCGGGAGCGATGTTTCTGATCCTCGATCTGGATCATCCGTTCAGCGGATTCATGCAGATTTCTGACACTCCGCTGCAAAATGCACTCGCTGTCCTCGGTAAGTGATATGGGTAGCAACCCCTCAGCGGTCGGACCACCACGGTCATCGGCAAGCGGACCGAAATCTCGCCGAAGCGGCCACTCCTGACACGCTGCGCGCGTCCCAGCAGCATGCATGCAGGCAACCGTGCGCACCAACGCCTAATGGGAGAGCGTGTTTTTGTAGATCTTGCCGTCCTTCATGATCAGAACGAAGTTCCTGGCGGGATCCGCGACCAGCTTTATGTCTGCGATCGGGTTGCCATCAACGAGAAGCAGGTCTGCCAGTGCGCCTTCTTCCACGACACCCAGCTTTCCTGGGTAGGGGCTGCGCTTTCCGGACATCGCGAGCAACTGGGCATTGGTTCCCGTAGCCATGACGAGTGCTTCCGCGGGTGTGTACCACTTGGTCAGCTTGGCCAACAAGGCGCCCTGCTGCCTTGCCAACCCTGGCGAGAACAGGATGTCGGTGCCCCATGCCGTCTTGAGTTTGTATTTCTTCGCCAGCGTATAGGCCGTGTTCGTGCCGGCGAACACCTCCTGGGCTTTTTGCCACTGTTCGGAACCGCGCGGAAACGCGTCCGCTAATTCGTCGGGGAAGGGCTGAATGCTGAGCCAAATACCCCGTTCCGCCATGAGCTTGGCAGTGGACTCGTCCATGAGCTGGCCGTGCTCGATGCACTTCACGCCGGCGGCAATCGACCGCTTGATTGCGGCCGGCGTATAGGCATGCACGGTGACGTACGTACCCCAGTTCTCCGCAGCTTCCACGGCAGCGCGGAGCTCCGGCTCGGTGAAGGTTGATGCGTCGAGTGGACTGTGCGGCGAAGCGACACCCCCACCTGCCGTCAACTTGATCTGCGATGCGCCCTGCATCAGCTGTTCGCGCACCCGCACGCGAACCTCGTCCGGGCTGTCGGCGACCATGCTCGCGCCTGTTGTCTCCTGACGTGTCAACGGCCCACCGAGGGTGCGTGGCAGGTCGGTGAACGGACGGAAGTCGCCATGGCCGCCGGTAATTGTGATTATGGCGCCGGAGGGGAAGATGCGCGGTCCAACGAGGACACCCTGGTCGATGGCCTGCTTTAGTCCAAACGTCGGTCCGCCCACGTCGCGAACTGTGGTGAATCCCCGCAACAGCGTATCCGTTGCTTCAGCACCCGCGAGCAGGTTCAGGTAACCAGCGTCGGCCGTCAACAGGGATGCGACTGGAGGGCGCACTAACATCGCGTGCCAGTGGGCGTCAATGAGACCGGGCATGAGCGTGCGGCCACCGCCGTCGATGACAGTGACGTCCGCGTCAGCGGGTGTTTCGATACTGCCGCTCGATACACGTTCGATGATGTTACCGCGCACCATCACGCTACCGGGGTCCGTGAGCTTCTCCGCCTTGCCATCGAAGATTCGCACATTCTTGAATAGAGTGACCGCAACCTTGGGCACTGCGGTTGCCCTGCTGGCAGCAACAGGGCTTGCGGCTGGCGAGGACACAGTCTGGGGTGGGGTTGTTGGCGCGGTTGGGGTCGCAGCGCCGCCTGCCTCAGATCCTGATGGCACGCCCGATGGTGCGCAGCCGGCGGAAAGCATGAGCGCGACCACAGCACCCGGGAATCGGACCTTGTCACGCATGGAAGCCTCCTTGCGGGGTCTGTTAGTCGTGACGGGACCCGTTTCTTCTCAGGGTTCCGTAAGAGGATTCTACCCAGAAAGCGTTGTGTCCATGACTGTCTGGGTGTTCGTTAGGACCATCACGGACCCGGATGGTACTGGCTGGTGGCATTACTACGGCGGCGGCATGGAGGGCGAAGAGACCGGCGATGAGTGTGTATTTCTCACGCGCACCGGCGACCACTCTCTGACGACTGAGCTGTCGACCCGCGTGCCGTGTTCTCCGGCGTCGCGGCTCGCAGTCCGAGCGCACAAAAAGAAGCACATACCTGGAGACGGCAAGGCGCCCGCAGCAATGCGGCGCCTTTGTTTGGGACGCAGCGCGGTTGACATGGCGCGCGCGCGCGACAAGTCGGAGTTCGTCGCCGGTCTGGTTCTGCCAGCCATCGAGGAAGGTCCGGGGTCTCGACTCAGGCGCTGCTATCTTGATTTCGTCAGGCGCCAGGAGCTAACGGGAACACCGGTCTCCACATCCGGCGTCGTTGTCTCGACCTCGGCGCCTTCCGTCTGAAGGATAATGTGCACATGCGGCGCCGCGGCGACGCTGCGGCGGGCCCTCAACTTCACCGTCAGGTACCGGAAAGCGTGGTTATTCGGGAGGTGATCCATGAAACGAGTAACGGGTATTGGCGGGGTCTTCTTCAGCGCTAACGACCCAGCCAAACTGCGCTCCTGGTACAAAATCCATCTCGGTATAGACGTCCAGGAATGGGGTGGCGCAGCCTTTCGCTGGGTCGATGCTGCCGGCGCTCCTGCAAATGGCACAACCGCCTGGTCCATCGGAGATGGCGCCTACTTCGCCCCGAGCAATGCCACGTTCATGGTCAACTATCGCGTGGCGGATCTGCACGGGCTCTTGAGACTGCTTCGTGAGGAGGGGTGTCAGGTGCTGGAGAAGGTAGAGCAATCGGAATTCGGGATATTCGGTTGGGTCATGGACCCCGAGGGAAACAAGGTTGAGCTGTGGCAGCCGCCAGAGGGGCAGTAGCTACTAATGCTTCTCGCAGTCGAGCGCACTCGCTTCCTGGCACTGCCGCCTCACGAACTGAACCCCTATCGGAGGAGGCTTATCGCCGGACGACCTGCCTCACCAGAAACGCGCCTTGCCGGTATCAGAGATCGTCCGGGATGATACGCGCCACAACCACGCCAATGTTGCTTCGGGTCCCAATGCGCACTTCACCCTGGCGCATGTATTCGTCGAAAATCTGATAATGGACGACGTCACGAAACTTCAATGGCCGGTCTCTCGGCCAATCGACGAAGCTCTCCTCGGCGCGCCTGACGATTTGGACGGCGCTGAGGGGCGGGTTTGAGCCAAGATGACGAGCAATGATGGCTTCGTACAGAGGCCGACCTTTCAGCTCCGGGCGCTCCCGCTGCTGACGCCAGTATAACTCCAGCAATTGTCGGCTTGCCCTTCGCGCGTAGCGACGCTCGGCGTGTGCGACGAACACCCCGAGCTTTCGGGCAAGTGACTTCACGTCGTCTCCCCCTTGGCGTCTCTCGCGAAGACCGGCCACCGCAGTTTAGCGACAACACTCCGCTGACGCATGAATGGCGGCTGAATTTGGCGTCCCGCACGACGGTTCGGCTGCGTTGGCAAGACGTGGGAGACGAACTGGATTTACGAGGGCGAGCGAGTATCGAAGTAGCTTAGCCCGTTGGTACGCCGCCACCCGGCGTCTGCAACGGCTTCAGGGCGGCAGGGGAGTCGGCAGGGCTCAGTCGAGGAGCTCGACTCAGCCCGTGAGCTGCAAGAGCTCCCCCCTGGAAGCCGTGTTCACTGTTGCTGCTGATTCCGCGACTTCTTAATCGTTTCGCTGAGCTTGCGCATATCGTCGAGCGACCGGCGTCTGGATTTTTCGGAAAGAGACTGACGTGGCGTCGTGGCGTGGTTGTAGGGATCGGTTCCGGACACTGCTTCGGTCAATGTCTCCTCTACGGGAGGCACTCCGTCGAGCGCTCTGAGCTTCGTGGTATCAATCTGGTGGTGCGTGCCTGTTCTCGCGCGCCACTCGCCTGTCGAGTCGCTGCTTGTTTCGGGTTTCTTGCGCATGTCACGTTCTCAGGAACCAGCCTGTGACCTGAGAGCACCGTATCCCTGCCAGAGCCGGAGCTTCTATGGAGTGTTCTATGTATGTGCTCCAAACTGAGGGTTACTTCACAGTCGGTCCTGCGGGCCCAGGTCACGTGGACGAGAGACAGAACATATTCCGGCGATCACCTGGCCTGCACCGCGCGCCGGCTGCGGATTTGCTGCTCGAGTTGTGGGAAGAATGCGGCGCTCTCATCTCGCCGCTCCGGCGCTGAAACGACGAAGCCCGGTCGCGAGGCCACGCCCGCGCGGGTTCTGCATTAGTCGCGCTGAAGTCTAAGCATGCGTACGCGTCAAGGGTGGCGCAGAGTTCAAGGGCGACGGGACGCTCCCGCCCCGCCGAATGAGTGGCTCAATGGGGAGCACCGCCATGAAACGGTCAGTCGTGATATTGACGCTCGGCGTTGCCGCATTAGTGTGGTCCACCGCAGCTCTGGCACGGGGGGACGAGAAGGTGCGGTGGAATGCGCAAACAGTTCAGTCTGCGCAGACCTCGGGCCAGGAAGCTCTTGCCAGATTACACGCACAGGAAACGGCACTTCTCAAGAAACTAGCCGAGGTGCGTCAGTCGATGGCCAAGGCTCTCGAGAAGTCCGGGAAGTAACGTCGGCGCGAGACGCCGAAGCCTGGACTTCTTTCGGGCCCGGGCTCCGGTTGCGTCGGTGGCTGGTCAGGCGGCGCTGGTCGCGTCTCGTGGGTGCGGAGCCAACCGCTTCCCGCGAAGAGCCGGTGTGCCCATCCGTAGTTTCGAGCCAGCATCAACTCTTCTCCGCAGCGATTCATTCCTGCCCTGAGACCACCGGCATCGAAACGGCACCGACCGGGCCTCTAACCCTGCTACGCTTGGCCGCTCCGTGGGAGACCGATCACCATGAAAATGGCACTCGCGGCAATCCTTTCGATCACCCTGGGAATGTCTGCCGCGACCGCTATGGCGGCGACGAGCGCTAACCCGCTGCTCGAGCCAAGCACGCTGCCTTACCAGATGCCACCCTTCGACCGTATCCGGGTGTCGGATTATGTTCCCGCGTTTGAAGAGGCCATGCGCGAACAGCTGCGTGAAGTGGCCGCTATCGCCCACAACCCGAAGCCGCCCACTTTCGAGAACACGATCGTCGCGCTGGATCGCTCCGGACAGGCGTTGCAGCGGGTGGAATTCATCTTCGATGAGCTCAACTCCAATAACACCAATGATGAGATGCAGAAGATCGACACGGAGATGGCGCCGAAACGTAGCGCGCACCGCGACGCGATCTACCTGGATCGCGCCTTATGGGAGCGCGTCGACGCGGTATACCAGAAGCGCGCCGGTCTCAAGCTCGACCCCGAGTCGCTGCAACTCCTGACGCGCTGGCACGCACGTTTCGTGCGCGCCGGCGCGCGCCTTACGCCCGCCGAGCAGGCGCGGCTGCGCACGCTCAACGCGGAGATCGCGGCTCTCACCACCACGTTTGGGCAGAACGTGCTCAAGGCGACGACCGAAGGCGCCGTGACCGTTGACAACGTCCAGGATCTCGCCGGCCTGTCAGCGGAGCAGGTCAGTGCGGCGTCGCAGGCGGCGGAGGCGCGAGGATTGAAGGGCAAGTGGCTCATCACGCTGCAGAACACTACGCAACAGCCGGTGCTCGCGAACCTCGAGAACCGCGCGCTGCGCGAGCGCATCTTCAGGGCTTCCGTCACACGCGGGCTCAGCGGTGCGGCCGACAACCGTGCCGTGGTCACTGGCATCGTCAAAGCCCGCCCAGAACGGGCCGCGCTCCTCGGCTATGACACGCATGCCGCCTATGCGATCGAGGACGAATCCGCCGCGACACCCGCGGCCGCTCGCGAGGTGCTCCTCAAGATAGCGCCGGCCGCGCTGGCACGCGCGAAGAAGGAGGCCGCGGATCTACAGCAGCTCATCGACACACAGGCGAAAGCCAAGGGTATTCCGTCGTTCACGCTGCAGCCTTGGGACTGGGAGTTCTACTCAGAGCAGTTGCGCAAGGCGCGCTACGATTTCGACCAGTCGCAGGTCGCGCCGTACTTCGAGCTCAACCGCGTGGTGCAGGATGGGGTTTTCTACGCGGCGCATGAGCTCTACGGATTGACGTTCAAGGAGCGCAAGGACCTGCCGGTCTTTCACCCCGACGTCCGCGTGTTTGAGGTGTTCGACGCCGACGGCAGCGGACTCGGGCTCTTCATTGCCGACTACTTCGCCCGCGACAACAAGCAGGGTGGGGCGTGGATGAATGCGTACGTCGAGCAGTCGCGGCTGCTGAAGCGCAAGGTCGTGGTCTCCAACAACCTCAACATCCCCAAGCCCGCCCCCGGTCAGCCGGTGCTGCTCACCTTCGATGAGGTCACTGGGCTGTTCCACGAGTTCGGGCACGCCCTGCATGGGCTGCTCTCGAACGTCGAGTATCCCTCGCTCGCCAGCCCCGAGACGCCGCCCGATTTTGCCGAATATCCGTCGCAGTTCAATGAGATGTGGGCGCGCGAGCCGCAGGTGGTGGCGCACTATGCGCATCACTACCAGACGGGCGAGGCGATGCCGCCCGAACTGCTTGCGAAAGTGATCAAAGCCCAGCAGTTCAACGAGGGCTACGCGACCACCGAGTACGTCGCTGCGGCGCTTCTCGACCTCGCCTGGCACCAACTGCACACCTCGGAGGTGCCGGCGGCGGATGAGGTGCCGGCGTTCGAGACGGCCGCGCTCAAGGCGGCGGGCGTCGACTATGCGCCGGTTCCACCGCGCTACCGCACTACCTACTTCCGCCATATCTTCAACAGCGACTACTCGGCGGGCTATTACGCGTATCTCTGGAGCGAGGTGCTGGCGCGTGACACGGGCGCCTGGATGCACGCGCACGGCGGACTCACGCGCGCGAACGGTGATGAGCTGCGCCGGAGCGTGTTGTCGCGCGGCCGCACCGCCGAGCCGCTCGAGCTGTTCCGCAATTTCTACGGGCGTGGCCCGGACATCGAGCCGTTGCTCCAATATCGCGGTCTGGACGGCGGCTGAAGCACAGCGACGGCTTGACCTGAGCTATCCGATGTGGCCCAGAGCCGCGCACGGCGATTGCCTATGCCATCGCCGATGCAACCGCTGCTTGGCTTCGGAATATCCCGCGGCCGCGCCCGTAACTTTCCGCGCAAACGCAATTCAGCCGAGGTCCGCGCGGTGCCGTGTTACGTGGCCAATGCCTTCAGTTTTTCCTTGTCGCTTTCAGAGGGCATGTGTTTCAGATTGAGTATGATCGACGCGAGCGTCTTCACCGAGCTCGCCGCGCTGTCGTCCTTTACGATGGCTTCGAGTTTCGGTTTGTCGGCGGCCGCAGCCGTATGTTGTACGTCCATCAGAGCCTGAGCCACCGTGCGCTCGTCCTTGGTCGCTGACTTGTCCTCGGTGATCTGCTTTAGCTCCTGCTTGTCGGCATCAGTGGGGAAATGCTGAAGATGCAACAGGATTGTGGCCATGGTTTGCACCGCCTTGCTCTCCGCGGCGTTTGTCACGGTCGCAAAGACGCCAAGGAATAGAATGACCGACAGGATAGCTGTCCGATACTTCATGGGTATCTCCCGTCATGTTCTTATCAGCGGAGCTGCGTGCCGATAGGATGCGCTCACAGCCGTTCTCGGACAAGGCTGCCGCACGCCGTTGCGGAACGTGACTGACCACTGCGATGAGGAAGTATCAGCCGCGCTGGTGCAGCTTACGCCGGCACTGGGTTTGCGGGTGATGCAAGGCAGCACTACGCGGACGAGCAGCATCACGGCGACCATCGGCATCACGCCTGCGAACGAACCGCTCAGGTCTTTCACTCGAGCGATGACGATTGGCCCGATCAGACCTGCGGCACCCCACGCTGACAGCGGCAGTCCCTAGTTTCGTCCGACACACCGCGTTCGGGCCAACGCGGACTGTCATTGCACTTTGTCTGTCGTCTCGCCTACCCATCGCTTACAGCAGAAACGCGCCAGGGAACGCAGGGACGCGCTTGAGGCCACTGGGCAGAAAGCATGATAACCTACGGGTCTATACTGGACACTATGTCTCGTAAAGCGGGAAAAGTCCTCCAAGTGACGAATCCAGTGGCGTCCTCAAGAATGCAGCGTCGCGTCCGACTCTGAAAGCCCAAACACGGGAGCGTAAATGTCCGCCGCAAATGTCATGCTCAGCCCAGGATTTTTTGACCGGGACCGCATCATTGCCGAGCCCGGCTACAACCGCTGGCTGGTCCCGCCGTGCGCTTTAGCGATCCACCTCTGCATAGGCATGGCGTACGGCTTCTCGGTCTTCTGGCTGCCCTTGCATCGGGCGGTCGGTCTCACGAAGCCGCTCGAGTGCCCCGCCAACCTAGGGTTTCTTCAGACCATCACGACCACCACCTGCGACTGGAAAATTTCCATGATGGGGTGGATGTTCACGTTGTTCTTCGTCTTTCTGGGCACCGCCTCCGCCATTTGGGGCGGCTGGCTCGAGCGCGTCGGCCCGCGCCGCGCCGGCATTGCCGCCGCAATCCTGTGGTGTGGCGGGTTGGTGATATCGGCGCTGGCGGTGATCTGGCACCAGCTGTGGCTGATGTGGTTAGGGTCTGGGGTCCTCGGCGGACTGGGTCTCGGGCTCGGCTACATCTCACCAGTATCCACGCTCATCAAGTGGTTCCCGGACCGCCGCGGCATGGCCACCGGCATGGCGATCATGGGGTTCGGTGGGGGAGCGATGATTGGTGCGCCGCTGGCCGATCGGCTCATGAAGATGTTCGCCACGCCGACCTCGGTCGGTGTCTGGCAGACGTTCCTGGTCCTGGCGGCGCTGTACTTTGTCTCGATGATGCTCGGGTCGCTCGGCTATCGCGTGCCCGCTGAGGATTGGAAACCCGCCGGTTGGGAGCCACCGGTGGCTGTCAAGGCAAAGGCGCTCGTCACCGATCGAAATGTCGATCTGAATGTCGCCTCGCGCACGCCGCAGTTCTGGCTCGTGTGGTGGGTACTCGCACTCAACGTAACCGCGGGAATCGGCATCATCGGCATGGCCTCCCCACTGTTGCAGGAAGTGTTCGGTGGGCGCCTCATCGGCGTCAACGCCACCTTCGATCAGCTCACGGCGCAGCAGCACGGGGCCATCGCGGCGATTGCGGCCGGGTTCACCGGGCTGTTGTCGCTGTTCAACATTGCCGGCCGGTTCTTCTGGGCCTCGGCTTCGGACTACATCGGTCGCAAAGGCACTTACATGGTGTTCCTGCTGCTGGGCCTGGTGCTGTATGCGGCGATTCCCTCGCTCGCCGCCGCCGGGAGCCTGGCGCTGTTCGTTGCGTTCTTTTGCATCATCCTCTCGATGTACGGCGGCGGTTTCTCAACCGTCCCCGCGTATCTTGCCGATCTGTTCGGCACGCGCATGGTGGGCGCCATCCACGGGCGGTTGCTGACTGCCTGGTCCGCTGCCGGGATCCTGGGACCGGTAATTGTGAACTACATCCGCGAGTATCAGCTCGCGCACCATGTTGCGCGTGACCATGTCTACAGCGTAACCATGTACATCCTGGCAGCTCTGCTCGCGATTGGTTTCCTGTGCAACCTGGCGATCCGGCCTGTGACCGAGAAGGACTATATGACTCCCGCGCAGCTCGCTGCGCTCGACGCCGCGAGCAAGAACTCGCGGGCCGCTTCCGTGACCACTGCCAGGCATGCCGGGAGCACAGCCGGCTGGGAGCTGGGGGCCGCCTGGGTCGCGGTCGGCATTCCACTCGCCTGGGGGGTGTGGGTGACCCTGCAGAAGGCGGTGACCCTCTTCGGCCTTTGAGCAAGCGGCCCGAGACACGGTTGCGATTGGTGTCACGGCGCCGCCGGGAGTGTGGCACGGCGTGAGTTGACGTCGGTGGGGCGCCACGAGCACCCTGCACGGGTCTCCCGCGTGGGAGACTTCACCCAACACACGCTCGATCCCGATGACATCCGTGAAAGCACGGACCCAATTTGAGAACTCAGTAGGGCACGCGCACAGGCATGCCGGCAGTCTCGGGCGTCCTCGCAATGAGAACATTGACAGGCAGGTCGTCGCGGCGGTCCTGCAGGTGCTCCGGACCCGCGGCTACAAGGCAGTCACCATGGTTGGCATTGCGCGCCGGGTGAAGCGGGCCCGCGCGAGCATTTACCGCCGCTGGCCGAGCAAGTCGCACCTGGTTGCCGATTGCCTCTTGAGCACCATGGGAGCCAGTCCCGCCCCGGACACCGGCGTACTGCGCAACGATCTACGCGCCGCCGTCGGTACGCTCCAGCGGGCGTTCTCGGGACCTCTCAGGCAGGCGCTGCCGGGCCTGGTGGCGGACATGGCACACGACCCGCAACTCGCGCGGGCGGTGCGACGCCAGGTGCTTGCCCCGCGACGCAAGTCGATGCGTGACGCGCTGGAGAGAGCGCGGGTTCGAGGCGAAGCACGCGGGGATCTGGACTTCGATCTGGTACTCGATTTCCTCGCCAGCCCTTTCTATTTCCGCACGCTCTTCGGACACGCGCGCGCCGATCGCCGCATGACGCGGGACGTCGTGGATTACGTTCTGAAGATCGTGGCGCCCCGGTAACCGATGTGCCCAGAGCTTGGTCGCGGCATCCCGCTGCGGTCCGGCTCCAGGCCCCGGTTTGCGCGCGCCCCGGATGCCCCCATACCTCAAACGCTGAGGTATCATGGTGGCGTGGTACGGAAAACGACCCCTCTCACCGCTGGCGTGTCGGAACTATTGGTTCTCGGACTTCTCGCTCAGCGGGAAATGTACGGTTATGAGTTGGCCAAGGCTGTACAGGCGGTCACGAGGCGGGAGATCCGACTGGGCGAAGGGCTCCTGTATCCATTGCTGCACGGGCTCGAGCTGCAGAAGCTCCTCCGCTCACGGCGGGTGACAGTCTCTGGCCGACCCCGAATCTACTATCGGACAACCGCAGTCGGTCGCCGTCGCTTGACGAAGCTCGCCGGACAGTGGCGTCGTGCCAGCGCAGCGGTCGATTCCGCACTCGGAGGGAGAGCGTATGCCTGAGGGCGAGTTCAGGTCGCTCGGGGAGCGGCTGTTGAGCGCCGGCATCGCGCCCAGGCACGTGCGGCGTTTGGTCATGGAACTTGCGAGTCACCACAAGTCGCTCGTCGAGGAGGAGATGGCGCGCGGAAAGCCCATCGAGCTCGCGCTGAGCGTGGCGCGCGACCGGTTGGGCACAGACGATGAGATAGCGAGGAAGGTGTTGGAGCAGCCCGGGCTCCGGTCGTGGGGCGCGCGCTGGCCGTTGACCATTTGCGGGCTCGCTCCCCTGTTGGGACTCGCCGCCTCGGCGGTCGCCATCCTGGCAACCCTGGCAGCTGCTTTTGAGATTAACAACCGTTTGCACACAGGAGGGGCGACCGATACGAGTGGTATCGGGCCGTGGGTGCGCTACGGCACCGAGGGAATCGGTTGGTTGATCATGTACGGACTTCCGGTGTTGTGGTCATGGGCTCTGGCGCAATATGCCGCCACCCGCCGCCTGAGGAGGCTTTGGCCTCTCAGCGGTTTCGTGATGACGGCGGCGCTCGGAGCCGCGACGAACGTGACCGTCATCTGGCCTGGTCCAGGTGTCAGGGGACTGCTGTCCGGCGGACTGGGATTCAGCACCAGCTGGGACGCTATGACGACATTCGGGACCCGCTGGCTGAGCACCTTGATACTGGCTATCGGCGTCTACTACCTGATGGGTCAGCGGCCGCGGGTTGGCCATCACGCGTAGTTACTGCGAATCGTTGGCACGCCATCGGTCAGGTGCGACCGCCGAGCACCGCCAGACGCTAGCGTGCTCCGCGCAAATCATTGTCGCGACCCGCCCGTGACGTCGTGCCAAAACACAACCGCCAGGTAACCGAGTAACGCAGCGCTCGTTGCACTGATATCGACGATGAGAAATTCCATGTGCCACCCCACTTGGTCTGTCAGCAGCGGAGCAGTCTAGTGACGCCTGACCGATAGGTCAGCCCTCGGGGGAGGTACCGCGCGAATGAGGTTTGAGGGTCGAGGCCCTACCCATTCCGGGGTGTTTCTACGGCGCGACCGATGTTCCCGGCAGATGACACTTCAGTGAACGGACCACTCGCTGCGGCAGTGGAGCTGAACCAGGCACTTCTTCCATGCCTGAGGCGTCTTACCAGGGATATTCGCGCCCATCGTAGTTGTAGAACCGGCCGGACTCGTTCGGGCCAAGCTCCGCGATGACGCGACGCATGGCGGTGACGCTCTGC